>OBWK01000849.1_pt1 | contig 11562 bp, 9 predicted proteins | sample 1495251 | NCBI WGS metagenome assembly OBWK01 (sample SAMEA2580065, study PRJEB22360) | human gut metagenome | biome: human gut; feature: human-associated habitat; material: faeces | place: Denmark | collected 2008/2010 | reverse complement strand
CCGTCTCCACTTATTCCATTCTCCCCAGCATAGCTGGGGGATTAGACTTTTCATTTATTTCTGTTGTCCAGCCCTGCCCTTTTCATCCAAAACTGGAAAAGTTAAAATTTATCAATCAGTCTTTCTGGCTCTCACAATAAGATGCCAGATTGGAAGCAGATACAGGAACACCGCCGCCCCTATCGACACAAGCGGCGCCGACACAGACGCCAGCGGAACCGCACCCGCAATGGACCACGGAATGAGCGGAGCCGTAACAATTACCGAGTTTTCCATATCTATCGCAAACCTCTGCTGATCCGGCTCCAGATCCTTGCAGACCTGGTCCACCAACATCGTTGCCAGTGTCTGGTTGCAGGCCACCATCCCCGCCACCATGGACGTCATAAGGATCGTACCAAATACGGTGATTTTTCTGCTCACCGAGCCCATCTTCGATTTTAAACCATTTAAAAGTCCGGTTCCCTCAAAGATACCCGAATAGGAGGACGAAATCGTGATGATCAGTGCCACCCGCACCATGGACATGATTCCGCCGCCGTCGATCATGGACGAGATTGATGGATCCGGAGATTTATAACCGTTGACCAGAATTCCAACGATCAGGAACAAGTCCGTGTGCTGCCAGAAAAGGCACACGCCGAGTGCCGTCATGATACTTGCCAGCATCGCCATCCGCACCTGTACCCGGAAAAGTGATAATACCATGATCACCACCGCCGGAAGAATTGGGATCAGTCCCAGATGGAATACGCCAGAAAAACTCTCCGTCAGCGACAAATTTCCGGCTTCCGCCGCCGGAAATGCGATTCCGCAGACACCGTAAAAGGCACAGGTTAAAATTAGCGGCACGATGGCCGTCCTCACCATCAGACGGATATTGTCAAAAATATTTGTGTGGGTCAGCTCCGAGACCAGCAACGCGCTGGTGGATACCGGCGAACACCGGTCCCCGAAGAACACGCCGGAGAGGATCGCGCCTCCCGTCAGGATCTCATTGCACCCCATCGCCTTCGCCATGGTCATGCAGATCACGCCCATGGTTGCCGCCGTTCCGAATGCTGTTCCTGTAAGGACGGACACCAGACAGTTTAAAAGGAATGCCATCAAAATCATTACCGACGGATTCATAAGCCCTGCACAGTAGGAGACGATCGCCGGGATCGTTCCCGCCGCCCGCCAGAGCGCCGTCAGCATCCCGATGAGTAAAAACGTAATTAAAATATTTTTCGCCGTCTTGATTCCCTTCCAGGACATCCCGAGAATATCTCTGACCGTATAACCGCGGCTCAAAGTGTACGCGAAAAAGATCAGATATCCAAGTGCCAACGCTGCCAGAATCGGGATTCCCGCAAGGATGCACCCGATCAGCGTCACCGCGAACACGACCAGAACGGCCGTCTCACTGGTTTGTACCTTCATAATTTTTACCTCTTCCCTGTTTTCTTTCGTGAACCATTCCCTCAGCCAGCCGTTCCCTGTTCAGATATCCTGATCCACCTTTATGATTATAGTATACGCCTGGATTTTCCACTTGTCTAACTGTATTTTCCGATATATAATACAGCTAAAAAACTGTATATAAGTTACAGATTTCATTCTTTTCCACGATTTTCCCAGTTCATTCTAGCTGTCCCGTATCCTTTATGATCAGCACAGCTGATCCGAGACTCTGCACGACACTTACAATTAAACTTTCTTTGTAACTGTTCAGTACCTTCACAGTTACATGCAAAAATCCATTCCAAATCGGCTACGCCGATGGATTTTTGCCTTTTAGCCTAGGTTTTCTTACGGTCAGCGCAGCAAGTGCGCAGACCTACTGAACAGTTACCTTTCTTTTTTATATTCAGGAGGTTTTATATGAACTTTCTTTCCATGGACTACTTTCTCATGACCGCCGAGAAGCGCAGCTTCACAAAAGCCGCCGATGCTCTCCACATCACCCAGCAGACCCTGAGCACCCACATCGCCAATCTGGAACAGGAGCTGGACTGCAAGCTCTTCGTCCGCCATGTTCCCCTGGAACTCACCTACGCCGGAAAGATCTTTTGGCAGTACGCCGCAGACTTCCAGAAAAAATACCGGGCAATGCAGCACGAATTTGCCGACCTGACTAAAAATGAGCAGGGCATCCTGCGGATCGGCATCTCCTTTACCCGCTGCCACGCCATCATGCCCGCGATCATCACGGAATACCAGCGCCGCTACCCGCATATGGAGATCCAGGTCATCGAAAATGCGAACACTGGACTACAAAAAGACCTGATGGAACATAAGATCGATCTCGCCATCGCGAAGTTCCCGGATTTTCTGCCAGGGATCACTCTGAGCGATTTCTATGAGGAGGAGGTCGTCCTTCTGCTTGCTGATTCTCTGTTTCATGAGGTCATTTCCGATGCCGCCCCAGCAGATGCCCTATTTTTACATCTTCCAAAGACTATCTGCTGCTCCGGCTCTGATTTCACTCATGGCACCGCTGGCACTCTCTCCTTTTCTGTCCAGGATCTCCCTGCACTGACAGATTCACAGCCAGAACCGTTAATGTTAAGAAGCCCGGAAGACTTCTCGATCTTCGAACACTGCCCATTCCTTCTAAACTACGCCACAGACATCGCCGGTCAGCTCGGAAGACACTTCATCACCATGGGCAACTTCAAACCGATCGTAAAGACCCAGTCCGACAATATGGGAATGCTTCTGGAGCTCTGCGCCGCCGGAAAAGGCGCCTGCATCTCCCCACTGAACCTTGCCATGAGCTCCCTCTCCCCTGAGCAGCGCAAAAAAATGCGGATCATCCATCTCGGACGATCCGCAAAATATAAGATCCGCTTCGGTTCTCTGGAACAGCCTTACCAGTGGAAGGCGATCCGGAACTTTATGGATGCCGCGAACGCTGCACTCACAAGAACCGGCACAACCACCTAGCTTTCCGTTCTCTATCGCATGCGGTGTGCCGTTTTTCAAATGAATAAAAATTTCTATCGCTTCTCCCAACTGAACACGATCAACCTGCCCGGGGCCTCTCACCCTGCCAGATAACACCAGACTGGCAGGGTCAGCATGGACATTAGCGTCGTCATAACCACACATCTCGTTGCAAACAAGGTTCCCTGAAGACTGAATAGATCGAGTAAATTCATGTATATGCCTCCCGCCTCTTTCTGATGTAAATAAATTTTTGCAGCAACTTTATAGAAACCTTCTCACTGCCCCTGCATGTTTCTTAAATCTATCATAGCACGGTCATGTTTCTTTGTATAACTATTTCATTCGGTGAAGTACACAGCTATTTGTCTGTTTTTTTATTCGAATTTCAAAAAAGTCCCCCAATCGAACACAGCACCTGCTGCCGGACCACGTTCAGCTTTTCCTACGCGTTCTCCATATAGAGAAACAGAACCAGATATCCCCTTTTCAGAGAATACCAGGTTCTGTCCTCTACATCTGCTTTTTATGAATTCATCTCAGCAAAACCATTCAATGAATTCTGCATTTTTATTTACCAGTCCATGCCCCGTCCGGACCAACTTCATATCCATCCGGTGTAGTCGTGTTTGCAAGCATTGCGCCCTGCGGCTGCTTCATGCCTTCACTGAAGTAGTACCACTTTCCGTCGATCAGATGCCAGCCAGTGTACATATGTCCCTGACTTCCGTCAGCCTGATTATGCAGGTAATACCAGATTCCATTGTCTTTGATCCAGCCAGTCTGCATGTAGCCGTTCTCATCGAAGTGATACCACTGCTGTTTTCCATTCCAGCCGATCAGTTTCCAGGAAGACTTCGGATAGCTTCCGTCCATCACCTCAAACCACCAGCCTTTTTCATTCCGCTTCCAGAATCCTTCCAATGTGAAGGTTGATGCCAGGCTTGTCTTCCTCGTCGTACTGGATGCCGGTTCGCCGCCATCATCGCTGTCGGAAGAGCTGCTGTAGTTGTTGGACGGCTTTGCGTCCTGTGCCTTTTCCTTAACTGTTACTGTGATTGTCTTCGTCACGGAAGCGCCCTGGCTGTCAGTTACCTTATACATTACATGATAAGTGCCAGCCTTTGTGGTATCGACATCGTTTGCAATCACCTCGATCTTTGCTGTCAGATCTCCATCTTCCGCATCCGCAGCTGCCACATTCTTCTTTGCATCAAAGCTGTCGCCTGCGGTCAGGGTTACGTCCTTTGCGCTGATTGTCGGAATGGCATTTAATGTCTCCATCTTCGGGTTGACTGTAACCGTGATGGTCTTCGTCACAGTCGCTCCATCACTGTCCGTTACTTTATAGATTACTTTATAAAGTCCCGCTTTCTTGGTATCCACATCATTATAGGTGATCTCGATTTTGTCTGTAAGATCCTCATCTTCCTCATCCCAGGCAGTGACTCCATCCTTCGGGTCGAACTTATCCTCTACCGTTAAGGTTATGTCCTCTGCAGTAATTACCGGTACGGAATTCATTACCAGCGCTTCCGGCATGACATCTACTTCAACCATGCAATCTACAGAATGGTAATTTTTATCATCCGGTGTGTATACTGCCTCAAACTTCTGGAGCCCATATTCCTTTAAAATGGTTTTAGGATTCTTCCACTTAAACTCCTTTGGTAAGCCTTTTACCTCAGAAAGTTTCTGCCACTGGTCAGCAATCAGTCCCGTAGGAAGCATCTCTTCATAGGCCGGCTCTGCCTGCTCGATCATCATTGTCACCGGAACGATAAAGGCCGTTCCATTATTTAAGGTAATGTACACCTCTTCACTATATTCTCCAACTGCATTATCTGTTTTAGGTGTAATCGTAACTTCCCTACCTGTCACACCAATATCAAAAATCGTATCATCTGAACAAAATGCCGTGATAGAGAACTCTTCCGCGTTGCTGCTGGTCGCGATCACAGTCTTAGGCTCTGCATCTTCTTTATATTCAACACTGCCAAACGCAACGGAACCCGGTGTTACTTTATAACTGCTCTTGATCCACTTTGCATAATATGTATGCCCTGACTCCGTTGTTGTTACTGCATCCCCATTAAATTCAGCATTATCATACCACGCTGCACAATATCCATTTTTTACAACAGCGTCTATGCCATTTGCCTGATCCAAAACGATTCCGCCGTTTGCAACAAGAATAATTCCTGCGTCACTGCTTATTCCCGAATCAGATCTTGCTTTTTGGGCAACCATGTCATTGGCAACGTAAATTACACAATTTTTATTAAATTCATTTACAGATCCACCAGTAAAATTCAAATTAGAATCATCTCCAAAACACTGGGATCCAAATGTAACATTCTCAGCTTCTGACAAATCAAGTCTATCAAGGTTTGCGCAACCTGCGAACATCTGTCTCTGAAGATCAACCTTTTTCCAGTAAATTTGGCATTCTTAATACCAAGATTGGAACGGAATGCTGCATTTTTTTGGTCATAAGCCTTTGTATTTTCTGCCGTTACAATCAAATTTTCCGGCACATTCTGCCTAGCGAAGCCATACCCATCAAATTCACAGCTATTTCCACTGATGGTCAATGTCTGCAGTGAGTTTATTGCAATTCGATTAATATTTTTAGCGATCTCGCTATCCCCATCCATGGACAGTTTTTTTAACCCGGTCAGCTCAATAATACTTCCGCTTATAGTGCCCTTTGCGTTGATCTCCTCAAGATTTACTGCTGCTGTTTCCTCTGGCTGCCCAGTCTTTTTAAACGAATTATTCATTGCAACACTTGTGTTTTCTGCCGTTTCAATATAAGAAAGACTGCTGCACCCAGTAAATGAATTACCATTTAATGTCACATTATCGGAATCTATATATATTTTTTCCAACTCGGCGCAGCGTCCAAACGCTCTTCCATCCACTAATCTCACTTTCTTCGGCAGTATTAACTCCCTTAATCCTGAATCATAGAATGCATACCCAGAAATCTGTGTTACATTCTTTAAATCAATGTTTTCCAAACTTGATGTGCCCGAAAATGCATTCGTACCGATCTTTTCAATCGATTTACCCAATGTTATAGATTCCAGTGCGTTACATCTACAAAACATTGCATTCGGAATTTCTGTTCGTTTGTCTTCTACTACTACTTCTCTTAAACCAGATCCATTAAATGATTATTCCGGGGCTCTTTGAGCCACCTGTCCGGACTTTGAGAGCCACCATTCCGGAGAATGAGAGCCATATATTCCGGTAATTCAGAGCCACCTTATTGGGCTCTATTACATATATTTCCTTTATACTGTAAATACACACCTTTGGTGTGAATACAGATAAAGGAGGTCGTAAGTTATGACCAAGTATCGTGAAATCCTACGCTTAAAAAGCTTAGGATTCAGTGAGAGGAACATCGCACAGAGTTGCGGTGTATCCAGAAACACAGTCGCTAAGGTTTTGAAAAAGGCAGCGGAAATCAAGCTTTCATGGCCGCTGGATTTCGACATGACCGACAGCGCACTAGAGGAGCTGATGTTTCCTAAGGATAAGTCGGCAACGAATAAACGCATGCCAAACTTTGACTACATTCGCAAAGAACTTCTGCGAAATGGTGTAAACAAAAAGCTTCTCTGGGTAGAATACTGTGAGGAGTGCCGCATGAGCAGCGAAGAGCCTCTAATGTATTCTCAGTTCTGCTACTACATCCAGAAGGATGAAGAAAAACGCAGGGCTACCATGCATATCCCCAGAAAACCAGGTGAACAGATTGAAGTTGACTGGGCCGGTGACCCTGCCCACATCATTGATCCGGACACCGGAGAAGTCACAGATGCATGGATATTTGTAGGTGTATTAACTTACAGTCAGTATGCTTTTGTAAAAGCATATATGAATGAGAAAACCGACAACTGGATCAAAGCTCATGTCCAGATGTTTGATTTCTTTGGAGGTGTCACACCTATGCTCGTTTCTGATAACTGTACAACCGCAGTGAATCATAAAAAGAGTGACTGGTACAACACTGCCTTAAACACAACTTATCATGAGATGGCAGAACATTACAATCTCGCCATCCTTCCGGCCAGAGTCCGGAAACCCAAGGATAAACCGAATGTAGAGGGATCAGTAGGAAAGATATCCACATGGATAACAGCAGCCCTTCGCAATGAGCAGTTTTTCTCTCTTGCAGAATTAAATGCTTCAATCCGTGAAAAACTGGATGCCTACAACGCCCGTAAATTTCAGAAAAAGGAATGTAGCAGACTCAGTTTATTTCTTGGGGAAGAAATGCCATTATTGGCTCCGTTGCCTGCTACACCTTTTGAACTGGCTGAGTGGAAACAAGCCACCGTCCAGTTTAACTATCACATCGCAGTAGACAGAATATTCTACTCCGTGCCTTATCAGTATATCAAAAATAAGGTTGATGTGCGTATAACAGATACAACGGTTGAAATATTTTATAATCACAATCGTATTGCCTCTCACAGACGACTCTATGGACGAAGCGGTCAGTATTCTACAGTGACAGAACATATGCCGCAGGAACACCAGAAATATCTGGAATGGAACGGTGACCGGTTCCGTAAGTGGGCTGATTCGATTGGAATTAACACAAGTAAGGTTGTCGATGCAATACTTACCTCCGGCAGGATTGAACAGCAATCCTACAGAAGCTGCATGGGCTTACTGAAACTGGCAGAAAAATATTCGCCAGAAAAACTGGAACAGGTCTGCGCTAAGGCGCTCTCTTATTCCGGTAAACCCAGCTATAAAAGTATCAAAAATCTATTGGCTGCAACAAAGGATGCACCTGATATCGAATCAGAATCATCTCAAGCAGTAAAACCACATGGCATAACCAGAGGAGCCAGATACTATGGAGGTAAAAAATCATGACAAATCAAAGTACAATCGATAAACTTATTGAAATGCGTCTGACTGCTATGGCAGATGCATTCCGCATCCAGATGGATGATCCTGCAATGAAGGAAGTTCCATTCGAAGATCGGTTCGGCATGCTTGTTGATGTCGAATACAGCAACCGCAAAAACAATCGTCTGAAAAGGCTGATCCGCCAGGCTGAGTTTGAACAGCCAGATGCCAGCATCGCAGCGATTGATTACCATTCTGGACGAAAGCTGAACAAAGCACTGATCAACCGTCTGGCAACCTGTGAATACATTACAGAATACCGGAACATCTTTATTACTGGAGCAACCGGAAGTGGTAAAACTTATATGGCCTGTGCCTTTGGCATGGAAGCATGCAAGCACTATTACTCAGTACGGTATATACGGCTTCCTGATCTATTATTGGACTTACAGGCTGCCAGGGACAATGGAACTTTCTCGACTGTCCTGAAGAAATACACCAAGCCAATAGTACTGATCATTGATGAGTGGCTGCTTCTTAAACTGACAGAAGCTGAAGCCAGGAATCTTTTTGAACTGATACATAAAAGACGAAAAAAATCTTCAACGATCTTTTGTTCTCAGTTCCGTGAAAGTGAATGGTACCAGCAAATCTGTGATGGTGAAAGTACTCTTGCCGATGCCATCATGGATCGTATATCGTATGATTCCTATAAGATCGATATTGAAAGTGTTGACCCATCTAAAGACCTCTCTATGAGAGAAGTATATGGACTGGATCCAGCAATGGCAAAGTAACTTAATAAACAAAATGGGGTGGCTCCGTTAGTCCGGACAGGTGGCTCTCGCCACACCGGACTGGCGGCTCTGCCGCACCGTAATATTCAAACAGCCATTCCTTTCGGACGGTTTTGACATTCCCTGATTTGCTCCGCCCACTGCTGAATACGTACCTGCTGTGCCATAAGACTGGTTTGTGTGACCATAACATCCTCCTGATTATAGGCAGTCAAAAAAGTGGAGTACTGAACTTTTTTGATTGTGTAGTTTTGGTGAGTTTATTATGGCATAGCATGGAAGATGATGAAAGGTACTTTTGGTCTACCGTTTACGGCCGGATAGTTGGCAAGGTACTTTTGGTCTACCGTTTACGGTTATTCAGCGCTTACGTTTCTTTTGTCTTGCCATAATAAAAGGCCCTCCTAATGATATTTATCTTATCATAGAAGGACCTTATGATGGTTATTTTACAGAAAAAGTTTCACAGGCTCCTTATAAAATATCTAAGTTCTTCTTATACTTAAATTGCTCCATAATCTCAGCGATTTTTAAAGTCACATTTTTATCTATTTGTGGAATATATTTACCTCTTTCAATCGCTCTAGCAAATGCAACTAATTCATAGCGGATTCCCTCACCATCAAGTTGATAGAAATAGCGCTTGTTTTCTCCTTGATTTTCATATCGGACTTCAAAATAATCAGTTTTCCACCATGGTGCAGGAACATATATATACCCCTTCGATCCAGAAATGATTAATTCGCCCTCTGATTTAAAGCCGTCCCCTACTTTTATAGTTCCTACAGCATGTTCATATGTAAAGTCAAGCTTGGCAAAACTATCATGGTATTCATCACGAAAAGTTGCTGCCATTTGGATTTTCTTTTCATCTGTACCTAGTATTTGGAGTAATGGCAGTAATGCAGTTGGCCCCCATTCATGTATACTATTCCATTCATCGACACCACGAGTTTCACGAATACTGGTACAAGTTGAATCGACAGAGATAACCTTTCCAATTTTTCCAGCTTTTATAAGAAGCAACAGTCTTTCGTATGCTGTTGCATATGCTGTTTTAATTGCTTCCATAATAACAAGTTTTTTTTCTGTAGCTACCTGCATCAGATATTCACTCTGTGACCGCTCTAATGTTAAAGGTGATTCACAAAGAATATGTTTACCCGCATTAAGTGCTTTAAGAATATGTTCATAGTGGTATTGTGGTTTTGATCTAATATAGACAGCATCTACTTTGGATAACATAGATTCATAATCATTTGTTATATACTTGATATCAGCCTGAGCCTGCTCATCCATGATTTCTGGAGCGTTTGTATATAGGGCCGTAATATCAAGCCCGTTAACTGATTTTGATTCTCTCCATACTTTATTCAAAAAAGAGGTACTACCTACGAGCCCAAGATGGACTTCTCTTTTTCTTTTGCGAATTTCAGAACTAGACACGCCTTCTGTTCGCGGAAGGTATATTACTTTACAATAATCTTTAAGATAATCAAAATATCCAGTCCAGTCAGATCCAACTGTGAAAATGTCAATATCATATTTTCTAATATCGTCAATTTTTTGACCTTCATATTCTTCGATTATAATCTCGTCCGCTATTCCTGTTGCTTTAACTGCCTCGACTCGTTCCATCAGCGATTGTTGTAAATTTATTTTTCCACGCGTTTTGTCATAGTCATCAGATGTAACACCAACAATCAAATAATCACCTAAGGCTTTAGCCCTCTCTAAAAGTCTTATATGACCATAGTGTAATAAATCATATGATCCATATGTAATAACTTTAACCATATTATCCTTTCTGTAATGTATATCACGCTTAGCAAGCTATAGCAATCCGTTTGCCTGCATATCTTTCAGTGAATCAACTAATTTATCATAATCTGCTTCGGTTAAAGCGCCTATGTGTCCAACTCTCAGCACCTTATCCTTAAGTTCTCCGCCATTTGGGCATACCCAGATATGATATGTATCTTTCAATATTGTGAAAATATCGTATGCTGATTTCCCGTTTGTTGGTGTTAATGGAGTAACAGCATTCGGAAGTGAATCAGAAATAATATCAAACGGAAGATTATTTTCTGTGATTGCTGCTCTAAAATATTGAGCAAGCTTACTAATCCGAGCAATTTCTTCATCAACACCTCCTGCTGTATCAATTTCTTTAAGACGCTGATTAATCTGTCTTAAAATACCTACTGCTGGTGTAAAAGGGGTTTGTCCACGTTCACCATTTTTAAGAGCAATTTTTAAATCTAAATACATTGTTCGCGGTGTATTACTGTATACTCTTTCTACTGCTTTCTTAGATAATACAATTATTGAAATTCCAGGAGGACAAGCCAATGCTTTTTGGGATCCGGTTATCATCACCTGTACATCTAATTCACGCATGTTAAATGGATCGCACAGAAAAGAACTAATTGAATCAACAACGAGGAAAATATTATTTTTCTTACAGAATTCACTAATTAATTTGATATCATAAAGGACACCTACGGAAGTTTCATCTATATTTACAAGGAATCCTGTGTAGTGCTTATCACTATACTGATTGAGTTCTTCAGATGTAACACCCTGTCCGAACTTGGGTTTAATAATTGTATGTGGAATCTCATAAATTTCTAATAATTCAACAAATCTATGTCCAAAACTACCACCATCAATTACCAGAACATTATCTTCAGAATTAAACATATTCATTACAACTGCTTCCATCGACGCTGTACCAGATCCAGTAATAAAGCAGACACGCGAATCATTACCAGCCTTTGCAAACTTTTTTACTAATCTTTCGTTTTCAAACATTAACTCAGAAAATTCTGGTGTTCGAAAATATGGAACTTGCTCTGCACCTATTGCACAAACTGTAGCACTAGACATTACTGGACCAACTGTAAAATTCAACATATTATCAGACTCCTTTTCATGTAAATATATTTTGTTGATATACTTT
>OBWK01000846.1_pt1 | contig 11574 bp, 9 predicted proteins | sample 1495251 | NCBI WGS metagenome assembly OBWK01 (sample SAMEA2580065, study PRJEB22360) | human gut metagenome | biome: human gut; feature: human-associated habitat; material: faeces | place: Denmark | collected 2008/2010 | reverse complement strand
TGTACAGCTGTAGCGGATGAGATTGCATCTTCATCGCAGGAATATAAATCAATTAACAGTTCTTGTCCTAATGCTTCTGCCATAACAACACCTTCCTTCAGAAAATAATATCTCATTTATTATACATAGATTTAAGGATTAAGTCCAATTATATGAGAATACATTAAAAGTCAAACGTTATTTTTATAAAATTTGACTTTTATATTGACTAAGGTCAAAAAGTCAAATATAATAGAGTTATGCTAAAGAACAAATAGTCAAAACTATAGTAAATAAACTTTAAAGGGGTGTTTTTTATGAGTATGATAGCTGATAAAATAGAAAAATTTATATTAGACCGTATGCGTGAAGAACAAGAAAAGCTAATTTTAAAGCGTAATGAATTGGCTGATGAATTAGATTGTGCGCCATCCCAAATTAGTTACGTATTAAGTACGCGTTTTTCTAATGAGCGCGGTTTCGATGTTGAGTCAAGACGTGGCTTGGGTGGATATATTCGAATCAAAAAAATTAACCCAGAAAGTTCAGATTCTTTACCTGCTGTTACAACTTATCGGATTTATGAAGGTCCAAATACGGTAGAACGATTAATTGATATGCGAGATGTAGATCAATCATTATTTCAATTATTACAATCTGAAAAGATTACCCGTCGTGAAGCTCAATTGATGCATAATTCTTTTGCTACATTAATTGAAAATGTAGACGTAGAAGAACGTAATGATGCTGTTCGTCAATTATATGCATCAATGGTGGACACTTTGCGGAAGGAGTGATGATTTGTGTTATGTGATCATTGCTATAAAAATGAAGCTACTATCCATATGACTAATATCATAAATAATCAAAAGACTGAGCAACATCTTTGCAGTGCTTGTGCCACCGAGTTACAACAAGCTGGGAAATTATCTCCTTATAGTTCTTTTATGAATGATATGTGGGATAATAACTTTTTTACTAATGATTTTTTTAAGAATATGGTGTATCCAGATAACTTATTAAAAGCTCATCAATCTAAGAGATGCCCTCAGTGTGGTATTACTTATGATGAATTCAATCGGGTAGGTAAGTTTGGCTGTGGTCAATGTTATGAGACTTTTAATAGTGAAATAAATCCATTATTAGAACGAATACAAGGTAGTTCTGAGTATGAAGGGACTATACCTAGTCGTGGTACTAATGTATTTAAAGCAAAGTATGAAGTAAAGCAATTGCGCCGTCAATTAGATACAGCTATTCAAGCTGAAAACTTTGAAGAAGCCGCAATTTTGAGAGATAAAATTAAAAATCTAGAAGTTATCATTGATGGTGATAACGAATAGGAGGTTCTTATGTTAGATACTATATTGGACTCTCCGTTAAGTCAGTGGCTGTGTCAGGATACAGAGGCGACAGACCACATTGTAATTTCAAGCCGTATACGATTGGCGAGAAATTTTGATGATATATTGTTTACGAATCGTGAAGATACAGTTTCCTTAAAAAAAGTGAATATAATTTCTCGAGGCCTATTGCCAATATTAAAAAAGGCTGATGAGCACCAATATACAAATATTAGCCTTGAGCAATTAAGTCAACGTGAGCGTGCTGTCTTAGTTGAAAAGCATTTAATGAGTCCTGCTTTAGAGGAACAATTACCATATCGTAATTTGATCGTATCTGATGATGCTTCTATCGCAATTATGGTAAATGAAGAAGATCATTTACGTATTCAATCTATGGCTCCAGGACTTAAATTGCAACAAGCTTATAATCATGCGGTTCAAATTGATAAAGCTATTGAAGCAAAATACCCTTATGCCTTTGATGAGCGATTTGGTTATTTAACTGCTTGCCCCACTAATGTGGGTACAGGTTTACGGGCCTCTGTTATGTTACATTTACCCACATTGACGTTATCTGGTCGTATTACGAGACTCATTCGTAACATAATACAATTAGGTTACTCTGTACGAGGGTTGTATGGGGAAGGTTCCGAAGCTTTAGGTTGTATTTACCAGATTTCTAATCAACGAACGATGGGTATTAGTGAAGAAGCAACTATTGAGCAATTGATTAAAATTGTAGAAGGAATTATTGCAGAAGAACGAAAGTCTCGGCAATCTTTATTACACAACGATAAAGAAGGTTTGGAAGATATACTTTGGCGATCCTATGGAATTTTACAATATGCACGACGTGTAAGCGGTAAAGAGGCACTTAGTAAGCTTAGTGACATTCAATTAGGTGTAGATTTAGAAATATTACCATTCTGGGGTAAAGATACTTTTAATGAGCTTGTTGCTATAACTAGACCAAACTTCCTCTCTAAATACTTAGGTAGTGAAAATTTGACAGATACCGATCGCGACAGCTATCGTGCAAAGATGATACGTCAAAAACTTTCAAATTAATATAAGTACATAAATAATTAATGCATGATTATTTATTTTGTATAGATTGATTTATATAATTTTCTTAGTTTACTGTTAAGAGATTTGTAAAAAATAGTAAATATTAATACTAGATAGCATAATAGATTAATAGAGTTTAATATTATTTTTGATATTCCAATGGTTATTTCACCATTGTTTACATATATTTGAAGAGATACAATTACAATTTACATAGATAGATGAGGTGATATTATGATGCAACGGTTTACAGACGATGCACAGCGTGTTCTTTCGTTAGCTCAAGAGGCTGCTTTGGAGTTAGGACATGACTATGTCGGTACTGAACACGTACTCATCGGCCTTACAAAGGTTAAAAATGGGGTAGCAGCTAAAGCTTTAGAAGAGCTTGGCCTTGTTACAGAAGATATTTTTGAAGCTGTAGAAGAACATGTAGGACGTGGTAATAAAAAAGCAACGTCAATATATATGACACCTCGCGTTAAACATGTGCTTGAGCTTGCCATTCAAGTAGCAAATCAAATGAATCACAATTACGTTGGTACTGAGCATATTCTATTGGGCCTACTTAGCGATGGTAGCGGTGTTGCAGTTGCTATTTTACGAGCTATGAATATACGTAGTAATGATGTAGTAGAAGCAATTCGTAGTATTCTTGGCTCGAATAAAGGTAGCAACAATGGTGGTCAAGAGGGAATAAATAGCAATAATGATTTAGGTGAGCTGTCAGATTTTGCAACTGATCTTAATGAGTCTGCTAAACAAGGTAAGATTGATCCTGTTATTGGCCGCGATACGGAGATTAAACGAGTCATTCAAATTCTCAGCCGTAGAACTAAAAATAATCCTGTTCTTATTGGTGAACCAGGTGTAGGTAAAACAGCTATTGCCGAAGGCTTGGCACAGCGTATTGTGACTGGTAATGTATCGGAGATTTTACGTAATAAACGCATTATTTCTCTTAGTATTGGTTCTATGTTAGCGGGTGCCAAGTACCGTGGTGAATTTGAAGAACGGTTGAAAAAAGCCATTGATGAAGTACAACAACATGATGATATGATTATCTTTATAGATGAAATTCATACATTGGTTGGGGCAGGTGCTACTGAAGGCGCTATGGATGCAGCTAATATCTTAAAGCCTGCTTTGGCACGAGGTGAATTCCAAGTTATCGGTGCCACAACACTTGATGAATATAAGAAACATATAGAAAAAGATGCTGCTTTAGAGCGTCGTTTTCAACCCGTTCAAGTAGGAGAGCCTAACGAAGAGGATGCTCTTGAAATTTTAAAGGGATTAAGAGATCGGTATGAAGCTTTCCATAAGGCTAAGATTACAGATGAGGCATTAACAGCAGCTGTATCTTTATCTAGCCGATATATTACAGATCGATTCTTGCCTGATAAGGCTATCGATGTAGTCGATGAAGCTGCATCTAAGGTTCGTATGAAAGTATTTTCTGCAGCACCTGATGTTAAAGCATTAGAGGATCGCCTTAATACAGTTAAGAAAGAAAAAGAAGCTGCTGTTACGTCTCAAGATTTCGAAAAGGCTGCAAAGCTTCGCGATGAAGAACAATCACTATTAAAAGAAATTGGTGATAAAAAATCTATCGCTAAAGAAAAAAGCGATCAAAAGTTAATAGTAACAGAGGAAGACATAGCTGCTGTAGTAGCGCAATGGACAGGTATTCCAGTGGTTAAAATTGCAGAAGAAGAGTCTGCAACCTTACTACATTTGGAAGAAGAACTTCATAAACGCGTAGTAGGTCAAGATGAGGCTGTTACTGCTGTAGCTAAAGCTGTACGCCGTGCAAGGGCTGGATTAAAAGACCCAAAACGGCCTATTGGTTCATTCTTGTTCCTTGGGCCAACTGGTGTAGGGAAAACTGAGCTAGCAAGAGCGCTTGCATCCTCCTTGTTCGGCGATGAATCTGCTATGATTCGACTTGATATGTCTGAATATATGGAAAAACATACTGTGTCTCGCTTAGTCGGTGCCCCTCCAGGTTATGTAGGCTATGAAGAAGGTGGCCAATTAACAGATGCGGTACGTCGTAAACCATATAGCGTTATTCTCCTCGATGAAGTAGAGAAAGCACATGCAGATTTCTTTAATATCTTGTTACAAGTTCTTGATGATGGTCGTCTTACTGATAGCCAAGGTAGAACTGTTGATTTCAGAAATACAGTTATTATCATGACAAGTAACTTAGGTGCTAAAGCTTTACATAAGAACTCGCCAGAACTTGGTTTCTTAGCAGCTAAAAAGTCTGATTCTAATGTAGATGAAAATAAAGAAATTGATTTTAAAGAGGCTAAGAAATCGGTAATGGATGCGGTGAAACGTCATTTTAGACCTGAGTTTTTAAACCGTATCGATGAAATGATTGTATTCCATCCATTAACAGAAGAGGACTTAAAAGAAATTGTAACTATCTTGATGAGTGATGTTACAAAACGCCTTGAAGAGCGTGATTTACAATTAGAAATAACTCCTGAGGCTATGCAATTACTTGTTAAGGAAGGCTCTGATTTTACAATGGGGGCTCGACCATTAAAACGTGCTATTCAACGTTTAATTGAGGACCCAGTGTCCGATCTTATTTTGAAAGGAGATGCAAAAGAAGGCAAAATTATTAAAGCAGATGCAAAGGATAACGATCTTGTTGTATCAATATGATAAAAATACAAATTATACAGTTGATGACTACCTTTCATATAAAAAATATAAGTTAAATGGTATACTATAGAATGATGATAGTTAACCATGTAGTAAAATTATGCATAAAAGGTCATGAATGGTTATCATTCATGACCTTTCTTTTTAAATGTATTGAGGTGTTATGGCAAAAGCAAAATCTGTATTCTTTTGTCAATATTGTGGGGCTGAATCCTCTAAGTGGATGGGCCGTTGTCCACAATGTGGAGAATGGAATACATTAGTTGAAGAAATAATTAAAGAAACTAAACATAGTCGAACACCTTCTCGAGGTGTTGGAAATCAAACGGCGAAGCCTACCGCCTTGCCAGATATCGAAATTTCTTCTATTGCACGCGTATCTACAACCTTTGGTGAAATTGATCGTGTATTAGGTGGTGGCATAGTGCCTGGTGCTCTAATGCTTTTAGGTGGTGATCCTGGTATTGGTAAATCTACTCTGTTACTACAAGTATCCCAGAAGATAGCCGATACAGTAGGAGCAGTTCTTTATGCATCTGGTGAAGAGTCTCAGTTACAACTTAAACTTCGAGCAGAACGACTGCATATTAATAGTGAACGGTTACAAGTTATTGCAGATACTGATCTAGATCATATATTGGAGCAAGCTGAAGCAATGACTCCTTCCTTACTAGTCATTGACTCTATACAAACTATGTATACTGGAGATATAGATGCTGCGCCAGGCAGTGTTAGTCAAGTTCGTGAATGCACATCTCGTCTACTTCGCTTCTGTAAAGAACGAAATATACCTACTGTAATCATTGGTCATGTAACAAAGGAAGGCAATATTGCAGGGCCTCGTATGTTAGAGCATATGGTAGATGTAGTGCTTTACTTTGAAGGGGAGCGTTCTTATCAATTCCGTATATTACGGTCCATTAAAAACCGTTTTGGTTCTACATCAGAAACAGGCATTTTTGCCATGGTAGAGGAAGGGTTACAGGAATTGTCCAATCCATCTGCTTCTCTCTTGGCAGAGCGTTCCGATGAAGAAAGTGGCAGTGCTGTTATGATTTACCTCGAAGGGGTTCGGCCCATCTTAGTAGAGGTACAAAGCTTGGTCGTTACTACGGCCTTTGGTATGCCTAGACGTACGGCGATTGGTTATGATCTTAACCGATTAATTGTATTATTAGCAGTCTTAGAAAAACGCTGTAGCTTTACATTAGGTAATAAAGACGTGTATGTAAATGTCATCGGTGGTCTCAAGGTAAATGAACCTGCTTGTGATTTATCTATGGCGGTTGCCATTGTGTCAAATCTGAAAAATCGAATCGTTCCAACAGATATGGTAATTTTAGGTGAAGTAGGCTTAACTGGTAATGTTCGCAGTATTCCTCGCATTGAACAGCGTATAAATGAAGCCAAGAAATTAGGTTTTAAAAAGTTTATTATTCCTGAAGGCAACTATAAACAAATCAAGGATAATGATAGTTCTATCAAAATTAGAGGTGTCAAATCTATACAAGAGGCGATGCAGCTCGTATTTTCATAATTAGGGGGTGATTTCATGATTTATCGGATTTTACGCTATGTAATAGCCATTTTAGTAGGTACAGCAGCCTACGTGGGAATGGATAGCTTAGCACCTATTATTGACCCATATTTGGTTTCTCAATTTGAATCTTTTGGGGACATGTCATTAACAATTGCACGTATTGCAGTATTAATCGTAGGTACTCTATTAGGCCTTGTTATTGGTTATCTGATTTCATCATTTATTCTGAAACAAGGTTTAGTAATTGCTAAAAGATTAGAGCGTATTCTTACTCATATTCCAAATCAAGAATTGATTGCAGGCACCATCGGTTTATTATTCGGCCTTATTATTGCAAATCTAATTGGTGTTGCATTCAATCAAGTACCTATTATAGGACCTTATATTCCTATAATTTTGAGTGCTATTTTTGGATATAGTGGACTTAAAATCATGGCTCGTAAAGGCCCCGAAATGTACAATAATTACGTACAACAATGGGGAGGAGATAGCACTAAAAAAACAAGTCGTTTTAAAATGTTTTCAACTCATAAATTAGATAAATCCTCTAGTACGCCAAAATTACTAGATACTTCAGTTATCATTGACGGTCGTATCAAAGAACTATGTGCTACGGGCTTCATTGAAGGCCCTCTTATGGTGCCACTATTTGTATTAAATGAGTTACAGGTAATTTCTGACTCTGCGGATGCTACGAAACGCAACCGTGGCCGACGTGGCCTTGATATTTTGAAGGATATGCAAGATGCCAATAAGGTAGCTATAGAAGTTGTTGAAGATGATTATGATGATCTTGTAGAGGTTGATTCAAAACTTATGCGACTTGCTTTAGATAAGCAATGGAAATTGATGACTAATGACTTTAACTTGAATAAGGTGGCTCGTGTACAGGGGATTGAAGTGCTTAACCTCAATGAATTGGCAAATGTATTAAAACCTGCTCTAATCGCTGGAGAATGGATTCGCGTTCAAATCATGAAAGAAGGTAAGGAAGTACACCAAGGTGTGGCTTATCTCGACGATGGCACGATGATTGTCGTAGAGGATGGTAAGCCTTATGTTGGTCAAAATGTAGAGGTTATGGTTACATCCATATTACAAACGAGTGCAGGACGGATGATTTTTGCTCGTGTAGATGGAGGACAAAATGGGCAAGGCAATTAGTTGTATCGTTCTCGCTGCAGGTGCTGGTCGCCGTATGGGATATAAAGAAAATAAGATATTTATTCCTTTAGGGGGATATTCTATTATTCAACGTACCATACAGAATGTAGAAAAGATTGAAGGTTTAAAAGAAATTATTCTTGTTGTAGCTGAAGGCGAACAAGAATATATGTCTAACCATATTCAAGGGTTGGATTTGCATATTCCTGTAAAGATAGTGCTTGGTGGAAGAGAACGTCAAGATTCTGTGGCTTATGGGCTCAAAGCTGTATCAGAAGATAGTAATATTGTGCTAGTTCATGATGGAGCGCGTCCATTAGCATCAACGAAACTGTTTGATTCTGTTGTTAGGGCCGCAATAGAATATGGAGCTGCTACTGTAGGTGTCCCTGCTACGGATACGATTAAACGAGTTGATACAGAGCATACTGTAATAGAAACATTAAAACGCAGTGAATTATACCAAATTCAAACGCCACAAGGCTTTCAAAAAGATCTATTTAAAGAGGCCCATCAAAAGGCTTATGATGAAAAATATTTAGGCACTGATGATGTGTCCCTCGTTGAGCATTTAGGGCAGCCTGTACATATAGTAAGTGGAGACTATTGTAATATTAAGGTGACCACTCCTAATGATATTGCAGTAGCAAAACGATATTTAGGAATTGAGGATAAGTGTATGCGCGTTGGATTTGGTTATGATATTCATCAATTAAAAGCAGGTCGTCCTTGTATCTTAGGTGGTGTTCATATCGAATCTGGCCTTGGCCCTGATGGACACTCCGATGCGGATGTTCTCATTCATGCCTTGATGGATGCCATGCTAGGCGCCGCTGGTTTACGGGATATTGGATACTATTTTCCACCTGAAGATGACCAGTATAAAGGGATTTCTAGCATGCTTTTACTAGAAAAAGTAAATTTCTTATTGAAAGAACGTGGGTTACAAGCCTATAATATTGATATTATGGTTATTTCTGAGACACCTAAATTAAAACCTCACATCGATATGATGAAGGCTAATTTACAGTCTATATTAGAGATACCATTAGATCGCATTAGTATTAAAGCGACAACAAATGAAATGCTAGGGGCTATTGGGCGCCGTGAAGGCATTGCTGCACAAGCTGTCGTTTCTGTATATGAAGGAGAGATTTAATCATGAGTTCCATGAAAGTTCGTTTTGCTCCAAGCCCTACGGGTCCATTCCATATTGGTGGTGCTCGTTCTGCTTTATTTAACTGGTTATTAGCACATAAGGAAAAAGGCACATTTGTATTGCGCATTGAAGATACAGATTTAGCTCGTTCTACACGTGAAAGTGAAGAGAATATTAAAGCTTCCTTACAATGGCTTGGCATGAACTGGGATGAAGGCATTGATGTGGGTGGTAATAATGGTCCTTACCGTCAAACAGAACGTCTTGATTTATATAAAGAAGTAACACAACGCTTATTGGATGAAGGTAAAGCTTATGAGTGTTACTGCACACCTGAAGAGTTAGATGCGGTGCGTCAAGATCAAATGGATCGTGGGGAAACACCAAAATACAACGGTCATTGTGAACACTTAGATGAAGAGACAAAGGCTAAATACATTGCTGAAGGTCGTAAACCTACAATTCGTTTGCGTGTACCGTTGAATAAAACATACGCTTTTGATGATATGGTACGTGGGCATGTATCCTTTGAGTCCAATGGTGTAGGTGACTTCGTTATCGTTAAATCCGATGGTATTCCTGTATATAACTTTGCTGTAGTAATGGACGATCATATGATGGGGATTACTCACGTTATTCGTGCAGAGGAACATCTATCCAATACACCTCGCCAAATGGCTATCTATGAAGCTCTTGGTTGGGAGGTCCCTAAGTTTGGTCATATTTCTTTGATTCTTGGTAAAGATTACAAAAAAATGTCCAAACGTCATGGTGCTACCTCTGTTGAACAATACAAACAATTAGGGTACTTGCCAGAAGCACTTGTAAACTTCTTGGCACTTCTTGGTTGGGCTCCTGAAGGTGAAGAAGAATTCTTCACACAAGATGAATTAATTCAGGCTTTCTCTATGGATCGGGTAGCGAAAAATCCTGCTGTGTTTGATATTGATAAATTGAACCATATAAATTTCCACTATATGAAGAATTTGAGTGATGAAGAGTTATTCCATCTTTGTTTACCGCATTTGAAAGAGGTTGGTTTAGCTCCAGATAGCTTGAATCAAGCTGATATTGATTGGTTGACATTATTATGCTCTACATTCCGTGATCATATTAGCTATGGTGCTCAAATTAAAGATCATGTAGGCTTGTTTATGGGCGAAACAGTATTCCTTGAAGAGGGGCATGAAGAGGAGTTGCGTGCTGTATTGAATGAAGAAACAGCTCCAACAGTTCTCGGCGCTTTCCGGAATGCATTGGCTGAACTTGATGAAATTACACCTGAAGTTGTAAAAGCAACAATCAAGGCCGTAATGAAAGAAACCTCTTTAAAAGGTAAATTCGTATTTATGCCAATCCGTGTAGCTTTAACAGGTCAAATGCATGGTCCGGATTTGAATAATATTGTTACATTACTTGGTAAAGAAAAGTGCTTACATCGTTTAGATAATGTAGGTGCATTAACAAAATAAATTTGATCAATTAATCAAAGGAGTTCACGTAACAAGTGTTATGTGAACTCCTTTTGTATGTGTTGTTAATATTCTATAGAAATGCTATAATAATCGGCGTATTAAATTTTGATTTATTATGAAAGCGAGTGTTTTTATGAGTGTTATTCGTTCTATTAATCACTTATTCAATAGTTATCTATCCTGGATAGTACTATTGATGGCTGTTTTAGCATATATGCTACCTGCAGTATTTTCTTGGATGACTCCATATATTGCTTACATGCTACAGTTTGTTATGTTTGCGATGGGGTTAACATTAACGGCTCAAGTCTTTATTGATGTATTTAAGCAACCAATGAAGGTTATTCTCGTATCCGTAATCCAATTCTTATGGATGCCATTGGCAGGTTTCTTAGTAGCCTTAGCATTTAATTTTCCTCCAGAAGTTGGGATTGGTTTTATCTTGTTGGGTGCATGTCCTGGTGGTACTGCTTCTAATGTAATGACCTTCCTTGCAAATGGTAATGTTCCCTTATCCGTATCAGCAACAACTGTATCCACATTATTGGCACCTATTTTAACGCCTTTATTTGTCGTATTATATGCAGGTGCAACATCTTCTATTGAAATTCAATTTATGCCAATGTTTATATCCATTGTAAAAATCGTGTTAGTACCAATTATTTTGGGGATTGTATTGAATTACTTTATTGGCGCAAAAATTGAATCTGTAAAATCTGTATGTCCAACCATTGCAGCTATCGCGGTATTGCTTATCTTGGCAGCTGTAACTGCAGTTAACCAAAAGCAAATTGCCGAAACTGGTTTCATTATTTTTGTAGCGTGTTTAGTACAAAATTTGAGTGGTTATGTTGTGACATACTTTATATGTAAAGCTCTCAGTATTGATGTGTCTTCTCGTCGTGCTATGCAAATCGAAGTGGCTATGCAAAATTCTGCATTATCCGTATCTTTAGCACTAAAACACTTTACACCACAAGCTGCGGTAGCAGGTGCAGTATTCTCCATCATTCATAACTTTACAGGATCTATTTTTGCAGGTATTTGCCGTAAACATGATGATCAAGATAAATTAGAAAATGCTTAATATTAATTGATTTGATGTAATGACATTATTATTACTTGTGTACTATAAAAGCTATTGTTATGAATGATAATAGT
>OBWK01000844.1_pt1 | contig 11587 bp, 10 predicted proteins | sample 1495251 | NCBI WGS metagenome assembly OBWK01 (sample SAMEA2580065, study PRJEB22360) | human gut metagenome | biome: human gut; feature: human-associated habitat; material: faeces | place: Denmark | collected 2008/2010 | reverse complement strand
AAACAACGGCACATCTTATGATTTCTATATGTGAAAATGAATTTTAACAAAAGGAGAGAGCTTTTATGGCTGCACTTATTTTAAACGAGTTGGATTATTTGGACAGTGTCCTCTATTATCCCGTCTTGGTCGTCGTACTGGTTGTAGCGGGACTTTATTTTTCTTGGCGAACCAGACTGGTACAGTTGCGGATGTGTGCCGAAAGTATTCGTGTCGTTTTGGAAAAACCGCAAGGAGCTGAATCTGTATCGTCTTTTCAGGCTCTTATGGTATCTACGGCGTCGCGTGTCGGTACGGGGAATATTATCGGTATTTCTACGGCTATTTGTCTCGGCGGTCCGGGAAGCGTTTTTTGGATGTGGCTGGTGGCTATTATCGGCGGGGCCAGTGCCTTTATTGAAAGTACCTTGGCTCAGATTTATAAACGGCGTGATTCCCAAGGCGGTAGTTATGGCGGTCCGGCTTACTATATTGAAACAGCCTTGCACAGTCGTTTTATCGGTGCTGTTTTTGCCCTCTTTTTGATTTTGACCTATGCCGGTGGCTTTAATCTCCTGGCTTCTTATAACTTACAATCAACCTTTGCCGTATACAGTTTTTATGATAAAGCGACGACACCTTGGATTTTAGGAGCCATCTTTGCTGTTTTGGTAGGGTATTGTATTCTCGGGGGCGGCAAGCGTATTGTTCGCACGACTTCTTGGATTGTTCCTATCATGGGCGGCATTTATGTAGTAGCGGCTTTATATATTATTTTGACCCATATTACGTATATCCCCGATGTGTTTGCACTTATCTTTGCTAATGCATTTGACTTTCAGGCTATTTTCGGCGGTATTGCCGGATCTTGCCTCATGTACGGCGTAAAGCGCGGCCTCTACTCGAACGAAGCCGGTATCGGTTCGGCCCCGAATGCGGCCGCTACAGCCGATGTCAGCCATCCCGTAAAACAAGGGCTTGTACAGATGCTTTCCGTATACTTGGATACCTTGGTAGTCTGCACGGCTACGGCAATGATGTGCCTTTGTTCGGGTGTGCCCATTACCAAAGAGGCTGCCGGGGCTACCTATGTACAGCAGGCCTTGACGGCGGATCTCGGGTCTTTCGGTCCGATTCTGATTACCGTTTGCATGGTCCTTTTCGCCTTCTCCACACTGATCGGTAACCTCTTTTATGTAGATAATTGCTTGACCTTCCTTCACGGTAAGGTGCCCAGCAAATCTTTTATGGTTGCGTATCGCATCATTGCGGCTCTGATTATCTTTGTCGGTGCCGGTATGTCCATGGCTGCGGCTTGGGACATAGCGGATATCTTTATGGCCTTCATGTGCCTTATCAACATCCCCGCATGTGCTATTTTGGGTACTACGGCCGTAAAAGCTATGAAAGACTATGAACGCCAGAAAAAAGAAGGAAAGAATCCTGTATTCTTGGCGAAAAATATCGGCTTGGATGAAACGAATCTCGATTTTTGGAAATAAGCCGAGTTGTAAACGGGGGCCTCTTTTGAGAGGCTCCCGTTTTTGTGTGTAAAAAATAAAACAGTAGCGTGATTAAAAGAGACTTTTCTTGACAAAAAAAAGAATATCAGTACAATAGGTCTATATACATAATGTATAAGAAAAAACTATGAAGAAGACGGTCGGGGAATATTCAGTCTTAAGCGAGTCGGTGACGGTGGGAGACCGACAGAAGGAACCCTTGGCGAATCACTTCGGAGTTGCAGCCGCGAACCGGTTGCCGGCTTACCGCCGTTAACGGGTCAAAAGTGGCTGTACGCAGTTATTAGGGTGGTACCGCGGTGATTAAACATCTTCGTCCCTTAGGGATGAAGATGTTATTTTTTTTAAGGAGGAAATCATAATGGATTATGGTAAAACCTTGCATCTTCCGGAAACGGAATTTCCGATGCGCGGCAATTTGCCGAAAAGAGAACCTGAATTATTGGCTTTTTGGAAAGATAACGATATCTATCACAAACGCCTCAAAAAAAGAGAAGGGGCGAAAAAATTTATTCTCCATGACGGACCTCCTTATGCGAACGGAAAATTACATATCGGTCATGCCTTAAACAAGGTATTGAAAGATATTATTTTAAAATACAAGACTCAGCAGGGCTTTTATACCAAGTACGTACCCGGGTGGGATACGCACGGGTTACCGATTGAACATGCCGTTATTAAAGAAACGGGGCTCAATCGTCATGAAATGAGTCCCCTCGACTTGCGCAAACGTTGTCATGATTATGCGTTGGCACGCGTCGATGAACAGCGGGCGGACTTTATTCGATTCGGGGTTCTCGGGGAATGGGACGATCCGTATCTGACTTTGGCTAAGCACGTAGAAGTAGCCCAAATCGGCGTCTTCGGTACAATGGCTAAAAAAGGCTATATTTACAAAGGTTTGAAGGCCGTATACTGGTGCCCCCATTGTGAAACCGCCTTGGCTGAAGCGGAAATTGAATATAAAGAAATTAAGTCCAACTCTATCTTCGTACGCTTTAAGGCTGAAGATTTAGGTAGCCATGCTCCGCAGGGATTCGATAAGGACCATACATATGCACTTATTTGGACGACGACGCCTTGGACCATTCCGGCCAATAAGGCCATCGCTGCTAACAGTGACATTGAATATGTATGGGTAAAGGTCGGCGATGATGCTCTCTTGTTGGCCAAGGAACTCGTTGAATCTTCCATGGAAGCCGCCAAGGTTACGGAATATGAAGTATTGCCCGGCGTCATGAAGGGAACGGATATTGAAGGGTTGCGTTTTGTACATCCCATGTACGAAGATCGTAAAGTCCCCGTTATCCTCGGCGACCATGTAACATTGGAAGCCGGCACGGGCTTAGTTCATACGGCTCCTGACCATGGGGTAGAAGACTTTGAAGTTTGCAAAAAATATCCCGACTGGCATTTGGAACCCATCGGTACCGTAGGCCCTGACGGAAAGTATACATCGGCCGTTCCCGGCTATGAAGGAAAGTTCGCCCTTGATATGAATGTAGAGATGATTAAAGCGTTGGCTGCTTCCGGGGCCCTCTTTGCTAAGGGATCATTGCGTCACCAGTATGCACATTGCTGGCGGTGTAAGAATCCCATCATTTATCGTGCTACGGAACAATGGTTTTCATCTGTTGACGGGTATCGTAAAAAGGCTTTAGAGGCCATTGATCAGGTACAGTGGATTCCTTCATGGGGACATGACCGTATTTATAATATGATTCGTGACCGCGGCGACTGGTGCATTTCTCGTCAACGTGTTTGGGGGGTACCTATTCCTATTTTCTACTGCCGCGAACATAACCATGCCGTTATTACGGATGAAACCATCGCTCACTTACAGGAAATCTTTGCTAAAGAAGGGTCTGATGCGTGGTGGGCTCATACGGAAAAGGAATTACTTCCCGAAGGCTTTAAATGCCCTGAATGCGGTTGTACGGAATTTCGAAAAGAATCGGATATTATGGACGTCTGGTTTGACAGCGGTTGCACGCACCAAGGCGTATTGTGCCATGATCCCGAATTGGCATATCCTGCCGACATGTACTTGGAAGGATCCGACCAACATCGCGGTTGGTTCAACTCGTCTTTGCTCACATCGGTAGCAGCTAACGGCATCGCTCCGTATAAGGCCGTTTTGACGCACGGCTTTACCGTTGACGGTGAAGGTCGTAAGATGAGTAAATCCGTGGGCAATACCGTAGCGCCTCAGGAAGTTATTGACCAGTACGGTGCTGATGTTATGCGCCTTTGGGTATCGTCTGCCGACTATCAGGGCGATGTAAGACTCTCGCCGAAAATTTTGAAACAGCTTAGTGATGTATATCGTAAAATTCGTAATACATTCCGCTTCCTTCTCGGTAATATTAATGATTTTAATCCTGAAACGGATGCCGTTTCTTATAAGGATATGTCGGAAATTGACAAATGGGCTCTTCTTAGATTGGAACAGGTTCTGGAAACTGTTACGGAAGCTTATGAAAACTACCAGTTCCATGTTATGTATCATACCATTCACAACTTCTGCACCGTCGATCTCAGCTCTATCTACTTAGATGTAACGAAGGATCGTATGTATACGGAAAAAACGGATGCTCGTGAACGTCGTAGCGCCCAAACGGCTATGTATATCATCCTCGATACGTTGGTTAAAATCGTATCACCCGTACTTTCTTTTACAGCTGAAGAAGTATGGAAATATATGCCTGCCGTTTCAGGTAAGGAAGAAAGCGTGCTCCTTACGGACTGGCCCGAATATCATAAGGAATACCTTGATACGGACTTGGCGGCTCGTTGGACCAAGCTTTTGAGCTATCGCTCAGATTTGACCCGTATTTTGGAAGGGGCTCGTCAGGATCGTACTATCGGCCACTCTTTAGATGCGGCCGTTACGATTTATGCGACCGGCGATTCATATACTTTCTTGAAAGAATGGGAAGATAAATTGGCAACCTTGCTGATTGTCAGTGAAGCCACACTGGTTGAAGGTGCAGGCCCTGTCGATGCCGTTGCCGGTGAAGAACACGGTGATATGAAAGCTGTAGTTGCAGCCTCGGCATATGAAAAGTGCGAACGTTGTTGGAAACATGATAAGACGGTCGGTACGGACGCAGATCATAAGACCTTGTGCCACCGTTGCGTTTCATCTTTGGAATAAAAACCGGACTTACATGAAAAATCAGGCCTTGAATTTCAAGGCCTGATTTTTGTATTGGCAGAGACTTTAAATTAAACCACGGCTTTGTAAATAGTGTTTGGCTACATCCTGAGCGCTCTTGCCGTTGACACGTACATCGTAGTTCATGGTACGCATTTCGTCTTCCGTTATTTTGCCGCCTAAGGCATTTAAAATCTCCTTTAATTCCGGGTGGTCTATTAAGACCGACTCGCGAATAAGGGGGGCTCCCCGATAGGACGGGAAGAGGTGTTTGTCGTCTTGCAAGACGACGAGATCATATTGCACGAGTTCACTGTCAGTAGAATATGCATCCGTAATCGTAATGGCACCGTTCTTAAGGGCTTCGTAACGAAGGGCCGGCTCCATTGTCTTTACGTGTAAGTTCAGGCCGTAGAGGGACTGAAGACCGCGGTAACCGTCTTCCCGATCGGCAAATTCCAGGGTGAAGCCCGCCACGGCATAGTCGGAAACTCGAACCAAGTCGGAAATCGTTTTTAAGGAATGAGTTTCGGCAAAAGCTGAGGGAACGGCAACGGCGTATGTATTTTCATAGGCCATAGGCTCTAAATAGACAAGATGATCTTGTTTATAAATAAGGTCTCGTCCTTGTTTATATACTGTTTCGGCGTTTGTAGACGGAGTCGGTTTTTCCTTCAACAAGGTGGTTGTTACAGTTCCCGTAAATTCGGGATATATATCGATATCGCCGCTTTTTATGGCTTCGTAAAGAAAGGCCGTTTTGCCGAAATTCGGTTTTAATTCCACCTTTAGATCGCTATGAGCCTCAATAAGCTCCTTATACATGTTAATCAGTATATCCGGTTCAGTGCCGAGCTTTCCGGCAATAATCACTTTATTATGAGGCATATTCGGCTGAACGAAGGCAGCCGTTGTACCGATAGCTATGATCAGGAAAGAGACAGTTATAAAGCGGAGTGAACGCCTTTCTGCCAAGCGTAAGAAACTGCTGAAAGCAATGGCTAACAGTGCTGATGCGAAAGCGCCGATTATAATGAGGGAACTATCATGGCGATCAATGCCGAGAAGAATGAAGGAACCGAGTCCGCCGGCGCCGATAAGGGCGGCTAAGGTAGCTGTACCGATAATCATAACGGCGGCTGTACGCACACCGGACATAATGATGGGCATGGCTAAGGGAATTTCATAAGTTTTTAATTTTACGAAACGGTTCATGCCCAAGGCTTCACCGGCTTCTTGAAGGGACGGATCGATTTCGTTGATACCCGTAACAGTATTTTGTAAGATAGGGAAAAGAGCATAAATGACGAGGGCTACCAAGGCCGGAATGGGGCCGATGCCGAAGAGGGGAATCATAAGGCCTAAAATAGCCAATGAAGGCAAGGTCTGCATAATTCCTGTTAGTTGCGTTATTACAGCGGCCATTCGGGGCTTACGACTGATGAACAGTCCCAAAGGAAAGGCAATGAGTATGGCCAGGCACAAGGCACTGACAGACAGTTCCAAATGCTGGATGAGCGCTGTAAAGAGGTCATGTTGCCGGTCTATAAAGACGGTTATAAGATTATTCATCAATATCACCGCCCATCTCGAATAAGCGTCTTACAAACTCGTTTTTCGGATGACGGCGAATCTTTTCCGCCGTATCAATCTGGATTATCTGCCCCTTATCCATAATACAAAGCCGAGTACCCAAATAGGAGGCTTCAACCATATCATGAGTCACGAAGACGACGGTTAGGTTAAATTCTTGATGAATTTTTTTGATAAGACCCTGTAATTGCTTACGAGTTAGGGGGTCTAGGGCACTGAAAGGCTCATCCATGAGTAAAACCTTCGGACGACCGATGAGGGAACGGATGATGCCGACACGTTGTTGTTGTCCTCCTGACAATTCGTGGGGATAGCGGTGCATGAATTCGTGAGGATCCAGGCCCGTCTTTTCAAGCCATAGATAGCTACGCCGCCGAATTTCATTTTTATCGATATGCTTCATTGACGGGACGAGGGCTATATTCTCACCGACTGTCAGATTCGGAAAGAGCGCAATTTGTTGTAGTACATAGCCGGTATCAAGTCGCAGTGACCGTAAATTCAGATCGTGAAGGGGATTGCCGTTGCGGAGAATCGTTCCGCTTGTCGGCTCTATAAGACGGTTTAATAACTTCAGTAACGTCGTTTTACCGCTTCCGCTGGCACCGACGAGAACAAAAAACTCCCCGTCATTTACCGTTAAGGTTGTTTCGTGAAGAACCGTGGTTTGACCGTATTGTTTAGTTATCTTTTTCAGTTCGAACATGGCTAAATCCTTTTTTTCAGTCAAGAGCAGTAGATAGCATTCCGGTGCAAGTCTTACTTTCAGAGCGAATAAATCAGTCTGTGTTTGTTGCTTTTGAGGTACTATAACAGCTGTGAGTATAACTGTCAAAGTATTAGATATAAAAAATGCAGGTGTACGTATGTACACCTGCATTTTTTATATCTTTGGTACTATCTATCCTTCCGAAATACAATCATTCAGGTCGGCAATTAAAGCGTCTACGTCGATTCCGTGAGCTCCGGCCCCTTCACCGATTGTTTCAAAATGAGATGCCATACAACCGACGCAACCCAGACCGTAGTCTTGGAAAATTTCAATGATTTGCGGATATTTCTGAACTGCTTCAATAATGTTCGTATCTCTGGTAATGGCCATGTGAAAAGCCTCCTTATATTTATACTGGATAAGTAGTTTTTACAATTTTTATTATAGCATACTTTGGCGATTTGGCTATAAAAATCTAAAAAAAGAGGTAAAACTTGTGGCTTCGCGGGACACGTGATAAAATGCCATAAAGTCATCAAACTGTCGATACCGATGTTTTTGTGTAATTAGAAGGTGGAAGCGGGCACAAATATGAAAAGACTATTCATAAGCATGGGCTTATTTTTGTGGCTGGTTATAGGCGGAGTTATGATAGCCGGAGCGGAATCATATCCTGTATATTTGAATGAGGACAGGAACTATATTCTCTGCGATGCCTATAAGGAAACAGCCTGGTATTTGGATCGCAGTTCATTAAACGTACAAAAATATGATCCTCCGCAATATATTATTGCCGTTAATGTTGTCACCGTGCCTGATGCGGATCGAGGGGGGACGGATATTAACGGAGTCAGGACTTTTCGCTTTTTTTATAATTACGAATTAAAGCGGATGTATGTGGATCTCAGTTTGACAGATGCTTGGCGGTATCTCGATCCTAACGGCGATTGGGCGGCGACGGATATATCTTTGCCTGTAGGAGAATTATCTTTTGCATTAGCTTACAATATGAAATTTTACGATTCTTATGATGACGCTTTTTACGGCCGAATATAAAGAGACGCTTCCAGTGAAGCGTCTCTTTATATTTTTTGACAAGAATGATAAGAAGTATCAGCATTGTGTGAAATGATAAGAAAATGAGATTGCCTAATTTATATATATATGATAATATCCAAGCGTAATATATAAGCTTGTTTGATAGGTTTTTGTCATTTTTATCATTTATCTGCCGGTTCATGTTCAGCAGCAAAAACTTATGAAACGGAAAATGGAGGGACAATTATGTCAGCGCAAGTAAATGCGGAACTGGTCAAACAGTTCAACCGATTTAAATTTCAGTCCTTGTGCGGTATTTTTATCGGTTATGCAGCGTACTATATTGTACGTAACAATTTTATTTTTTCTACGCCTTATCTGATGGGTGAACTCGGGTTAAGTAAGAGTGAAATCGGCTTGCTTACCAGTTGTATGCTCATCACGTACGGTCTCAGCAAGGGCTTTATGAGTATGCTTGCCGATAAGTCGAATCCGAAATATTTCATGGCACTGGGTCTTATTCTTTGTATTCTTGTTAATATTGCCATGGGATTCACGACCAGCTTCTATCTTTTCGTACTTCTCGTCGTCAGCCTAGGCCTTTTCCAAGGTATGGGGGTCGGACCTTCTATTATTACGGTAGGCCATTGGTTTCCTCGGTCCGAACGGGGACGTGCCAGCACGACGTGGAATGTATCGCATAACCTGGGAGGCGGCCTCGTTTCACCTTTAGTCGGTGCGGCTCTCAGTTATATCGGTACGGAACATTGGCGCATCGCCGCTTATCTCGTGCCGGCAATGGCCGCTTTGGTGTGCGTTCTTTTAGTTCTTTATTTGGTTAAGAAACGTCCCGTAGAAGAAGGGTTCCCGCCTGTAGAAGAAGTCTTTCACGAAGAATCGGTCAATACGAAGGTCATGAAGAATTCGGACGAAAAGCCGAAAGATATGTCGGCCTTTAAAATCTTCTATGAATATGTCTTTAAAAATGCCAACTCCTGGTACCTGGTACTTATCGATATTTTCACGTATATGGTTCGTTTCGGAATGATTACGTGGATTCCTTTGTACTTATTGACCGAAAAAGGATTGACTCGCGGAGAAATGGGTTTTGCCTTCATGCTCTTTGAATGGGCAGCCATTCCGTCTACCTTGTTAGCCGGCTGGCTCGTCGATAAGTATTTTAAAGGGCGTGTCATGATGCTGCCTATTTATTGCTTAGTTGTTATTTTTGCCTGCGTATTCGGCTATATGTCGTCCACCTCTATTGCGGCTATTACGGTCTTTGCTACCATTACGGGGTGCCTCATTTATGTACCTCAATCTATGGTTGCCGTTCAGGCTATGGAAGTTATCCCCAGTTTTGCACTCGGTTCGGCTGTCGGCTTACGCGGTTTTATGAGTTATATTGTCGGCAGCTCCATGGGCACGACTCTCTTCGGCTTTGTCGTCGATCATTGGGGTTGGAACAGCGGTTTCTACCTGATTATGGTAGGCGTTGTTGTTTGCCTCTTTTCCTGCTATCTCTCTAATAGAGGAGTGCAGAAGATTTATCGCAAAGACGCTTAAGGCAGTAACCGTAAAAGCTCTGTTTCCTTATGGAAGCAGAGCTTTTTTTGTAAAATACGGGCCATTATGTTTCAGAAAAAAATAAGTTTATGTATAATAAGAAGGGACTTTATAGATAAATATTTTCAGTAAGGATGCTGCTCTATGTTACTTGCTTATAAAAAACGTCGCGAACGATATGCCGTGGCTGTTACTGTAACAGCTTGGATAGGGTGTATTTCCTATATTGTATTTTTATTGTTAGCCTCTCTTTTGTATGAGCTGCAAGGAGAAGAGTTGCCTATGCCGTATCTGCCCTTTGCGACAGCCGGCACACTGGCATTGGCGATTTTTTGCTTCTTTTTGTATTTTCGTTGTAATCGTATCAAAGCTCGAGGGGAACGGCGCTTTCATGAAGGCGAGGCACGGCTTTTGCGAAAATGGTCGGCATGTACGCCTTACATGTCAACCTTACCTAAAATCATACAGGTACAGGTACTGCACGAAGTGGTTGGGCAGGTTCGCCTCGTCGGAATCCTTGCTATTTTAACACCCGGTGTGTACTTTCTTTTCGGCAATATAACAACTAACCGTTTTATTTTCAAAACATACTTGCCTTTCGTTACGCAACTTCTGCATACGCCTGAAGGGAAAGGGACTTGGTTGGAGCCGATGGTCGCTGTCATGCCTTTCGTAGTTCTTGCTTACGCACTTTTGCATCTTGTTGAGGTGTGTTTTGTGCCGTTATTTATTAAGCACTCGACACGGTATCATTTAAAGCGTCACAGCGAGTAAGGGCTGTGTAAAAAAACTCACGAGAAATTTTTTCTCGTGAGTTTTTTGTATATAATGCGGGAATATAAGAAGTTATGACCCTATGTCATTGCAGACGAGCATAAAGGATTTACTTTCCGTAATGCCGTCCAGAATCCAGGTATCCTCATCTTTTATGCGGGCAACGAGGCGTGTTTTCGGATCTGCCGGCAAATCTGTTGTAATGATTTGTATTTCGCCGTTATAACGACAGTAAGCACCGGTATCGACAGTAATATCACCGCGACGCCGCACCGTTGTGTCGGCGTTTATAGGGACGGATATGTCTTTAAACACATTTGTATGCATACGGTTAACGCGAATGGCGTTGTAGGACCGGTCAGGACGGGACAAGAAGGGAATGTTGATGATCTTTTCCACTAAAGATTTGTCTGCCTGAGGTACAATGGGGAGCTTAATGCAGTCCATCGATTCATAAGCGCCGCTCTTAAGGTCCTGAATGTCTTTTTGTGTAGCACGAGAGTCGCCGATGAATACTTCGTCAGTGCCTAAGAGACGTAAGAGACGAGTAGCTTTATAAATATCCGTATTACGCGTAGTTTCTAATGTAGGTAGGCCGCAATGCAAGGGGCCGCGGCCGTGATTTGCGGCGGCAACAAAGGCGCCTGTTGCTATACGATAGTGGTGAAATAATTCATTTTTATGATATAAGTCACGAGGCCCGAGGCCGGTATAAGGTCTCGGGTAGAAGTTGTGTAGACCTGTAATGCGCGAAAAATCACAGCCGGCACTGCAGAGGGCATCCAAATCGTTGTATGACAGGGTAGAAGCGTTTAAGGCCAGGTCGGAGTCATAAGACAGGTCGGCAACTTCATGGGGCAAAAAGCCGTCGTCGAGGCGAAGGATGCTAATACCCGCTTTATGAAAACAACTTACTTTCTTTCCGAATAATTTTTTCGTTTCAGGAGTCATATCGGCGATAACGTTTATGTGATTTTTTCGACTTAGAGATAAGACGTACTCCAGATCTTCGGAAAAGGTTGTTTGATCTGCCTCGGGGATATGGAGTGATAAAAAAAGGTACTTTAAATTCTCTTTTATAGCAAGGGCCACTGATTCTTCTAACGATTTGCGACTATCCAAGCCTGGATATACGGAAATTCCGATGGTCATACTATACCTCCTCGCAAGATTCTTGCGGATCTGCGAACCCTATTATATACGTTAAAAAAAATCCGACGATATAGGCTGGAATCAGCCCCAATA
>OBWK01000843.1_pt1 | contig 11589 bp, 9 predicted proteins | sample 1495251 | NCBI WGS metagenome assembly OBWK01 (sample SAMEA2580065, study PRJEB22360) | human gut metagenome | biome: human gut; feature: human-associated habitat; material: faeces | place: Denmark | collected 2008/2010 | reverse complement strand
AGATTTGTATGAAATTTATCATCTGTGGATTAACAGCATTTTTCTTCTTGTCATAACATTTTCCCAATGATAGAATGTAATAAAGATATATATTTTTTATTTCTCCAATATTGTCAGATAATGTATATGACAGTATCACAACAAACATCTGTTTAAATGCTATGTCATTATTTTATATAACTGCTATGCTGTCAGGCATCATTACCACAGATTGGAGAACTTATGGAAAATACTAATATTACAGACAATACAAGGCAGGCTGGACATTCAGCAGACAGCACTATAAATGCAGGAACTGACATAAAGTCATCAACAACGAATACAAGTCAGCATACTATTGATGATATTAATTCAGGACAACAGCCACTTGAGGCGGAAAGCACTCTCCGACTATCAGATATGTATGAGAAAAATGTCGACAATCCTGAGCTTGAACTTACTGTAAGAGTTATCAATATCAATACTGATAATTATGCTGGTAATAAGGCTCGTACTATTAATTCAAAGTATAGTAATGGTTCTGGCAGGAATTCAAAGGATAATAATAATTTCAACAGGACAAATATGTATACATATAGCTCTGAATTTCTTTCTAAATGTGAGACACTTAAGGACTATATGACATTTGTTAATAAGGTGCGTATAAAGACCGATATTGAAAAAATTGATATCCGCACTGCTGTTACAGAGGCTGTAGATGAATGTATCGCTGAGAATGTATTGTCGGAATTTTTTAGAAATCACAGAGAGGAAGTGATTACTGTGAGTATTTATGAGTATGATGAGGAAGGTCATCTTGAAGTAGTCAAAGAAGAAGGACGACAGTTAGGACTTGCAGAGGGCAAAATCAAGGAACGCTCCAATGGCATTAAAGTTTTTATTAAATTATGTAAAGAAGTTAATCTTTCCGATGAAGATACAATTTATAAGCTTATGAAAAACTATAAACTTTCTAAAGAAGAAGCTGTTAATGCTATCAAGAATAATTCATAACATTTTAGAATTTGTCTGGTAACTTATGTTAATTTTGATTATCTGTGGTGGTCGGGTTATTATTGACCACCACTTTTATAAAATCATTAAAATATAAATTTACTATCTATGAATTCTGATTCAGAATTTTTAAAATCTACCCATTACATTAATCAATCAAAGAAAGTAAATATTATTGACAATATTTTATAAATCTTACAAATGCCTCTCTTCCATTATCGTCTGTCTTGTATACACCGGCACATTCAAGCACCTGCACAAATACCTTGCCAATTTCCAATCTGATTATCTCATCAATATTATCTTTAGTTATATTATAATTGTCTTTCCAGCTATCAACCCATTGTGCGTGCTTTTCAATTTCGCTGATTAAGCGGACATCTTCATTATTTAACAGAGCGTTTTTTAAAATGCCCATTTCCTTATCAAGTCTTGCTGGAAGTATAGCCATTCCCATAACCTCAATAAGACCAATATTCTCTTTCTTTATATGATGAAGATTTGCTGATGGATGATACACTCCCCATGGACACTCATTTGTAGTAATATTGTTTCTTAATACCAGATCCATCTCATAATTATCACCTTTCTGCCTGCATATCGGAGTTATCGTATTATGCTGTTCACCATCTGTATTGCAATATATAAATGCTTTTTCATCAGTGTAATTCTTCCATTTATCTAATATATAATCACAGGCATTAACAAGGCTGTCTTTATTATTACTGCTAAGCCTTATTACTGACATAGGCCAGTTAAGAATTCCTGCATTAACATCACTGAATCTATCCAGCTTGAATGTATACACATATTCTGCTCTTGCCATAGGAAATTCATAAGCACCGCCCTGAAAATGGTCGTGACTTAATATAGAACCTCCTACAATTGGTAAATCCGCATTAGAACCTAATGTATAATGCGGAAACATATCTGTGAATTCAATAAGCTTTTTAAATGTGCTTTTATTAATCTTCATAGGAATATGGTTATCATTAAACACTATGCAATGCTCGTTATAATATACATAGGGTGAATATTGCATATAGTATTTCTCACCACTTAATTCAAGCGGTATAACTCTTAGATTCTGCCTTGCAGGATGTGATAGATTTCCCGCATATCCCTCATTTTCCTTACACAAAAGGCATTTAGGATATCCGCTTGCTGCAAACTTTCCTTGTTTTATTATATCCTTAGGGTCTTTCTCTGGCTTTGACAGATTAATCGTTATATCTATAATTCCATATTCTGAATTGTACTTCCATTTCTGGTCTTTCTCAATCCTGTCACACCTTATATAATTGCAGGCTTTATTAAGTTCATAGAAATAGTCTGTCGCAAGCTTTGGATTATTATTATAAAGCTCCTTAAAATGCTTTCTTACAACTGAAGGTATTGGTGTGACAGCACCCATTACCTTTGTATCAAACAAATCCCTGTTAAGCTGCGTATCTTCTATAAGTCCATTATCAACTGCTATTTTAAGGCAGTCCGACAGGATATCTGCTATTGGTCTTGTGTTATTCAGCTCCTGCACACCTGAATTCTTAATTATCTCACTATCTTCTGCAAGTCCGTTTTTTTCAAAAATATCCAGCAACCTGTTTACTATAAATATCTTATCATCAGCTTCTATCAGTTCATTCTCTGAAGCATAATTGACAAGCTCTGATATAACCTTGTCTATATCTGGAATATTTTCCGTACCTTCCTTGGCATCACTACTCATTATATTGTCTGATTTCTTCATATCTTCTAAATTTCTCATATTATTCTGACACCTCCGCAATGTCTGATTTGTAATATCATACTTGCACCATCACCAAATATTTTATCCATATTTCTTCTGTATTCATCTATAGCAGTATCCTTGACAATTGCAAGTATTGTACCTGCGAAGCCACCTCCGTGAACTCTGCATGCACCATTATCACCTAAGAATATTTCACTCATCATAAGTCCAAGTGAAACGCCCTGATTGGCAGTATCTTTGGTTGAATATATATTTTGAAGATATTTGTAAGATGAATCACCAGACTTTGATACCAGCCTTAAGAATTCATCAATATTTCCAGATATAAGAGCATTTACTTCATTTTCTACTCTCTCATTTTCCTCTATAAAATGAACTGCTCTTAGTATGCTCCTGTCACCGAACTTCTCTTGTAGCTCTTTAAAATTATCAAGTATATCCTTTAATGTAATGCCACGAAGAACCTCCTGTCCGAAGTAACTTGCAACTGCATTCATCTCACAGCGGATATCTGCATAATCATCCGTCAAATCCTTATGTGAACCTTTAGTGTCAGTTATGCACAGGCTGTATCCGAATTTTTTAATATCCACATCAAGCTTATTAACAACTGGATTTTCCTTATTATTAAAATCGATATAGACCATATTGCCAACCGAACATGCCATCTGATCCATAAGTCCACAAGGCTTGCCAAAATACTCATTCTCTGCCATCTGTCCGATAACTGCAATATCTTCTGCTGATACTTTTCCAGCATTATATATATGTGATTGTATTGTTCCTATAAGTGTTTCAAATGCCGCAGATGATGAAAGCCCTGCTCCCATAGGCACATCACTTGTTATAAATGCATCAAATGCTCCTGTCTTAAAACCTTTTTTCTTAAAGCCGGCAATCACACCTTTAACAAGTGCCTTAGTGGTTGAGTATTCATCCTTATTAATATCCGTGTCCGATAATGACACTTCTAGCATTGGATAATCGTCCGACACAATTCTTATAATTCCGGCATTAACACCACTATGCCCAGATAAACTGCCTTCCTCTGACACACTCTCCTTGGAATTCACTGGTCTTACCACTGCGATAATATCCAGATTAACAGAAGCTGCAAGAACTTTTCCATTCTGGTGGTCTGTGTGGTTACCGCCAATCTCACTTCTTCCCGGTGCACTGAATATAAACACATCTCCTTCACCATATAATTGTGTGAAGCGGTTCAGAGCATTAATATATCTTTTCCTCTGGTATTCAAGCTGGCTTTCATCAATATATAGATCCTTTAATATATTATCAATACCGCCCGAACTAATTATGTCACTGCTTATCATCTTCTACCTCTTCCATAAAGTATAATCTTGCTGCAAAATCTTGAAAAAATCGGACATTCTCATTGTAGCCTGTTGCACTGAATGCCTGCTTTAACCTGACACCCGAATACATAAGTGTATCTCCATAAGCTATGTAATCTTCTGTTTCACCATCCATTTTCTTAAGCTTCGATAGTATATCCTGTAACATAGAACCCTGCTTGATATGTATTGGTGATACTGTATTAACAAGCTCCCCGAATTCTTTAATATCATATTGAAGTCTTCTGTTATAAAAATGGTACTTTCTGGTCTCATCAAGTCCTTTAGCCCTGTAACAGGCATACTGTGTGTTAGGTATAACGTGTTTTTGCATAATTAATCCGACGGCTTTCTTCTTATCCGTTGATACTACTGTCCATTCTGCCATATTGCCTTTACCATTATTTAACACACTGGCATTACCTGCATTTTCTTCTTCAAAGCTTTCTGTCCTGTAAAATGTACCAGTAAAGAATACATTTCTTAACTTCTTGTACAGTTCAATCTGACATTTCACAGCATTTAATTCCTCTTTATTCATATCACACATATTACATTCATAGCCAAGAAGCCCAAATGCAGCAACTGCAAATCTGCTCTCTAACGGCATATTTCTTAATGTCTGATGATTAGGGCTTGCCGATACATGGGCTGAAATACACGATAACGGATAACCATAGCTGTAATTATACTGAATCTGTGCCCTGCAAAGTGCATCTGTATTATCACTTGCCCATATCTGCGGAAAATAGCATAACATTCCCAGATCAAACCTGTTGCCGCCTGCCGCACAGCCCTCAAATAATATGTCAGGAAATCTATTAGTAAGCTCCTTCATACATCTGTATAAACCACACACATATCTATGTGATACTTCCTTCTGCCTGTCAGGCGGCAGATTTTTAGAATAATAATCACTGAATATTCTATTCATATCCCATTTTACATAAGATATATCTGCTGATGAGAACACCTCACTCATCTTCTCAATTATATAGTCCTGAACAGCTTCATTTGTTAAATCAAGGATTCTCTGGTTACGTCCCTCTGAATGTTCTACATCTGGTATTTCAATTACCCATTCAGGGTGTGCCTCATATAATCTGCTGTTCACACTCACCATCTCAGGCTCAACCCATATTCCAAATTTAAGCCCGGATTCTTTTATCTTATCAGCGATGCCAGCTATTCCATTTGGAAGCTTTCTACTATTCGGTGTCCAGTCACCTAATGAACTTGTGTCGTCATTTCTCTCACCAAACCAGCCATCATCCATAACGAACAATTCAACACCTGTATCCTTAGCCGCCTTTGCAAGCTTCACAAGCTTTCTTTCATTAATATTAAAGTATGCCGCTTCCCAGCTATTAATAAGAACTGGTCTTTCCTTGTCACGCCAGCTTCCACGCACAATGTGCTTTCTTACAAACTCGTGCATATTATGACTCATCGAATTATACCCCTGGTATGAATAAGTAAGCACTGCCTCTGGAGCTTCAAAGCATTTTCCTGCTTCAATAATATAAGAAAATGTAGCTGGATTAATTCCCGATACAAGCCTTAATTTACCATATGAATTAACCTGTGCCGCTTCATAATGATTGCCGCTGTATATAAGATTAAATCCATAACATTCGCCATAATCTTCTGTCGTTGAACTTCTTCCTATCATAAAAAAAGGATTGGCTCTGTTCGATGATGTTCCTGTTACAGACTCATTTACATACTTACCGGCACGAAGGGATATTCTGCTTCTATTCATCTCCCTTGCCCACGCACCATTAAAGAACGACAATTCATAATCACTCTCGTTTAAATCAAGCTGCATACTCATTAATCTTTCAAGCCTTACGCTCTCATTTCCTGAATTAACAAGCTTCGCACTTCTCGTTATAATGTCACATTTTTCATATACATAATAATGAAGCTCCAGTGTGAGATTATAATTCCTGTCCTTAAGATAGATAACGAGCTGTTCAACCTCTCCATTATCATCATAAGACCCCGGAAGCATATCGTATTCTTCCTTGCCCTGTATAATCTCTGCCCTGTCAAACACCATATCCGTTGTACTGCTTCCATTAGGATATGTGACTTCGATAAAAGGCTCTCTTATATCGCCTTTTCCCAATGATGACATTTCAAGGCACACATCTTCCAGCGAATAAGACGAATAATCTTTATTGTATACATTAGTATTACCCGGAATAAATGTATGCTTCTCTGTCATCACAGCCTCATTGGCGTGTAACTTTCTTCCATAATACAAATGCTCCAACTGCCCGCTTCCAAGCACGGCAAACACATAAGATGTATTGTCAGTATCAAGCACATACATATTATTATTAATCGTTATCATTAATGGTTCTCCTTAATTCTTTCCGTTATCTCTTCCATTTTCTGCTCTGTTAAAATGTACCTTCTGTGGAAGTAAAATACTGCGATAAGCAGACCTATTATCGGAATTACTGTCATTGTCATTCTAAGTGCTACTACCGAACCACCAGCCACAGCATCTGTCACTACGTCTGTATTACTGCTTAACTTGCACACTGAAAGGCATATTGATACAACTAATGCGGCTATGCCTGAAGCAAGCTTTACAACAAATGTCTGCATTGAAAATATAACGCTCTCATCTCTTCGCTTATTCTTAAATTCGCCATAATCAACCGTATTCGCCAGAAATATAGTCGTTAAGACTAATAACATTCCATTTGCCGCAAATATGAAAAATGCTGGAATAAACAAAATAAACACACTCGACATTGATGTGAATATAAGAATAAATAAAACTATATAACCAGCAATAGCCATAACAAAGCTTACATAAAATATCTTTATTGTGTTCAAAAACTTTCTAAGAAGCGGAAACAATACCATCATTGATAATATCTGTATTGCACCACCAAATGTATTAAATAGTGTATAGCCGTTGTACCAGTCTGCACCGCCAAAATCATATTTAAAGAAATATATGACAAGATTAGAAGTTATGTACACAGATGTATTAATAAGAACAATTGTTATAACTACTGTAACAGCCTGATCATTCTGGAAAAGTGCCTTGAACATCTGCTTTACTGATACTGTTTCAACATCAACTGTTGATTTTTCCCTAATATTAAGACAGGTAATAAGTATTGCAGCAAAGAACAGTATTGATATTATAAGTGCAAACCATTTAAAACCTGCATATTCATTGCCCTTTCCAAGCATATATACACACTGCATTGTAATAATTGTAACAAGTGCTGAACCTACGCCTGCACAGGAACGTGCCATTGTTGACATATTCTCTCTTTCCTTGCCGCCCTCTGTAAATGCTGGTATCATTGACCAATAAGGAATATCCATCATTGTGTAAGTAACGCCCCACAAAACGTAAGTTACTGCGGCATAAGCAACAAGTCCGCCGCCATCAAGTGTTGGTGGTGCAGAGAACATCAGAAACAATACAACAGCATTAAGCAATGTTCCAATAAACAGCCATGGTCTGAACTTTCCCCATCTGGTTCTTGTCTTTGCAACAACTACACCCATTATAGGGTCGTTAAATGCGTCAAATACTCGTGCCGCAAGAAGTATAATCCCCATTGCTATCGCACTAACCCCAAGTATATCCTGATAATAATACAGAATATAACTTGCACAAAACATATAAACCATATCTTTGCCAACTGCACCTATGCCATAAGATGCCATTTCTTTCTTATTAAGCCCCATACGCTACCTCTTTTCTTTCTATATGTCTGATTTCTTCATATTTTTTAAGTGTCTGATTACTGCACGCCGTATTAAATGTCTGATTTCTTCATATTCACTGCTAATTTGACAGCCTCATATGCACCATTATATATACCCATCTGTTTATTCTTCTTTATGTTCTTACACATATCTATAATGTATGTATCATCTTCCATAAACAGCTTTATCATCTGTAAAGTATGAGGTATATCCCTGCACTCAATGCTCATGTACGGTAGAGAAGCACAAAGCAAAACAAGGATAGCCAGCCCTGCCACTATTCCGAAGTCAGGGGAACGCAATAGAAAAATTCATAGCTGTATGCTATACTTAATTAGCATTTGAACATATCAAGCTGACACAGCAATCTCTTTACTTGCCGTTAATGCGCGTCTACCAATAGTCCGCACAAAGCAAGAGTAGCGTAAAGGTATAAAAATTTCAAACTTCTTTGTAACGAAATTCCGATTTCTCCGTCTAACCTATGAAGCTGAAGGAGGTGATGACAAGTATGGACTATGAAAAGCTCTATAAAGCCTACTATTTACAGGTATACTCGTATACTATTTCTCTTGCCAAAAATCGTGAGATAGCAGAGGAAATCACGCAGAACACATTCTATAAGGCTGTTTCTACAACATCACAATTCAAAGGTAAGTCAGATGAATTGACATGGCTCTGCTCCATAGCAAAAAACCTTTACCATGATGAAATGCGAAGCCGTCAGCGAGTAGCTGATGTGAGTGAAATCAATGACTTGCCATCAAATGAAAATGTTGAGAACTCAGTTGCAGATTCTGACATGGCGTTCCGCATACACCTCGTTCTTCACCGTTTGGAAGAACCATACAAAGAAGTCTTTCAGCTTCGCGTATTCGGGGAACTATCTTTTTCACAAATCGCTGCAATTTTTGGAAAAACAGAATCATGGGCGAGAGTTACTTATCATCGTGCAAAGCTAAAAATTCAAGAAAGGATGGATGAAAAGCATGAGTAAACAATGCGATATTGTTCGAGATATTCTTCCGCTGTATGTTGACGGTGCTTGCAGCGAAGCAAGCGCAGAGATGGTAAAAGAGCATTTGAACGCCTGTGCTGACTGTAACGCAATTTATCAGAAATTGCTTTCTCACACGAGCGAAGATGTTCTTCACGAAGAAAGCGAAAGCGTTATTATGCGCCATGAGGCAAAAGAAAAGCAGAGAGGCAGAAAAAAGATAACGATTGCTGTTCTCGTTTCCATCGCTCTTTGTATCATTGCAATTTTTACAGCTCTCTTTCTGTTACCTATAAACATTGCTTATGAGCCTGTCAAAATCGACTTCCCATTTGAGGTTGAAGATGTCGAAAACGTTGAAATGTACCACTATGACGGAGTGCCTGCATCAGCAGAAAAGAAAGTAGTTGTTGCTGAAAATGATATAAAGACCCTGTATGATAAGTTCAAGGGCTTATCCCTAAAAGACAAAACGACTGAGGAAACTGCCGGAGCAGATGTGACCAGCTTTAGATTTAACCTCTCAGATGGAACAAGCTACGATTTGATTTACGCTTGCTATGGGGTTAAAAACGGCGAATTGAAGTCAGCAGCAGGCGGTTTTAAGTATTTCACAAGTGCGGATATCGGCTCTTATTGGAACAATTTGAATACGGAACTTGAGGCAATTCCTATCAATGAGAGTGAATTGCCGTGAGCAGATAGCAAACCCAGCCGAGCCTGTCAACGGTCAAGATGAACGGCGCAAATGCGCCGCCGTTGACAGCCCCGCCCGTCTTTGCTGTTCGGTAATCAAGAGGGCGACAGCACAAGATGCTGCCGCCCTCTGCCATTATTCAGAAAGGGGGATTTTCCATGACCGAACACGAAAAGTATCAAGAACATATCCGGCATACACACGATGCCTTTTGCAAGACTGTTATTCGCCACGCTGCCATAGACGCAGCCCGGAGCATACGGAGCCGCCGCAAGCGGGAAATCTCGCTTGAATATCTGATAGAAGAAAAACACTATCCATTCAGTACCACAGATAAATACTTTGCGGAGCAATCCGGCATGACCAGCTATCCGCTTTTCGTCTGTGGTCAGATGGTGCTTTTGGAAAGTCCAGAGCTTGCCGCAGCCCTGTCCGCACTATCACAGATGGAACAGGAAATCATTTTCTTGTACTACTTCCAACGATTGACGCATAGGGAGATTGGACGGAGATATGGACGGGCTGGCAACACAACCGGGCGGCGTATTCAGATGATTTTACGGCGGCTACGGGCAGAGTTGGAGGGTTTGTCCTATGAGCCAGCTACTTCCCTATGAGACAATCGTTAAGGCAAGCGAGGGCGACCCGGAAGCTGTTGCCGCCGTCCTATCCCATTATGCGGGATATGTCCGCTCTTGTGCGAAAATGGACGGACAGATTAACACGGATATGCAGGAGCATATCGTCAGGCAACTGATAGAAAGCCTGTTGAAGTTCCGCTTTGACCGCTAAACAGAAAAGTTGTATAATTAGAGCCTGACAAATTAAACTTCAATGAGGGTAGAGCAAATGGAACAGATTATCAATTATAGAGACATACCCACAGATAAAAGGATTGACATATTAAATGCTCTTGAGCGAATAGGTTTTTTTCCGGCATACGGCGGCGTGAGAACAATGCAGCAAATTATGGAAAAGTCAGTTCCAGGTTCAGGCCCACAATTCTATTTCGTTTTCCGTGAAAATGAGTTGATAGGGTACAATTTTCTCATTGGGGACACTAAGAAATATAAAGCGTTCCCATGGCTTGCTATTAGCAATATGGATGAGCAGAAGTTGACTGTTTGTGAAGAACTGATGAAAATACAAATTGCCTTTTTTGAAGAACTCGGAATGCAAAAGATAGCAGATCATTGCGTTAGGATTATGGAAGATTACAGAAAAGGAATTGGAAAGCGGAAAGAAAGCGATTGCAGATAAATTCCATTTGAAAAACGGCTGACAATTTAATACCGCCGCCCATCACAGCGGCAGATAAGCAGTAAATCTTGAAAAGGTTTACTGCTTTTTTTGCGCCCATTTTCAAAAATCTTTGGCAAACCACACCGCCGGATTGTTGTAGGGAGCAGACAGGGAAAATAAAAAAATTTTCGCTGCGTTTGCCAAAACGCCCCCTTTTCACCGTTGTAGTGGTGAACAGCGGGCAGAACACGCCGCCGCAATCGCTATATTGGTGGAGCAAGCCAGTATATCCGCAAACCAGAGCCGCCGAGGAAAGCGGTAGTTTTTTAGAGCAAGATTCTACCGCAGTACCAAATTTCGCTTATCGCTCATTTTGTCCTTGCGGGAATCTTGTTGGGGAGTGCCTTCCCCAAACCCTGCTTATGCGGCTTACGCCGCTTGAAAAATTCCCGCAAATTCTTTTCGGATTATTTCAAAAACAGTTCCGCTACACACCCCGTTTTTCTCCTATTAGTGAGAGGACACCACGCACAGAAAGGAGGTCAACCACCTATGAAACGATATAACATGCCCCACCGCAGCAGGGTAGTCAAGACCCGGCTGACCGATGAAGAATACGCCGACTTTACCGCCCGGCTTGCCCCTTATGGTATGAGCCAGTCCGAATTTATCCGGCAAGCCATTACACGGGCAACCATACGCCCCATTGTTACCGTTTCCCCGGTCAATGATGAATTGCTTGCCGCTGTCGGGAAGCTGACCGCCGAATACGGCAGGATCGGCGGCAACCTCAATCAGATTGCCC
>OBWK01000842.1_pt1 | contig 11592 bp, 9 predicted proteins | sample 1495251 | NCBI WGS metagenome assembly OBWK01 (sample SAMEA2580065, study PRJEB22360) | human gut metagenome | biome: human gut; feature: human-associated habitat; material: faeces | place: Denmark | collected 2008/2010 | reverse complement strand
TATCAAATGATTTTGTCGTATATTCCAAGTGGAAAGGTAATAAGCGATGATATAATAGCAGGATATATAAGTAATAATCTTATATACGAGTCAAAGAAGTCAGAGGAGAATAATTAGTGTGAAAAATATATTTTTCATACGCAGAATTTGTGCCTTAGTGCACTTGGCACAAATTTGTTATGTATAAAAAATGTGCGCAGAAATGAGGATTAATATGGATAAGAGAGTATATGGAGTTATAGGAATTTCTTCAATTATGGCTAATTGGAATGCAGATTTTACAGGCTATCCAAAGAGTATGCAGAATGGAGATGTGTACGGAAGTGATAAAGCTTTAAAGTATCCTATGAAGAAAATGTGGAACGATGAGGGAAAGAAAGTATTATATATTAAGTCTATGAAATTTTCCAAGGATGGAGCACTTGTACCAAATTCATTAAAAGAGCGTTATGAAGAATTATTTAATGTTGAAGACTTGAAAGAGTGCAATAATTCTAAAGAAGTTCTTACCAATCTTATGTCTGCTGTAGATGTTAAGAATTTTGGAGCAACATTTGCGGAAGCAAAGAATAACTTTTCGATAACAGGAGCAGTTCAGTTTGGACAAGGTTTTAATAAATATAAGGAAACAAATGCAGAAGAACAGCAGATACTTTCTCCATTCAGAGATGCAAGTAAAGACAGCGAGAAAAATGAAGAGGCAAAGAATTCAACATTAGGAACAAAAATTACAAGCGATGAAGCACATTACTTCTATCCATTTGTAATTAATCCACTTGCATATAAGGAATTGGTAAGTCTTGGAGTTACAGACGGATATACAGAGGAAGATTATGAGAACTTTAAAAGAACTGCTTTAGTAAGTGCAACAGCTTATGCAACTAATGCTAAAGAAGGCTGCGAGAATGAATTTGCAATATTTGTAGAGACAGAGATAGATACATATCTTCCTAATTTATCTGAATACATAAACTTTGAAAAAGGTGATAAGCTTAATACAATAGATATAAGTGGCGTTGTAGAAATACTTAATAATATCGGAGATAGAATAAAGGGCGTTGAAGTTTACTTTAATCCACATACAACTAAGCTTGTATCTGGAATTAAAGGGGAGAAGCTTTATGACATTATTACACAAAAAGAGGTGTAATGTATGGAGGCTGTTAAATTTACATTAAGTGGCAGAAATGCCTTTTTCAAGAAACCGGAAGTTAATGCTTATTATTATTTTACATATAGTCATATACATAAGGTTGCTTTGTTAGGAATATTTGGTGCAATATTAGGGTATGGTGGATACGCACAGAAAGAATGGAAAAAGGAAAAGAAGGGGCAGTCTATAGAAGTTGATTATCCTGAATTCTATGAAAAATTAAGACATATAAAAGTGTCAGTTGTGCCTAAAAATGAACGTGGATATATACCTAAGAAAGTCCAGATATTTAATAATTCAGTAGGTTATGCAAGTGCTGAACAAGGCGGTAATCTTATTATAAAAGAGCAATGGTTAGAAAATCCAGTGTGGGATATATATGTACTGATTGACTGTGAAGAAGTCGAGAAACTGGCTGGATTTTTACAACAAGGAAAGTGCGTTTATTTTCCTTATCTTGGTAAAAACGATCATCCAGCAGATATTACAAATGTAGAAAAAGTTGTTGTTGAGGAAATAACATTAAAAGAAACAGTTATATCTAGTATGTTTTTAAAGGAAACAGGCAGTTTAATTATGCCTGATGATGAAGATGATATAGAAGTGTTTAAATATGCTGAAAAATTGCCAGTTGCTCTTAATGGATACACTAACTTATATGAATATGCAGATATTTGTTATACTAATATGTTAGTGGATATAAATAATGACAAGTTATATGACCTTTATAAAACAGAAGGTAAGGTTTTGGAGTTTTACTAATAATTATATTAATGATGTCACATCAGGCAATAGGAATTTATTATAAGTTCATTTTGTCTGATGTGGCATTTTTAATTAATTATGTAAGTGAGAGAAAGGGGAAACATAGACAAGTATGAGTAAAGAATGTGATGGGAAAATGTTGTTTAATATAAAAAGTTTAATGCTGCCGTTAGACAGTATTACGGAATTTGGAGATGAATGTTATGCACATTTATCAGAAGATGAAACTCAAAAAGAAACTTTAACAGAGCACACAAGGCGTTGTCAGAAGTATTGGTTTAATATTGTTGAAGCTAAACATATTGAAACAGTATTTATAAAGTTTGAGCAGTTGTATATGGGGGATATTACCAATGAAGCCAGACATATATTTGAGTTGATGTCGGTTAATGTTGTAACTTTACACGATATTGGAAAGATAAATCCTTTATTTCAAAAGCTGAAAATGAAGAATAGCTGGAAAGTGGAATATGCACCTGAAAGTATATCGAGCAGACATTCTATTGTATCGGCAATTTTTTATCTTGATTATTTTCTGGATATTATTAATACAGCAAAAGGTGATGGAAGAATTAACAGGGATGAGTCTGATGTGCTTAAAGACTTTGCGTATATCTATTCTTATATAATTTCAAGGCATCATAGTGATATGAATAATCTGGAATATTTTTTTAGTGGGTTGACTGGAAAAAATACAGAAGGTGATAATTCAGGAAAAGATGCATATGACTGGTACGAAATGTTTAAACAGGAGTTATACAAAGAGCCGGTTGTAAAGCTTAGAAAACGTGATGAATGGCTTAATAGAATGGCATATCAAAGTAATGAAAAGAATATTTATTTGTATGCGTGGACAAGGCTTTTATATTCTTTATTAGTGGCAGCAGATTATTATGCAACATCTGAATTTATGAATGGATATGAAAATAACGATTATGGAAATGTTAATAATATTGATAACATAATAAATGAATATGAGAATAATGACGTACAGAAAAGTATACGTAATTATGAGAAGAATATTAAAAGATTAGATGAAGAACAGCTTGCTAAAGTTAATAAAGACACGGTTATTGGAAATATTAAGGGGATAAATGTACTGCGGACAGAAATGTTTCTTGAAACAGAATATAATCTGAAAAACAATATAGACAGTAAGATATTCTATCTTGAAGCTCCAACCGGAAGTGGAAAGAGTAATACCGCATTTAATTTAAGTTTTCAATTATTGAAAAAATCGGACTATTGCAAAAAGATTTTTTATGTATATCCGTTTAATACTTTAGTTGAACAGAATATGAATTCTATGGAGAAAATATTTGGACAAAAAGAGGATATTATGTCAAATATAGCTGTAGTAAACTCAATTACTCCATATAAAGTAAAGAATAGTTTAAATATAAATCTATATAAGAATGAGAAATATGCCATAGAAGATTATCAAAAAATATTATTGGATAGACAATTTTTAAATTATCCTATAGTGCTATCAACTCATATTACTTTATTTGATACAATGTTTGGCAGGTCTAAAGGTAGTACATTTGGATTTCATCAGTTATGTCATTCAGTTATTGTTTTAGATGAAATTCAAAGTTACAACAATAACAAATGGGGAGCAATGATAAATTTTCTAAAGGCATATGCACAGTTATTAGATATAAAAATAATTATAATGTCAGCAACTCTGCCTAATCTTGAATTGCTTACCAATAATAATGCCAAAGCTGTCAGATTGATAAATAACAGAGAAAAATATTTTAATCACAGAATGTTTGCCAATAGGGTGAAAGTTAATTATGAACTTCTTAACAGAAAAATAGGAATTGCTGAGTTGGAAGAACACATTTTGCAACATAAAAATAAGAGAATACTTATAGAATTTATAAGAAAATCAAGTGCAGAAGAATTTTATGCATATATAAGTGAAAGTGCAGAATGTCCGGTCAGGTTAATAACAGGCGATAGCAGCATACAGGAACGTAAAGATATAATTGCTGACATTGAAAATATGCAGGAAGTCATTCTTGTTGCAACACAGGTTATTGAAGCAGGTGTAGATATAGATATGGACATAGGATATAAAGATATATCAAGACTTGACAGCGAGGAACAGTTTATAGGACGAATTAATAGGTCGTGCAGGAAAGATGGAGTTGTATATTTCTTTAATATGGACGATGCTAAAGGAATATACAGGAAAGATGTCCGCGTGGATACTGATAATACTTTAATGAATGAGGAAATAAGACAAGTACTTAATTCTAAAGATTTTTATGATTATTATGAAAAATATGTAATACCAGTTTTAAAAAATGCCCAGGGGCAATGTAACGATAATAATATAGATGAATTTATCAGAAAAGAAGTAGGAAAGCTGGATTTTAATAAAGTTGCAGATAAAATGAAACTCATAGATGATAACAGACAGATGTATTCGATATATTTTTCAAGAAATATTATTGATAAAAATAATCCTGAGAATGTTATAGATGGTAAAAAGATATGGAAAGAGTATAAAGAACTTTTGCAGGATAATCATATGTCTTATCAGGGAAAGACCGTTAAACTACATAATATCAGAAGTAAAATGAATATGTTTATGTATCAGTTTAAAATAGAATTATACAATGAAAATCATAAACCGGTTATTGAAAATCTGGAGTGGGATGAGCAGATAGGAGATATTTTTTATGTTGAAAATGGCGAAGATTATTATGATGAAAATGGAGTGTTAAATAAAGAGCTATTCAAGGATAATGAAGATTTATTCATATAAGGAGGTAGTAAAAAATTAGATTAATATCTGATTTTTTATACGTATGATTTGTGGCTGCGCACACTTGACACAAATTTAATAGGCGAAAAACGTGCGTAGAAAGGAGAATTAGTATGCAGGTGAATGGTACATTGATTAATTATTATTTTCATTGTAAAAGACAATGCTATCTGCACGGCAACAGGTTAAATCTGGAAGATAATAGTGAGCAGGTTAAGATAGGCAAGGCAATTCACGAAGAAAAATCGGCAGATAAAAGTAATTCAGAGATTGCAATAGACAATATAAGGCTTGATAAGCTTACCAAAGAATATCTTACAGAAGTAAAAAAGTCGGATGCAGATGTAGAAGCGGCAAAATGGCAGCTATTGTATTATTTAAAAGTATTAAAAAATAAGGGCATAGTAAGAAAAGGAAAGCTTGAGTTTGTAGAAAAGAATAAAAGCGATAAGAAAGTTATGATTCTACAATTAACAGAAGAACTGGAAAATGAACTTGACGGGTATATTAATGAAATACAGGATTTAATTGTAGATGATAAGCCACCAGAAATACTTAACAGCAGCAAGTGTAAAAAATGTGCATATTATGAATATTGTTATATATGATGCAATAGGAAAGGCGTGTTATGGGAAGTACAAGATATATAATGTCAATGGGAGAATTAACAAGAAAAGATAATTCATTATGTTTCCGTAAGAATGGTAAAAATGTGTATATTCCAGTAGAAAATACGAAAGAAATATTTTGTTTTAATGAAGTTAGTATTAATACAAAGCTCTTAGATTTTTTATCACAAAATAATATTATAGTACATTTTTTTAATTATTATGGGGGATATAGCGGTACATATTATCCGAGGGACCATTATCTTAGTGGAAAGCTTTTAGTAAAGCAGGTTGGAAAATATAACGATGACAGAATGAGTATTGCAAGACCGATAGTCAAAGGAATTGGACTTAATATTTATGAACTTCTTTATCATTATTATAAGCATAATAAAAAAGAAGTTAAGGAAACAATAGATTGGATAAAAAGTGATTTTTTAAAATCTGTTGAACATGCAGAAGATGTAAAGGAGTTAATGGCATATGAAGGTGAAGTGTGGATGCGTTTTTATGATGATTTCAGATATTTTCTGCCAGATGATTTTGTAATGAATAAAAGGGTAAAAAGACCACCGGACAATCCAATTAATGCCTTGATTTCTTTTGGAAATACATTGTTGTATACAAAAACTATTTCAGCAATATATCAGACACATCTAGATCAGAGAATAAGTTTTCTGCATGAGCCGTCTGAAGGAAGATTTTCATTAAGTCTTGATATAAGTGAGGTATTTAAGCCAGTTATTGTATACAGAACTATATTTGATTTGGTTAATAATAGAAAATTACAGGTAGAAAAGCATTTTGATAAAAATGTTAATTACTGCATTTTAAATGAAGATGGAAGAAAAATATTTGTGCGGGCTTTTGAAGACAGAATGGAAAGTGTATTTACACATCCGGTACTAAAAAGAAAAGTATCGTACAGAACAGCATTAAAGCTGGATTGTTATAAACTAATTAAAAGTATTTTGGAAGGAAAAGATTTTGTTCCATTTTCACTGAAAGAAGGTATGTAATGAAGAAAGAATTGAATTATAATTATGCATTTTTATTTTATGATGTTGGCGAAAAAAGAGTGCAGAAAGTATTTAAGATATGTAAAAAATATTTAGCACATTATCAAAAGTCAGTATTCAGAGGTGATATGACACCATCGAGGTTTATATCACTGAGGGCAGAATTAAAAAAGGTTATAAATGAGGATGAGGATTTTATCTGTATTGTCAAGCTTAAGAATGACAGTGTGTTTGGGGAAGAAGTGTTAGGAAATGGTGGTGAGCCAACAGGAGAAGATTTGATGATATAATAATTAAATAAATTACCAGCCGGTTTATTGTGCAGATATTAACAAAGCTCGTAAATATGGGGCTTAAGACAATAATAAAGAAAAATTTTAAATAATTATTGAATTGGCTGGTAAAATTCATGAGAATGTACTAATATAGTGGGTATAGTGGAATTGGCTGTAAAATAGATGGCTTAAAATCGTTGGTTGAATAGTAACATTAGATGTATTGAAATAGGTTTTACTTGCAATCTTATTTTAAGAGTATTAGTTGAATAGTAACATTAGATGTATTGAAATGCCTTATAGGCTGTTTTTCAGTTACCGGCTTTGATGGTTGAATAGTAACATTAGATGTATTGAAATACTATAAATCTTGTTGCCCTCTGTAATTCCTGGTTAGTTGAATAGTAACATTAGATGTATTGAAATTTTACAGCCGAACCTGTTCTTAAGGCTGCAATTGGTTGAATAGTAACATTAGATGTATTGAAATATGAATGAGAAGCAATTTAGAAGTTCCAGTTCTTTGTTGAATAGTAACATTAGATGTATTGAAATGATGGAGCGGAAATTTCCTAAGTTTATTTTTGCGAGTTGAATAGTAACATTAGATGTATTGAAATATAATAGTATCATAATCACCTTCTGGAGCAAGATTGTTGAATAGTAACATTAGATGTATTGAAATTCGTGGAAATGCCGAAGAAAAGAACATTCGAGAAAGTTGAATAGTAACATTAGATGTATTGAAATACAACAGTTTGCCGCTTATTCCAGACAATTTTTCCGTTGAATAGTAACATTAGATGTATTGAAATAAAGTGCGTGCGATTTCTTCGGGAGTATAATCGTTAGTTGAATAGTAACATTAGATGTATTGAAATATTGCAGTAAATGCGGAAAGCATAACGAGCTGTGTAGTTGAATAGTAACATTAGATGTATTGAAATGAAGAAGAATTCCTTTCTATGATTCATTAGATTTGTTGAATAGTAACATTAGATGTATTGAAATGGGGAATAATGATGCGGCTATTCTTGCAAGCAGAGGTTGAATAGTAACATTAGATGTATTGAAATCATTAATGGAGCTTTTATTGCTGTACCGAATTGGAAGTTGAATAGTAACATTAGATGTATTGAAATTGTATGCAGAAGAAAATACAAAGTCTGATTACTGTCGTTGAATAGTAACATTAGATGTATTGAAATCCGCATAATCAACCAATAACACATATAACCGCCTTGTTGAATAGTAACATTAGATGTATTGAAATGTAAGTCTTGTTGCTGGTGTCCACTGCACTTGAAGTTGAATAGTAACATTAGATGTATTGAAATTTCCTTATCTTGATGATGAGGGAAATAAGATACCTGTTGAATAGTAACATTAGATGTATTGAAATCAAGTAAAGGCGGCAAAAGTAGCAGGTTGTAGCGGTTGAATAGTAACATTAGATGTATTGAAATTATTAAACGAGTATCTTAATGGCGACTATACAGGAAGTTGAATAGTAACATTATATGTATTGAAATGAAAATGGAGGGTTGTCTATAAACCGCAATATAGCGTTGAATAGTAACATTAGATGTATTGAAATTCTATTCCACCTGCCTTTACAATCTCGATTGCTAAGTTGAATAGTAACATTAGATGTATTGAAATCTGTATTGCCGCCGTTATCCTCTCTACTGCATATCGTTGAATAGTAACATTAGATGTATTGAAATGATAATACAACAGTACAGCAGACAACAGAGGCAGTAGTTGAATAGTAACATTAGATGTATTGAAATGTGTTCGGTAATATTAAAGCTACAGGAATTTACTGCGTTGAATAGTAACATTAGATGTATTGAAGTGAAATATAATTGTGAGAAAGACCATAATCATAATGGGTTGAATAGTAACATTAGATGTATTGAAATCACAAATGGTATTAACATAAGCAACAAACACACAGTTGAATAGTAACATTTGATATAGTGAAATAAGCTAGGAGATAAGCATAGCGGCACTCCAATGTCACTAAGTTAACCTAAATTATTCACGGCAATGCCGTGAAAGTAGCTTAAAGCCACATAGTTTCTATATTTTAACTGAATATTGCATTTCACTTATTAAGTCAATGAAAAAAGAGCAACCATTTGTGGTAAAATTAAGGTGACAAATTAAAATAAATACCAACAAAGGAGCTCTTTATGAATATTTTAAATACATTATCACTTAAAATCAATAGACAGACTAAAATTAATTTCGATGGAGTTGATTTATTCTCCGATGCAGGCTTACTTCATATCAAAGAATTTGTAAGCAAGCTTAGCATTGACAGACTTTTTAGCTATTTATTTAAGACAAATGATTTTGCATTATTTAGATATCACACTGACAAGTATAATCTCCTTCAGATGATATATATGATCATTGTAGGTTACTTTGAAGAAGATGCTTCGGATGAACTTACAAATGATCCTGTGTTTAAAGCCGTGCTAAATAAAGAGACTTTAGCATCGCAGCCAACCATTTCAAGATTTTATAATTATATGGACAAAGATTCACTGAATGAGTTCCTTGTAATAAATAAACCTCTTAGAAAAAAATTTATAGCATTCAGTTGCCTGAAGAGAGCGTCTTATTACGATAGGTATTCATACAATTGCCATGTTCCTGATAATGAAACAGAAGGTGGCTGGGATGTTATTTTTCAGATGCTGGAAGGTATTACTCTGATAGAAGGAGATGTAGTTCATACTGTCTATGTTAAAATGAAAAATAAAGATAATACCATGAACTCAGCTGTAGCTGGAAAGAACTATATTAAAATGCAAAGTTAAATATTGTATGATGACGATTGTGCCTGTTTTAAAAGTTTTTAGAGAAAACAAAATTACATAGAATGAGTGGAATTCCACCACGATATGTTAAAGCATAGCATATCTTAGTTACAAAAAATAGGTGTGGAAACAAACATTTCCACACCCATAATTCCTGCTATATATAAAATTAATCAATAACAAAGTTATTAACATTTTTACGAAGTTCAGCAGCAGAGGCTTCTGCGGTTTTAGCTCCATTCATAACAGCTTCTGAGCCTTTTACGATTACGATTGTCTTCTGGGCTATGTTGGTTGTTCCAGTTGCACTGTCATTAGAAGCGGAAGTGATTCCATCTATCGCCTGAGTGATATTGCTTATAGATGCAACAAGCTCTTCTGATGTTGCACTGAAATCAGATACAAGATCGTTAATGTTGGAAGCATCCATATTATAGTCATCAGCCATCTTTTCAAATCCGTTAAGACATTCAACAATATCAGTATCAACGAAATCAAGCAGGCGGTTAGAATCGCTTGTCAGGTTGCCTACAGCTTTGTTTACATTTTCTGTAACAGCCTGAATGTTGGCTACAGCATCTTTAGACTGTTCAGCTAATACACGTATTTCCTCTGCAACAACCGCAAAGCCTTTACCAGCCTCACCAGCTCTTGCAGCTTCAATAGAAGCGTTAAGGGCAAGCAGATTGGTCTGTGCAGTAATATTCAGGATAGAGTCGGCAAGCACACCAATCTGGTCAACTACTTTGGCATCTTCAAGAGCCTGCTCAAGATTTACTCTGATGTCAGCCATCATCTGTTTAACTTTCTGACGGTTTTCTACAGTATCATCCTTAGTCTTTACAGCACGTTTATGGATGTCCTGGGATTCAGTTGCACCATCCTGTGCTCTTATGGCAATTTCCCTTGCAGCTTCTTCAATCTGCTGTGTCATTCCGTTAATCTGTTCAGCAGAGGCGGCAGTTTCCTCTGAACTTGCAGCAAGCTCTTCTGTTGTTGCAGATACGTCTTCAATTTCTGCATTAAGATTGTATACATTAGTGTCGATAGTTTCTACAACCTTATCAATATTGGCAGCCTCGTTTTTTACCTGAGCTAACAGGCTTCGTACAGATTCGCGCATAGTTTCAAGTGCATTGGCTAGCTGTCCGAAATCATCCTTACGCTTAAGCATAGGCTGTTGCATTTTTGTGGCAAAATTACCACCGGCAATTACTTCGAATTGTTCTTTTATTTTTCTTAATGATTTAGTAATATCAATTGCGATGAGAGCAACGAGTATAGCAACAACAATAAGCATACATACGCTGCATAAAATAAGCGAAATAGCTTTGCTTGAAGCATAGCTGGTGAATTCCTCATCCTGCTGTGCAATAGCAGTGTCTATGTAATCAGTATAGTTGCCAGTACCAACAACCCAGTCAAAAGGTTTGAAGTATTCGCTGTAAGAACGCTTTGGTGAAGGTTCTGTTTCTCCCTCCTTAGGAAATACATAATCTGTATAACCACCACCATCCTGGACTGCAACACGTATTATTTCCTTGACCATCTGGTAGCCATCAGCATCTTTAGTATTCATACGATTAGTACCCTCAGTTGAACTTCCAAGCAGAACAATATTCTTGCCATCGGACTGGTCAACCCAGAAATATCCAGCTTCGCCATAACGCATCTGACGGATTTCATCAGCGGCTATTTTCTTAGCTTCATCAAGAGTATATTTACCAGACTTATACTCATTATTGATTTCCGATAACAGGGAGATGACAACACCAACCTGCTCTTTAATTGAATCATCATAATTTTGTCTTGATGATGTGTCCATAGTTTCAAGTGCCTTGTCTTTTAACTGGTTCATATTCTTAATAGAAATAAAACTTTCAGAAGTTACAAGGACAATTACTAAAGCCAGAATTATAGTAAGCTTTGTTCGAACCTTAATATTTTTCATTGGAATCACGCTCCTTAAATTAGATTAATTTGTGAAAAATTATATATCTCCACGCATCTTTATCTAATAATTATAATGTTATAAAAGAATTGTGTCAATAAAACCAGCTGTAAATATTAAAAAAATCTTAAATTTTCATATACTTATATATGTATATAATTATAAAGTTTGTAATTTATTAATATATAAAATAAATATATACCATACCAAA
>OBWK01000840.1_pt1 | contig 11624 bp, 9 predicted proteins | sample 1495251 | NCBI WGS metagenome assembly OBWK01 (sample SAMEA2580065, study PRJEB22360) | human gut metagenome | biome: human gut; feature: human-associated habitat; material: faeces | place: Denmark | collected 2008/2010 | reverse complement strand
CCCGTGGCTCGCTATCTCACAAACGTATCTGTCTGCTTTATTCAGTTGTCAAAGAACAATAGGCTTGTCCGCCTATAAAAATCTGTCGTAGTCAACAGATTTTTATAGATTGACAAATCTTTAAATCGGGACAGGAAAGAGGGTTTTGGCAAATCATATCCCGATATAATCATTATTTAATGTTTACTTCAAATGCTCTCATTTTCTTTATCATTGCTTCACGAATACGTCCTTTCAGTTCCATATCAACAGCAATATAAAGATTTCCGTATTCATCATACAAAGGACGAAGACAACACTTTGAAAGGTAAGCGTCATAGAATTGAAGCATTTTTTCTATTGCTTTTTCGTCCCCGTCTGCTACAGAAGCAATTAAACGGTAAGGAGGGCATTTTGCAACAGCTTTTCCCATCTACTTTTCCTCCTGTAAAATTTTTTTCATATTATGTAAAGCGACTTGACGATTTTTAAATACACCAGCTCTTGAGATATGCTGAAGTTCTGCAATTTCTGTATCACTCATGTCAAGAAAATAGAACATTAAGAGATTATTTCTTTTTCTCTCTGGTAACTGTTGTAACGCTTTACATAGTTCATTACCCGATACTCGGGCTTCCATTCCATACACATCAAAAATAGTTACATCAAGTTCGTAATCATCAAAAACAGGAAAGGAATTAACCACAATTTTTGGTAGTTCACAAAACGGGATTTCACGATTAGACCGTCGGTCTAATTCTTTTTCATAATTCTTTATGATTCCGTCAATAACTTTTTTCATTAGCGTATCGAACTGTAAGCGAATTGCGTTTTCAAAAGAAGTCGGTTTCATGTTCACACCTCCTCCCTGCACAAAGCGGAGAATCTTTATCCCCCTTTCCGCACCAACACTGTACAGGCAGGTGTGATTTGCTAACCTAATTTCAAAAAAAGTGAAAAAAAGTTTTTGAGCATGAAAAAAGTCCGTACAAAACAAATTGTTGTAGCGGACAATTTTAAAAGTATTTATTAAAATTTTTGGGATATTAAAACAACTATAAAAATGAAAGTTTGTATCATTATCAATAACTTTATTTAGTGTACAATTAAAATATGTTTTCCCATTTGTAACCAATCTCCTGTAAAAAAATATAAACGATACATATTACATTAAAATTATAATCTATCACATCAAAAAAATTGAGCGAAAACAGTCGAAATGAAAAAATAATATAAATATAAAATATTTTTCTATTTGATTCTATGCTTTGATAGATAGTTATAATCACTTTAAGATTGTAGAATTTTTAACAAATGCTTGTGCATTATTTATATAATTAAAGCATTAAATTGACAAAATTCGTCATTTTATGAAAGCGTTTATTTTTTTTATAATTTCATATTGTTAGATATTGACAATTCAGTGGTTTAGGACTATCATAAAGGTGTAGAATAAAGTAGCTGAAAGGAGCCAAAAGGAGGAATGGTCATGTTAAACAAAAAGTCTTTATTCACTAAACTAGCAGCTGTGAGCATGGTAGCTTCAATGATGTTAGCTACGCCAGTAATGGCAGCGACGAATGACACAGGCGACAAGGACGCACAAAATGGAATCGTAAAGACAACTTACGAGGACGAAAATGGCACATGGACTGAAGGTATGATTGGTGGTAATCCAGAAGGAGTTGAAACTTGTTGGTTGGCATATGGACCATTGTACCAATATCCAAGTGAAGGTGGAACATGGCAATACGGTTTCTGGAATGCTAAAGTTCGTTCTTACTACACAGTTAATAGATGTCATGGTTCAACAGTTAAGTTGAATGGTAAGACATCACGTTCAGTAAATACTGCATCAGGTAAGAAATCTATCGCTGAATTATGGGCTATTCAATCTGATTCTAATGACCAGTATTTCTATCGTGTTTGTTAGTTAAGTATCATATTTATTGTTTGATAGCTTAAATGACAAATTAGATTTTAGGCTTCGGTGCTTGTCATCGAAGCCTATTTTATTTAATAAATAGGATAATGGAGTTGATATTTTTATGAATAAACATGGCATTAGATTGATTAGTTTTATTTTAGCTTTATTTTCATTCATTATGATCTTTCAGAATTTAATGAATGACCAACAGCAATTACCTTTAGGTACAACAGAACAACTTGTATTAAATATTGCTGAAACTGGTACTACGAAAGAACAACTTATTTCAGAGTTAGATAATATCACGAATAAGCACAATGCTACTTTAGTAAAAGTTGTTATTCCTAGTGATGAATATAAAAATAAAAAAGACATCATTTACTTTGGAGATGAGAAACCAAAAAGTTCTGACATTATTATTGATAATGATAATATTAAATGGTTAGATTCAAGTTTAGAGGGAAAGTTAATTTCATCTAAAGATATTGGTAATAGACCTTTATATGGAAATTATGCAGTAAAGGGAAATCAGAATTTTAAACAGGATATAGAAAACTGGGCTAATGATAACGGAATTACTATTCAATGGTTGAGAAAAGTATCGTTTATAAAAAGTTTGTATTACAATTTAGTTCATAATGGTGTTGGAAATGTTATTTTAACAGTATTATTATTATTCATTTCAGTATTATTGACATGGTTTATTTCACACTCAAAAGGAAGAAGTATAAGATTATTGAGTGGAGTAGACATTAAAAAAATTCATATTGAAGATACATTAACACTATCAAAAATGTTTATATCCAGTTATTTAATTTCACTCATAGCATTTTGGGTATATATTGGAATTACTAATGATTTTAAACAAATTACATTATTGTTATCTAAGGATATTATAACACTATTGGTATTGGTTGTTATTTCAGCATTGATTAGTTTCGGTATTTCAATGATTGTCAAACCAAAAACAGAACATCTTGCGAAAAGAGAAATTCCTTTCAAAAAATTCAGAATGCTCAGTATTGGCACTAGAATTATGTCAATAATATTAGCTCTTTTGATAGTACCAAGCACCATAACATCTGCTTACATTTTACAGCAGTTATCTAATGAGTATTCTTTATGGGAAAATATGCAAAGCATTGTAAGTATATCTTTCAGCGATTTAGATTCATTAAGTACAGATAAAATGTTGCCATATGTTGATGATTTTTTTGCAAATATGGCAGATAACGATAATTTATCCTTATCTTTATCTATTGATAAATCTATACAATTAAGTGAGGAAGAATACGGTGGTTACGACCACATAATAGTTACTGATAAATCATGGGTTGATTCTTTTGATATTGGAATAGAAGAAAATAAAAGTGGTGGAGAATTGAATAAAATTAAATTGAACGATTTAGATAAACCACTACAGGACTTTATAAATGTTCAAATGCCTTTATGGACTAAGACAGAAGAAATCCAGCCTAGCGGAATTAACTTCTATGAATTTAGCGGAGATAAATTTTTAGCTTTACCGCCAAATGTTGGCTATGGTGGAAGCACTATACAAGCTAAAAATCCATTAGTTATATTAGTGAATAATCCAGTACAATCATTAAATACATTAGGTTTTATGTTACCTGCTTGTTCAAGTGGTAATGTTGTTTTTCCAGATGAAAATTTATTGAGAACTGAATTAGCAAAAACACCTGTAAAAGATTACGTTGTTTCGATAGATACTATTGCTGATGTTGCTTTATCACAAGCTCAAAAATTTGCAAAAGAAGCTGTATTCTATGTGATAGCTTGTATTCTAATTTTTGTATCTATGATTTTTGCAGGTATTCTTACCGCACAGTTATGGGTAAGCGAAAACAGAAAACGAATATTTACGTTACATACATTCGGAAAATCATACAAAGAAATAATAATGCAAACCTTTGTGCATGAATCATTTATTGCGATAATCACGGTAATCATTGGAGCAGTAATTTCTTTTGTTATAAGACGACCAGAAATTATTACAGTTTTATCAGTGAGCGTTATTATTTTGATTTTATATTGCTTGAGTAATTTTGTTGCTTATCATATATGTACTAGACAAGCATTTTACAAAGTAGCAACAAGAAATGAGTAAAAAATGGGGTGTAAAAATGGAAATTAAAATGAATAGTATAAGCGTTGTAATCAAAGGAAAACGCATTTTCTCAAATATCACAGACACAATGAATAGTGGAGATATGGTAGCTCTCACAGGTTCTTCTGGGTGTGGAAAAACGACATTATTAAATTGTTTAGGTTTAATACAGCCAATAGAAAGTGGTTCTATTTTGATAAATGGCAAAGATACTTCAAAGTGGAACGATAAGGATAAAACGAAATTTTGGCATAAATATGCGACATTTATTTATCAAGATTATGGAATTATCGAAGATGAAACTGTAGCATATAACATTACATTAGATAAGTCAAAAGCTAAAAGTAAAGCTGTGAAAAACATATTAGATAAAGTTGGTTTAAATGGTAGAGATTCTGAACTAGCAATCGTACTCTCTGGTGGAGAAAAGCAACGCATAGGTATAGCAAGGGCAATATTAAAAAATGCTTCTATTATCTATGCTGATGAGCCTACTGCTTCTCTTGATTCTGAAAATAGACAAATCGTGATTAGCTTATTAAAAGAATGTGCTTCAAATGGGGCAATCGTTATTTTAGCTACACATGATGATAGGCTTGTTAGTGAATGTAATAAAGTCATAAGTTTAAATAAAAATAGAAATTAGGAGTAATGATTATGAAAAAAATGTTTTCAGTTTTATTGATTACAACTATCATTACTACATTAGGTAGTCCTGTTTATGCAAGTAGTCAAAATCCAAGTGATTTACAAGAATGTATAGAGAGCTCTATGTTCTATAATAATGAATATAGATTATTCAATGAATTTACATATCAAGGAATGGAAATCAATTTGTTTCCTGAAACAACAATCACTAAAGAAGAAGCTCTTATTAAGTATAAAGAAGCGTATAACTACATAGCAGAAAAAGCTAGTGCACTAGGTATTGTAGCGGATTTAGATAACTATGAATTTCAACAATATATTAAAGGTTATGCTATACCAACTTCTACTAATAAGGAACTTAATGATAAACTAGCGGAATTTGCAGAATTTATAGATATTTATGAAAATGCAGAGTCTAATAAAAAAATCATTTCTTGTTTAAAAGAAAAAGAATTTAATTCTGAAGAACTTGAATTGTTATTACCAATAAGTAAGAGTTCAACTGAATTATCTAACAAAATAACTCCTAGTGATAATAGAGAATCAAATGGGTACTCTTCTAATAAAGCTACTCAATATGCAAAGCAATGGTGGAATAGAACAAATAATACAGATTTTCCATATTATGCTAATTATTATAAGCAAGACCTTAATTCTAATGATTACAATGATTTAGATGAAAATGCAGAGGGACAGTCTGCAATAAGAAGAGGTTGGAGCGACTGTACAAATTTTGTTTCACAATGTTTAAGTTATGGTGGTTTTCAATATAGAAAATCAGGATTGATTTTACCACATAGACAATCTAAAAACTGGTATTATGATAATGGAAAGCCATCACATACATGGGGTGGAGCTAATAATTTTTATCAGCATTGGGAATCCAGAGCTGGTATAGCAAAAACATCAGATTTACTTACAGCAGGAGATGTAATTTCAGTAGACTTTACCAAAGATGGAGATATAGACCATACTGCAATTATAACTTCCAATATTAACAACACAAATGAATCTAAATTGTTGACACAACACAGTATTGATAGAAGTGAATTTTTACCTACAGGAGATTATTTTTCTTTAGCAAATCTATATAGTCAAGATTATAAAATATATGGATATGAAATGGATAAAGCACCAATAAAATAAAATACGAAAGGAGCTTTTGCTCCTTTCATTTTTTATTTATTATTGGATAATATTTTCCAGTTACTATCCTTATAAAGTGTTAATTCATACTGTGATACCTGCGCCGCCTTTGTCTGATTGTCAATGAACTTCACAGATACCTTGACTTTCACATTGCCCCCGTCCTTTGTAAACACGGGATTGCCAAGCTCGGAATAGAGATAGTCCCCATTTATCGGTTCAAGGGCATTTCCCTCTACATAATAAGCAAGCTCCGTTTCTGTAGCGGTAGGGTACAGCTTGAAGAATGTTTCCAGAAATGCCGTAGCGTCATTTACAGTGTCAGCGTCCACACTGTTGTCGGCTTCCTGTGCCTTTGGTTCATAACTGGATTTTTCCATAGCAGGAGCGAGGGTAGGGTTCTGTATGATTACCATATCCCCGTCAGCGTCTACATGGACTTTCACGGTATAGGTTTCTGATACGTTCCTTGTCTGGTCGCCCTCTTTTATCTGCTGATCTACTTCGTAGGTAGCAGTAAAAGCGTTCTCCCCAGACTGTTCTATATCCCAGATAATCACGTCTGTAACCGTGGAGCTGGTCGGAATGTCAGTACGGATAGTATCAACATTCAAGTCCTGCAATTCCTTTGTCAGATAACGGCTGATTGCCTGTGTCCTTGCTTCGATAGCTTCCTTACTGTTGCTCCATGTATAATAGGATTTGCAGAAATTCTTCACGAAATTTTCTATCCCGTTGGTATCGTTAAGGCGTAGCTGTATGGTTTCTACCTCATGCGTGGTGTGCTGGTCGATAGCGGTAAAGTTCTTATATATCCCAAAGCTCACGCTTGCGATAAGCACCACCCACAACGCAATCACGGTTTTCTTATGTGTGCCTACCTTGACAGTACGCACCTTTTTTTCTTTTGGTTCTTTGATAGTTTCTGTCTGTTTCTCATTCTTCTTAAACATATTTTTCAAGTCCTTTCTGTCCTTTCATAATAAAGTCTTACATTTACAAGTGCCTTTGTGATAAAATAGTTTGACAATAGAAAAGCCTGAAATGCTCTGCACTCCAAGCTGGTCAGCGTGACGATTCCACGTTCTGATTTATGACATTGCCACCTATGGTATTTATCCTGATATTGTCAGGCTTTTTTATGATTTTTGCTTTGTGGTTGTCATACTTTTTTATCAGCCATTCGTTGTGATAAATATTGTCACACTTTTTTATGAAAATGTCGTACTTTATTCTCATATTGTCAAACTTAATTATTTTTAGACACTTTCTATTGTTTTACTCGTCCTGCACCGATTAAGTGCTGTTGCCAGTAACTACTACTTAGGTCTGCATATCCTATCGGGTCGCCTGCGTGGTACATCTGTGTCGGCGAAACAAGAATACCGACGTGTGTTACATAACTTCCAGCGTTATAGGTAGAATGGAAAAATACCAAGTCCCCAGCCTTTGCCTGCGAGAGTGGCAGATGTTGGGTAGCGTCATACTGTGCTTGTGCCGTTCTCGGTAAGGAGATACCAGCTTTTCCATAGCACCATTGCGTAAGTCCCGAACAGTCAAAGGAAGTGTTTGGATTGCTACCGCCATATACATACTTCCAGCCTTGATATTTCAACGCTTCATTCATTACCTTTTGTGCCAGTTCTCCCGATACCTGCGGAACAGTCAAATACTGATTGACTAATTCGACATAGAACATATTTCCATAGCCATACCGCCAGCCCCCGTTCTTCGCAACGGCTATCGGGTTGGTGTAGGTTACTTTCTTTCCACCCGATTTCTCACGGGCGAAGCTCTCTGCAAGGTTAAAGGTGTGTTTCTTTCCCTTTCCTGCCACATATCCCACATAGCCACCGCCATAGTTATAGGACTGTATCGCTACATTCAAATCGTCGATACCTTGATTTTTGCAGGAAGAAAGCAGGGACGCAAAATATTTACACCCCTGCTTGATTGAGCTTTCCGTATCTAAAGAGTTGGGCGGTAAGCCAAGACTTTCCGAACTCTGCATAACATCTTCTGCCGTACCGCCACTTTCTACTTGAATGATAGCCAGTAGCACATTGACATACTCGGAGATACCGTTTTCTCTGGCGTATTTTTCCACCATAGGCTGATGTTTCAAGACTTCTGCGGATAAGTTCATACCCGTAATGCCAGAAGAAAAGTTGCTGTTCTCGTCGTCGCTGTCCGCACTAATCAAGACACCAAAGAAAAGAACTACGGAAAAGAGGATAGGAAACAGACTGCCAATGATAGCGATATGTTTCAGTTTCATTTTTTCTTCTGTCCTTTCTTCGTTACAAGGTTACGGGTTTTCTCTGTGGTCTGCTGGTTCTTCTGGATGTTCTGGGTCTGCTGAACCTTTGTCCTGCGGTCTTTTGTGTAATTCTGGCGTATTTCCTGCGATACCACTTTTTCTACATTCTGCCTATGTACTGTCTGTGTAGGCTGGGTCGCTTTTCTATCAGAAGCACCAGAAGATAACGAACGCTCTTTTACAACATTCGTCTTGACTGGCTCACTTATCTTTGAAGTGGTCGATGTGGCAGAGCGTTTGACTTCCTGCATTTTTTCCGCACTCGGCTTTGAAATGGTTGAAGCTGTGGCTGGTCGCTCATGGGGACGGGTAGCTCCCGCTGTCGCTGATCCGTCCGTCTTTCTATGTCTTGCTTCTTGTGCCTTTTGAAGCTCCATACGCTTATCAGCGATATTCTGTCTATGCTGTTCCTGCTTTTCTAAGCGTCCCGACTGTCTGGACTGCTGTTCCTGCACCATGCCACGCTTGAAGTCGGACACGCTGGACTTTGCCTTTTCCTTTGCGGAATACACCGCATAAGCGGTCTGTGTCGGCATATCCTTGATATTCTCTTTGACAGCGTTAGCCTTGTCTTTCACTTTATTTTTCGTATCTAAGACAGCCCCCACCATTGAGCCTGCACGCTGTCCCATGCTGGAAGTGGTATTGCCCCGATTTTCTTTAGAAGCGGTATTTTTTCTTTCAGCTCGTTTTCCAGCAACGGCACTTCCAGCCACCGCACCAGCGACACCGCCCGAAATACCACCAGTACCTACCGCCCTAGTAATACGGTGTTCCATACGCCTAGCTCTATGTCGCATAAACAGATATGGTCTGCGGAAAATCCTGCGTCCCATGCTTTGACTGTCATTAGCGTTCAAAGAGAACATACTCATTAAATCGCCCAGCTTCATATAGATACCAGCGAAACATACTATCTGCAAGAACGCCACCATAAAGAACGGGTAGTCCGTGGATATGTTATAAAACATACTGGAAATGCTGAACGCCACCGTTACAATGAGCGTTATTCCTGCCCGTGTCATTATGGTATTAAACACCCTTACGATTGCCTGCTTTGCCATGCTTTCATAGCTCGGTATCATAGAGAGCAGAAAACTAATAGGCAAGAACATAGCGAAAATGATAAAAAGTATCTGGCTGAACAACATCATACCCGTAAGCAAGAATACAAATATCGTTATCCCTAAATTGAAGAACAGTAGGAAGAATACCATGCCTAAACGGTTTACAACCTGCGGTATCGTCAGATTGTTGTTGTCGTTGTCCTCGATTTCTGTTTTCACGACTTCCTCTCTGGTCTTTCCGTCCTCGTCCTCTGGGCTTGCCGATACGAGAGCTTCTACACGGTCTGCCCCGATTTCCTCTGCGTTGCTGTTCCCGAATTGCAGAAGTAGCCACGGCTGTTCCACTTGAATGGAAAATAGGCTGTCCCGTATCAAGTCCACGCTGTCCTTGCCCTCGCTGTCGGAGTTGGGGAGCATGATTTTTGTTCCCAAATCAAGTGAAGCGGTACTGATGTCTGATGAAAATTCATTTATCTTCTTGATGTAGTCGGGGGCATAGGCAATAAACGAAGCAGACAGCACAAACACCACCACAAAGTTGATAACGGCGTGAAGTGCCTTGCTGGTTTCTCTTTTTATCAGTCCCGTGTAGGCAACATATAACCCCACCACTAAGATAATGAGAAGCAGGAAACCGACATAGAAGCCAGAGCTGGAAAAACCGTTTGCCGTAACACCTGCAAGGGTCTGTATGCTTTTTCCGATACTGTCTGCCATATCGTTAATAAAATCAAGTTTATAGGCTTCCTGCACCACATAGCCCGTTGCATTGCTTAAATAAAGGCTTATCGTCCAGACAAAGTTGGTAATACAGTAAAGCCCGTACTGCACCGATTTTCCGATACCGTCCAGCCAGTTCCACGGCAACCACGACCAGCTATTATCTACATAAAAATCAAGCTGGTAGTTGGAAAGGGGATATTTTGAGTAAAGATTTTCTGCGTTTATGGTATCGTCCACAAGCCCCGTCGCATGAGCCACCGTCCCCAGAAGTGAAAGCAGGATAAGGGAGAGTGCCACCACGAACAGAGCCATTTTGAGAAAGTGGAAAATCTTCTTTTTTGTGAACGCACCTTTTATCCTTTCTTTCATCACTCCACCTCATTTCTCTGTACGGGCGGTCTGGTATCAAAGGCGTGTAGCAGTTCTTCAAAGACTGGGTGTATCTGTACTACACCGACACGCCCGTATAAGTCCTGCAATAAACATTGTCCGTTCTCCAAATCACGCAAGCGTTTCTGGTTGTTTTCGTCGTCCTTGTCGATACCGAAAAACTCTAAGGTCTGCTTTATCTCGTTTATATCCGTGCTTCTAAATGCAAACTTCAAACCAATATTGTTTTTCAGACTTTCCTTTGACACGTCGCCAGAAGATTGTGTAACGAAATAAACGCCTGCCTGCATAGCTCGTCCAGCACGAACCAGCTTATTTGATAGGGTTTCGCCTTGTGCCACATTTAAGAACGCCCACGCTTCGTCCAAATCTACAATCTTAAAAATGCTTCTGTCCGAATGGATAAAATCAAGGGCAAAGGTACTAATCACAATCAGCATAGACACCGACAATAATTCAATGGTCGTGTATTCCTCAAAAGTGGTATCTTTATCTGGCAGTACAAGGTCTGCTACTTGAATGATATTGAGCTGGTTATCCAGACTGATAGCATTTTCTACCGTACCGTCTGAAAACAGCAGGTGTGCAAAATCGTAGTCCGTGAAGCTGTCGATATGGTCTGCGATATTTCTTGATATGGGTGTATCTTCACGGCGTAGCTCGTCTATCACATGGAGCAAGCCCCGACTGTCGCTCTGGGTAACGGAACGAACCGCCTTACGAAGTACGGGGAATTTTTCGCCGTCCCTAGAGGAAATACCCGTAAGGAATGTCAAGATGTCGATTGCCAGACTTTCAGCGTCCTTAACATTCTTCATAATCACGAATGGGTCAAGAAGTCCTGCATTGTCCTTGTCGCTGGTAAGGTTTACGATATTGATTTCATGGGCGATTTCTGGGAGCGTTTCTTTCCAGTTGCCCCTCTCAGCTTTGGGGTCTAAAATGACTGCTTGACCGCCAAACAGCACCGCATAATATACCAGAAGATTGTTACAGAACGATTTTCCACCGCCAAGCGAACCGACAAAAGCAGAAGCTAAAGCGTTGGTAACTGTACCTTTTACACCTTGACTGGCAAGGGACGGTTGCAGGTACACATTTCTTCCCGTATCAACAGAATAGCCCATATAGATACCCGTAGTTTCCCCTAACTGCTGGGTTGCTCCAAAGCCAAGTCCAGCTAAAAAATCTGATTTTACATACTGCACATAGTCGTTGATATATCGCTTGCTGGCAGGTAAAAATTCAGAATGAAGCCCCAGCATATCCCCAGCAGGACGCACCAGCTTTACATTG
>OBWK01000835.1_pt1 | contig 11732 bp, 10 predicted proteins | sample 1495251 | NCBI WGS metagenome assembly OBWK01 (sample SAMEA2580065, study PRJEB22360) | human gut metagenome | biome: human gut; feature: human-associated habitat; material: faeces | place: Denmark | collected 2008/2010 | reverse complement strand
CGGGCCGATACGAGAAAATACGGTATTAAAGTGTACGGAGATATATCGTAAAAAGAGGTTCGTCCATAGGCCGGCGAATCTCTTTTTTCAGTAGTCCGCAAGGCGACGAAGTTGTTGACAATCTTATTTCTTACAAGGTTTCTTAATGAAAGGTCTGCGCATTTCTGTTACAATAAACAAGATGTATCAGTACATGTGAATGACGGAGGAGTCAGGGCCAGTGATTAAGATTTTATTTGTATGTCACGGGAATATTTGCCGTTCTACTATGGCGGAATTTTATATGAAAGAAATCGCTCGTCGTGCCGGTCTTTCCGGTGAGATAGAAGTAGCTTCAGCGGCGACGACGAATGACGAAGCGGGTAACGATACGTATTATGCTACGAAGGATGTATTGACGGAAAAGGGGATTCCCTTTACGCCACGGCGAGCCGTGAAGATGACGAAGGATGATTATAATACGTATGACTATATTATTGTCTTTGATGAAGAGAATATACGCGGTGTTGAACGGATTACGGGGCTTCACGATGCCGAAAAGGTGTACACGCTCCTGACCTTTGCCGGTGAAGACAGAGACATTGCCGACCCGTGGTATACGCGAGATTTTCAACAGACCTACCGGGATGTGGAAGCGGGATGCAACGAGTTATTACACTGCCTTCTGGAAGCCAATCCCGATTTGGCTGACAAGGCTGTGAAAAACTAAGGGGGACTTAGGGTGAAAAAGTATTTGGAAGAGGCCCGTGTCATAAGCAACGAGGCCATTACGGAAGCTATTTACAAGTTGACCTTTGAGGCACCGCAGATTGCTCGGACGGCTCTGCCGGGACAGTTCGTCAACGTATCCGTGGAGACTGCTTTTCTGCGCCGTCCCTTCGGGATTGTGGAAGCCTGCGGGGAGACGGGAGAAGTGACGATTATTTACCGTCTTGTCGGAACGGGAACGACGGCCATGACAACCTTGCGTGCAGGCGACACGATATCTGTTGAAGGACCCCTCGGCGAGGGAACCTTTTCAACGGCTGCGGGCAAAGTCCTTCTCGTCGGTGGCGGTGTAGGCTTGGCCCCCCTTATTTGCCTGGCCGGGCGACTTGCTGAAAAGCCGGTTGTCCTCGTCGGCGGCAAGACAAAGGAAGAAACGTTTTGGAGCGAGTTTTTTAAGGATAAGGCGGAAAAAGTATATGTGACGACCGATGACGGTTCAGCAGGGATTCAGGGGTTTGCCGTAGCGGCGTTACCGCAGATTTTCTCGGAAAATAAAATTGATCGCATTGCCGTCTGCGGACCGACGGTGATGATGAAGACCATTGCCGAAAAGGCTCAAGAAGCGGGTATTTCTTGCGAAGTATCTATGGAAAAACGCATGGCTTGCGGTATCGGTGTCTGTCTGGGCTGTACGTTTGAGAGTAAGAAGGATAAAAAACGCTATAAGGTCTGCTCCGACGGCCCCGTATTTGACAGTAAGGAGGTATTCTGATGAATTTCGACAGATTGGGAAGCGAGTTTCTCGGCTTCCAGATGAATACGCCACTTACCGGTGCATCGGGGACCTTCGGTTTCGGCTCGGAATATGAAGATTTTCTTTCTATGGAAGCGGTGGGAGCTGTCATTTCCAAGGGTATTACTCCCTTGCCCAGAGCGGGAAATGAAGGCGTGCGTATTGCCGAAACGCCCGGCGGTATGCTCAATTGTATCGGCTTGGAAAATCCGGGGGTGGATGTGTTCCTGAGGGATATTTTGCCTCAGGCTCGCCGCTTGAAGACTCGGTTTATTGTCAATATGTCGGCCGGATCTACGGAAGACTACGGTGAGTTGGCGGCTCGCCTTGACGTAGAAGGAATCGATGCGGTGGAAGTCAATATTTCCTGTCCTAATGTTAAAGAAGGAGGCATTGTCTTCGGAACGGATCCGAAGGCGGCGGCAGCCGTAACGGAAAGTGTCCGCAAGCATACGAAAAAGCCGGTTATTGTAAAGCTGTCGCCGAATGTAACGGATATTACGGTTATGGCGAAGGCCGTTGAGGCAGCCGGAGCCGATGCGGTGTCTCTTATCAATACGTTGACGGGTATGGCCGTTGACATCGATGCCCGTCGTCCTTTACTGGGCAATATTCGGGGCGGGTTGCCGGGCCCTGCCGTAAAGCCCGTAGCTTTGCGCATGGTGTGGCAGACGGCTAAAGCCGTATCTATTCCCGTCCTCGGCTTGGGCGGGATCAGTAGCTGGAAGGATGCTGTTGAATTCATGCTCGTCGGTGCCAGAATTGTTTCCGTAGGCGCTTATAACTTCGTTGATCCCCGTGCCATCGAAAAGATGGCTGTCGGCATGCAGAACTGGTGCGAAAAAGAAGGGGTCCGCAATATTCAGGATATTGTAGGCACTTTAAAGAATTGATATAAAAATGTAGGTTCATAAGGAACTAAGCATGCTAATCAATAAAAAGCAAAGAGCGTATTGCCGGGTGAAAGCTCGACAATATGCTCTTTTTGTATGTCAATTTAAAAATAAGGATTACTGAAAGAAGAGAATATAAATGAATACATTACATTTGGTCATACCTAACAAGGGTAAAATGATAAAAATATATCAAAACAATATCTGAAAAATGAAAAATATATTGCATTTTAAAAGACCGAAAGACTATAATTGGTTTATGAGAAGTAGTCCTACAGTTGATTGCACGAAAGGCGGTACGAACTAATGGGTATGACCATGGATTCGCAGAATCAGGAAGTATGGATCGGTGTCGACGTCGGTACGACAGGCGTCCGGGCTATTGCTTATACAGCCGAAGGGGTCAGCGTTTCTTCTTCCGAAGCGTTTTATCCTCTTTTGACTCCCCATCCGGACTGGGCGGAAGAAAGTGCTTTGCAAATATATGAAGCCGTTGAAGAAGTGGTAAAGAAGACGGCGGCTCAGCTTCGTTATAAAAACAAGGAATTATCCGGTATTGCGTTGAGTACGGTTATGCACAGCTTTGCCGGTCTTGATGAAAATAAAGAACCGTTGATGGACATGCAGACTTGGGCGGATAGCCGCAGTGCCGGTATTGTACGGGACATGAAGAAGGACCCGGACTTATGCCGCAAGTTCTACGAACGGACCGGCTGCCCCATTCATGCATCCTATCCGTTAGCCAAGATTATTTGGTTGAAAACGTATCAGCCCGACTTGTTCGGACAAATGAAGTATGTAGGTTCACTGAAGGACTACATTTTCTATAATTTGACGGGCGAATGGGTTATTGATAAATCTACGGCTTCAACAAGCGGTATGTACAATGAAAGAACCTTGTCATGGGATGATGAAATTCTTGCATATGCGGGTATCTCCAAGGAATATATGCCGCCTGTCGTATCGACGACATACAGCCACGCTTTGAGTGACGTAGCGGCGGCAAAACTCGGTTTGCCGAAAGGCCTTCCCGTCGTTATCGGTGCTACGGACGGCGTTCTCGTCAACGTCGGTATCGGTGCCGTCAACCCGGGACAGTTGAGTTGCACCATCGGAACAAGCGGCGCCTTGCGCATGCTTACGAAGGAGCCGAAGACGGATCCGAAGATGCGTACATGGTGCTACAACCTTGTCGACGATGTATGGGTAGCCGGCGGGGCTATCAATAACGGCGGTATGATTTTACGTTGGGCTCGCGACAAGATTTGCCATTACGGCGGCAATACTCTTGAATCTCTCGATATCGATCCGTACGATTTGATGACCATGAAGGCTGAACACGTAGAAGCCGGTGCGGACGGACTCATTTGCTTGCCCCACTTTACGGGTGAACGGGCTCCGTACTGGAATTCCGAATTACGCGGTATGTTCTTCGGTTTCTCGTTGAACCATAGCCGATCTCATATGATTCGTGCCGTTATGGAAGGGATTTGCTATTGCTTAAACAGCGTTATGGTAGCTCTCAAAGAGTTCGGTCCTGTCGAAGATATTCGCGTCAGCGGCAGCTTTACGAAATCTCAGCTGTGGCTGCAGATTCTGTCGGATGTACTGAATGAGCCTATTACCTTGCCTGACAACAGCGAAGGGGCGGCATTCGGGGCAGCCGTACTGGGCTTTATTTCCAGCGGTAAGTTGAAGAGTATTGCCGATACGGCGGAACTCGTTCATGCCAAGAAGGTTTATACGCCTCAGGCCGGAAACGCGGAAACGTATAAAGAGCTGTACAGTATTTTTGAACAACTTTATGATAATTTATTGCCGCAGTTCACAGCGATTACGGCATACCAGAAGAAATTATAAGTCAGGGGGAGACACCTATATGGCAAAGGATATCGGCGTTGTCGGCATGGCCGTCATGGGCAGTAATTTGGCTTTAAACATGGCCGACCACGGGTTTGACGTGGCTGTATACAATTACACGCCCGATTTGACGGAAAAGTTTGTTGCCGAACGGCCGCATGAAAAAATTACGCCTTATTATGATTTGAAAGAGTTTGTACAGTCTTTGAAACGTCCGCGTAAAATCATGCTCATGATTATGGCAGGTGCACCTGTAGACAGCATGCTGGCATCTCTGGACGGGCTGTTGGAAGAAGGGGATATCGTCATTGACGGCGGCAACTCTTTCTTTGAAGATACGCGCCGTCGTTACGATGCTTGCAAGGCTAAGGGCATCCATTTTTACGGGATGGGTATTTCGGGCGGTGAAACGGGCGCTCGTCGCGGTCCGGCTATTATGCCCGGCGGCCATAAGGAAAGTTATGCGGAAATAAAGGATGTGTACGAAGCTATTGCGGCGAAAGCCGATGACGGAAAACCGTGCTGCACTTATATCGGTGAAGACGGGGCCGGTCATTTTGTAAAGATGGTACATAACGGTATTGAATATGCGGATATGCAGCTGATTGCCGAAGCGTACCTGCTCATGAAATACGTAGGCAAGTTTACGAATCGGGAAATTTCCGAAACCTTCCACCGGTGGAATCAGGGGGAACTGAAGAGTTTCCTCATCGGTATTGCCGCCGATATTTTTGCGGAAGAAGACGACCTGGCGGACGGCGATATTATCGATAAAATCGTTGATGCGGCAGGCCAAAAAGGTACGGGGCGCTGGACGAGCCTGGAAGCCTTGAAGCTGGGCGTCAATATTTCCATGATTACGGCAGCTTGCAATACGCGCGTATCTTCCAACGATACGGGACGTAACGCGGCTCAAGAGGTCATTGCGGCACCTTCCGTCGCCGCTGTCGACAAAGCGGAATTTGCCGAAGATTTGCGAACGGCCTTGTATACGGCGAAGATTATGGCTTATGCCCAAGGGTTCTCCTTGTATCGCAAGGCATCGGAAGAATACGGCTGGGATCTCAACTACGGGGCTATTGCCTCTATTTTCAGAGCCGGCTGCATTATTCAGGCCGTATTCCTCAATAAGATTACGGAAGCCTATGAAAAAAATCCGTCTATGGAAAATCTGGTCTTTGATGAATTCTTCCTGTCACGCGTTAACAGCGGTCTCGGCAGTCTGCGTAAGATTATTTCCTTAGCCGTTTTGAGCGGTATTCCTGTGCCGGCCTTTGTGAACGGTTTGGAATACATCGACTTACTGAGAAGTCCGTCCGTCGGTGCCAACCTGATCCAAGGGTTGCGCGATTATTTCGGCGCACATACGTTCAAACGTATTGATAAAGAAGGTAGTTTCCACCACGACTGGAAACAGCATTATTAAGGTGTTAACCGTTTAGCGGTCACGATGTTATTATTTTATTTCGGGAGGTGTACAAAGTGCCTTTAGTGATTCTTGCCATCGGCATACTTGTCCTGTTTTTCCTCATTGTTCGCGTGAAACTCAACAGCTTTCTCGCACTCTTACTCGTTGCGGGCTTTGTCGGCATAGCCGAAGGATTGCCCGTTGCCAAGCTCATTCCGACCATTGAAAAAGGGTTGGGCGGAACCTTGGGCGGCTTGGCCATTGTTGTTTGCTTCGGTGCCATCTTGGGTAAATTGATGGCCGAAAGCGGCGGTGCTCAACGTATTGCGACGACGCTTATCAACGTCTTCGGTCGTAAAAATGTTAAGTGGGCTGTTTGCTTGACGGGCTTTATCGTCGGTATCGCCCTGTTTTACGAAATCGGTTTCGTATTGTTGATTCCCCTCGTATTTACCATTGCGGCGGAAGCGAAGATTCCCCTTTTGGAAGTCGGCATCCCCATGGCTGCGGCCTTGTCCGTAACGCACGGGTTCTTACCGCCTCATCCGGGCCCTACGGCTATTGCCATTATTTATAATGCCGATATCGGCGTAACCCTCGTATACGGTGCTATTATAGCTATTCCTACGGCTATTGTGGCAGGTCCCGTATTCTATAACTTTACTAAAGGGATTAACCCGGAAATTCCCAAGGGTTTATACAACCCCAAGATTTTTGAAGACCATGAAATGCCCGGTTTCGGCGTATCCGTATTTACGGCTCTCGTACCGGTTGTACTCATGGCGGCTTCGGCTATTGCCAAACTCGCTTTGGACCAGTCTTCGCCTGTAGCGGTAGCTCTTGAATTCCTCGGTCAACCGGATATGGCACTGACCATTTCTGTAGCCATTGCTGTTTATACTTTCGGCTTGGCGCGCGGCAAGAAGATGGACGAAATCATGAATACTGTTAAGGATGCTATCCTGGCTATCGCCATGATTCTTCTCATCGTCGGTGCCGGCGGGGCTCTCAAACAGATCCTCATCGACAGCGGTGTAGGTACGTATATCGGAACTCTTGTTGCCGATGCCAGCCTGTCGCCTTTAGTATTGGCTTGGCTTTTGGGCTGCGCGTTTTTGGCCGGCCTTAAATTACGCTGCCGTTATTCGTACGGCTTGCGGCTCCGCAACGGTTGCAGCTTTGACGGCCGGCGGCATTGCAGCTCCTATCTGCGCGGCAACAGGCGCCAATCCGGAATTGATGGTTTTGGCGACCGGTGCCGGTTCGCTCATTTTCAGCCCGCCTAATGACCCGGGGTTCTGGCTCTTCAAAGAATTCTTCGGCCTGACCGTTAAAGAAACGGTACGGACCTGGTGCGCATTGGAAACCATCATTGCCATTATGGGCCTTATCGGCGTATTGGTATTGAACACCGTCGTAGCGTAATTTATGATAAAGAGAGGTATTCGGACGTGTCTTACGATGACGTAGAAAAAATACCCTTTCTTCGCGGCACCTATGAGGGGATGACGAAGTCGGAGCGGCGTATAGCGGAATACATTGCCGCTGATCCGGAACGGCTTATGAAGCTGACCATCCCCCATATTGCGGCGGAAACGGACAGTTCGGAAATCACGGTATCCCGTTTTTGCAAGAAACTGGGGTATAAGGGTTTGCAAGAACTGAAGCAGGCCTTGACTGCCTATCTGTCCATGAATGAGTTGAAAAACTATCATGACATTAAGGCGGAAGATACGTGCAATGCCGTTACGTCCAAGATTTTTCAAAATATTGCGGACGGGCTTTTGGATACGCTGCAACTTCTTGATTATGAGGCAATCGATCGGGCTGCCGCCGTCTTGCGGCAAGCCCGGCGTATTGCCGTATACGGTTTCGGAAACTCGGCTACGGTCTGTCGCGATTTGACGACACGGTACTTGCGGTTGGGGCTGTCTATTCAGGATTATGCGGACTCTCATATGCAGGTTACGTCGGCAGCTCTTTTAGATGAGAACGATGCCGTTCTGGCCGTCTCACACAGCGGTTTATCCAAGGATTTGATTCACTCTGTCGAAACGGCGAAGGAACGGGGTGCGACGATTATCGTCATTACGAGCCATATTCATTCGCCTTTGGCGAAATTGGCCGACATCTGTCTGCACGGCATGGGTAGAGAAGTAAATTACTCGACCGAAGCCGGTGCGTCCAGACTGATTCACATGGCTATCGGCGATGTTTTATATACGCGCATTGCTATGGCCGATCCCGCTTTATTTGAATCCAATATGACGCGTATGCGTCATGAAATCAGTAAAAAAAGACTTCCTTAGGGAAGTCTTTTTTTGTTGTATCGCTTGTTGCCTTGTAAGTATGATATACTGTTATTGTCTTCTTTTTCGGGAAGACGGATTACTTATATGGAGGACAGTATGTTTGATTTTGATTTGTTGGGCCTTGTCGCCGGCATTCCCGGCCTCATTATCGCCCTGGCTATACACGAATATTCGCATGCCCGCATGGCCGTTGCCATGGGTGACGAAACGCCGAAGTATACGGGACGTCTGACCTTAAACCCGATTGCACATATTGACCCTATCGGGCTCATTATGCTTTTTGTAGCACGCTTCGGTTGGGCTAAGCCGGTTATGATTAATTCGGACAATTTCCGCAACCGTCGCCAAGGAGAGGTCTTGACGGCGTTGGCCGGCCCTGCGGCCAATTTCGTGACGGCCTTCGTCTTTTTATTTTTGACGGCCCTTGTTTTGCGATTGGGATTACCTGTTTCACAAGGCCTCATTATCGTTTTTCAACTTATTGTTATTTACAATGTGAACTTCGGAATTTTTAATTTGATCCCCATTCCGCCCTTAGACGGGTCGCGTGTTATTACGGCCTTTTTACCGACTGAGTGGGAATATAAGTTGGCAGGATATGAACGTTATTCGTTCCTCATTTTCGTATTTCTCTTTATGAGCGGTGCTTTCGGGTATATTTTGTTGCCCGTACAACGTTTGATTATGCATGGTTACGGAGTCGTTCTTTCGGCTTTGGGCCTTATGTAACGCGGGATAAAAAGAAGGGTCGTATCTTCGGATACGACCCTTTCTCTATAAACAGTCGGTTTACAGAGCTTTTTGGTATAATTCATTCACTGCGTCCCAATTGACGACATTCCAAAAAGCGGAAATGTAGTCGACACGGGCATTTTTGTACTTCAAGTAGTAAGCGTGTTCCCAGACGTCGAGAGCGAGAATCGGTGTTTTACCTTCGCTCAAGGGAGAGTCCTGGTTGGCTGTAGACATGATTTCCAGTTCTTTCTTATGGACGACGAGCCAGGCCCAACCGGAACCGAAACGGGTAGCGGCCGCTTGTGCGAAAAGTTTTTTAAAGTCTTCTTCGCTGCCGAAGGTCTTTATGACGGCTTCTTGTACGGGTCCGTTCAGTTGACCGCCGTCAGGCCCCATGATTTGCCAAAAGAGGCTGTGGTTGGCATGACCGCCGCCGTTGTTTCTGACGGCGCCGCGAATGTCTTCGGGAATAGCCGCCAAGTCCGTAATGAGTTCTTCCGCCGATTTGCTGAAGAGTTCCGGATGCTTTTCAACAGCGCCGTTCAGATTGTTGACATAGGTTTGATGGTGTTTATCGTGGTGATAGTGCATCGTTTCTTCGTCAATGTACGGCTCAAGAGCATTGTAAGCATAGGGTAAGTCGGGTAATGTATAAGCCATGAGATACCTCCGTAACTTAAAAAAGGTGAATAAGATAGGTACAGTATACAAAGAAAGACTGAAAAGGTATAGATTACAAATATGTTAGTCCCCGGTTGACGAATACAAAGCGGTCTATTATGTATTTTCTTGACACGGTTCCGGAAAGTTCGTATACTTTAAAACAAGTAATAAATGAAACGCAAAGAGGGAGAAGCAAATCGGATACCTTCTCAGAGAGCCGACGGTCGGTGAAAGTCGGCAAGGTTACGAGGCGTTCCGCTCCGGAGCGGCAGATGATGAATTTGACGGGTTCGCCCGATACAGCGACCGAAGATGGCCGAAAGGCAAGCTGGGTGGCAACGCGGGAATATACTCTCGTCCCTATGAGGGACGGGAGTTTTTTGTTTTTTCTCATAAGTCTTCGGAAACAATGCCTACAGTGTTATTACACTGTAGGCAGGAAAGATTCGCACATAGGAGGACATGATGGGAAACAGAGTTTATAACTTTAATGCCGGTCCGTCGGCCATGCCGTTACCGGTTCTGGAAGAAATACAACAAGAGTTTCTGGATTTTAACCATACGGGCATGAGCATTGTGGAAATCAGTCATCGCAGTGATGCCTATCAGAAGATGCAGGACGAAACGATAGCTTTGTTGCGTAAGCTTTTGAATATTCCCGACGAATACGGTATTACGTTTATGCAAGGCGGCGGTAGTATGCAGTTTTTAATGCACGGAGCCAATTTTTTAAAACATCGCGGCGGTTATATTAATACGGGCGTATGGTCGAAAAAGGCTAAAGAAGGAGCCGCTTTTTACGGTGACGTATATGACGTAGCCACCAGTGAAGGCGAAGGCTTCCGAAGAATTCCCAAGCCTGAAGAGTTCAATCTGTTGCCGGGCACGGATTACGTATACCTGACATCGAATAATACGATTCACGGTACGCAGTGGCAAGCGTTTCCGCACTTTGATGTGCCCCTGATTTGCGATATGTCCAGCGATTTTCTGTCCCGGCCCGTAGATGTGAAGAACTTTGATTTCATCTATGCGGGAATTCAAAAGAATGTGGGCCCTGCCGGAGCGGTTATCGGTATTGCCAAGCATTCGTACTTGGAGACGGCACGACAGGATTTGCCGATTATGCTTCAATACAAGACGTTCTTTGATCACGATTCGACGTATAATACGCCGCCCGTATTTTGTATTTACTTCGTCAATAAGGTGTTGCACTGGTTGGATGAACGGGGCGGACTTAAAGAAACGGAGCGGATTAATAAGGAAAAGGCGGCCTTCGTTTATGATGCCATTGACGCAAGCGACGGATTTTATCGACCTCATGCGGCAAAAGACTCGCGCAGTTTAATGAATATTACGTTTAATTTGGATACACCTGAACTTGAAAAAGAATTTGTTTCCCGAGCGGCTGAAGAAAAGCTTATAGGCCTTAAGGGACATCGCTCTATAGGCGGCTGTCGGGCCTCTACCTATAATGCGGTAACAAAGGAAGCTTGCGAACGGTTGGCTGATTTTATGCACCGTTTCCGCAAGGCACACTAAGGGAGGTAAGACAGATGGATGAAGTCATGAAGATTTTAGTCAGCGACGACGTGTCGGAAAAAGGCGTCGAACTGCTTAGACAAAACGGATATACGGTTGATGTGGAAACCAATTTAGACGAAGATCAATTGGCCGAACGCATCGGAAAGTATGACGGGTTGATTACCCGTTCTATGACACATGTTACGGCAAAAGTTATTGAAAAGGCGAAGAAACTTAAAATCGTCGGTCGTGCCGGCGTCGGTATTGACAGTATCGACTTAAAGGCTGCAACGGCCCGCGGTATCATTGTCGTTAATGCCCCTACGTCCAATACGATTGCGGCGACGGAACACACGTGTGCCATGATCTTGGCCGTTACGAGACATATTCCTCAGGCCCATGATTCGTTAATGAGCGGCGAGTGGAATCGGGAAAAATTTACGGGTATTCAGTTGAAAGATAAGACGATGGGGATTATCGGTGTCGGTCGTATCGGATCGCGCATTGCCAAACGGATGCAGGCTATGGAAATGCGGACCATCGGTTATGACCCGTACATTCCTGAAGAACGGGGCAAGCAGCTTAACTGTGAACTCGTCGACTTGGATACGCTTTTACGCGAATCGGATTACATTACGTTGCATACACCTCTTACGAAGGAAACACGCGGCATGATCGGAGCGGAAGAAATTGCCAAAATGAAAGACGGCGTTCGGGTTATTAACGTATCGCGCGGTGCCGTTTTAGATATTCACGCTCTGGCGGAAGCCTTAAAGAGCGGTAAGGTAGCTGGTGCGGCGGGAGATGTATTTCCCGGAGAAACGGTCATAGGAGCT
>OBWK01000817.1_pt1 | contig 11968 bp, 10 predicted proteins | sample 1495251 | NCBI WGS metagenome assembly OBWK01 (sample SAMEA2580065, study PRJEB22360) | human gut metagenome | biome: human gut; feature: human-associated habitat; material: faeces | place: Denmark | collected 2008/2010 | reverse complement strand
CGACGGCTGCAAAAGCACCCAGCTTGCAATATAGTAAAGCTACACAACTGAGTATGGCAGAATGTAAAATGTAATTAGCGAAATTATGCGAATACTAAATAATTATCGTAAAATGTTTATGTTAAAATATTTTAAAAATGTGCTTACCAAATAAAGGGAGATATCGACACGGATTAAATATGTTTAATTATGAGGAAACAGGCAGACTTTAACATCTAAACTTCGTTAAAGTCTGCCTGTTTTTTAGTTGCGGTTTTTATCAACACATTTTGTCCTATAAGTCCCATTTTGGTATATAAGTCTAAGTCTATAAGCAAAAAAGAGCTTTCCTTTAATTGGAAAGCTCTTTTAATAGCTATTTCATAATTTTTTGTTTTATCTTGCCAACCAGCCGCCGTCTACTGCCAGGGTAAAGCCGTTGACGTAGTCTGAGGCTTTAGATGCAAGGTATATTACTGCACCTTCCATATCTTGTGGTGTGCCCCATCTGCCTGCTGGAATTCTGTCAAGAATAGCTTCGCTTCTGTCGGCATCATCTCTTAACTGTGCTGTGTTATTAGTTGCCATATATCCTGGCGCAATTCCATTTACATTAATGTTATACTTTGCCCATTCATTGGCTAACGCTCTTGTTAAGCCTATAATTGCACTCTTGCTTGCTGTGTATGACGGAACTCTTATTCCACCCTGATATGAAAGCATTGAGCATACATTAATTATCTTTCCGCCTTCTCCCTGCTTCATAAGCTGCTTAGCAAATGCCTGACTTAAGAAGAATACCATTTTCTGATTAACCTGAATTACCGAATCCCAATTCTCCTCTGTGAATTCAATTGCATCCTGTCTTTTAATAATTCCCGCATTATTAACAAGAATATCCACTCTGCCATATGTATCAATCGCTGCTTTCATAACTACATCTATTGAAGCCATATCTGAAAGGTCAGCTATAACCTCTGCGAACACGCCGCCATCTGCTTCTATCTTATTCTTAGTATCTTCGCAGGAACGTCTTGCAACGCCAAGAACCTTAGCTCCTGCCTGAGCTAAAGCTACTGCCATTCCCTGTCCTAGACCTGTGTTAGCACCTGTGACAACTGCTACTTTTCCGTCAAGTTTAAACAAATCTAATATCATAGTATTCCCTCATTTCTGCACACGCCATTTTAATTAAATCCAATAAGCTTATTCATTACTTTATAACCAGTCTTAGATATTCCTCTGCCGACTTTGCCCGGAAGATTAACTGTATTGCCAAGTATGCTGTATCTTAACTCTTTATAGAGCTTGGAATCTGAATCCTTAACATACTTCCAAAGTTCCTTTTTCTTAACAAGGTTCTCATCTGTGCCTGATATAATCAGGAATATTGATGATACTTCCATCATAATTCTAAGATATGTCACCATATACTTTCTGCATCTTTCATTGACAGGCTTATTGCCAAGATATGAATCTATAAGACGTCTTGTAACTCTTAACTGCTGGTCAATTCTTGAAATCATAACTGTTTCATTAACTGACTGGTCTTCCCTTCCAATAAAATATCTGTAGAAATTAACATTCATATAGTACATTTTCTGAACAACCGGCAATGGCTCAAATACAAATATATTATCTACATAAAATGTATGCTCAGGAAGCTTCAGACCAAATTCCTTTATAAGCTGTGTTCTGTATATTACTGAGTGCATAAGAATATACTGGTCTACCTTGAAGTGTCCCATCTCATCCCATCCAAACATTCTGTCAACTGGAAGTGCATTCTCATAGTGAATGACTTTCTTTCTCTTAGCACCAACCTTTTCATATACATAATTCGCAATAAGCATATCTGGGAGGTCATCTTCCTCAACAAAGCTCTTAAGCTTAGTTAATATCTTCTTATAGCTTTTAACATCAACCCAGTCATCGCTGTCTACAACCTTAAAGAACATCCCTGTGGCATTGGCAAGACCTGTATTAACAGCCTGTCCATGTCCACCATTCTCCTGATGTACAGCCTTGACTATGTTAGGATATTTTGCTTCATATTCCTTGGCAATCTTTAATGTATCATCTTTTGTTGAACCATCATCAACAATTATTATCTCTACATCGTCACCACCTGCAAGGCATGATTTGATACATTTTTCCATATATGCTGCTGAATTATAACATGGAATTGCAAATGATAATAACTTCATATAATATCTCCAATCTCTACATTCTGTCAGGACACTGTATACCTAATAAATCAATACAAGTTTCAAGTATCTCTTTAGTAAGTGTGATTAATGCAATATAGCTTTCCTGCTGTTTCTTATCCTCTTCTGCAAGAATCTTTGTGTTATGATAAAATCCGTTAAATGAGTTAGAAACCTCATATATATACTGGCATATCTTGTGAGGTGCATTATCCTTGTATGCTCCATCTATAACATCTGAGAACTTAATAAGTGCAAGTGATAAAGCCTTCTCTGACTGTTCTTTTGAAGGCAGTATTGTAAGATTACCAACACTTACGCCTGTTTCCTTATACTTTGCAAGAATAGACTTTATTCTTACTATTGTATACAAAATATAAGGACCTGTATTACCTTCAAATGAAGCAAATCTATCTACATCAAATACATAATCTTTAGATGCCTGATTAGATAAATCACCATACTTAAGTGCAGCAAGACCCACAATCTTAGATATATTATCAGCTTCTTCATCCGTCATTGAACGGTTCTCTTTAATCTTATTAAGAATAACTTCATTAATATCAGATATAAGATGTTCAAGACGCATAACACCACCTGAACGTGTCTTAAATGGCTTGCCATCCTTTCCATTCATAGTACCAAAACCAACAAATCTCATATCTGCATCTGGTCTTACAATTCCAGCCTTCTTAGCTGTTCTGAATACCTGAGTAAAATGAAGCTCCTGTCTTTTATCAGCGAGATAAATGTATGTATCCGGCTTATATAACTTCTCTCTCTCAACAATAGTTGCAAGATCTGATGTAGCATAAAGTGCCGCACCGTCTGACTTTCTTACTATGCAAGGAGGAAGTTCCTTAGTATCTGTTGGCTCTGCAATATCTACTACTGTAGCTCCCTGGCTTTCATAGGCAATTCCATCTTCAACCATCTTATCAACCATATCTTTAATATATGGCTGTGCATCACTTTCACCCTTCCATAAGTCAAATGATACATTAAGATTATCATAATTCTTCTTTAAATCCTTCTTGGAAACATTCATAATATGCTTCCATATTGCTGTGCATGCTCTGTCCCCGCTCTGAAGCTTAAGTGTGGATTCGTGTGCTCTCTTAGCGAATTCTTCATCTTCCTTAGACTTAGCACTTGCCGCCGGATATATCTGTTCAAGCTCTGATATCGTAAATGGGGGTTCACTTGGATACTCTCCTGTATACGCCTCATCAAAATATGGAAGTTCAGGCTTTCTGTCCCTTAACTCCTCTATGATAAGACCCATCTGAAGTCCCCAGTCTCCAAGGTGTACATCACCTATTGTATTGTTGCCTGCGTATCTGTTAATTCTCTTAACACTCTCACCAATTACAGCAGATCTTAAATGTCCTACATGTAATGGCTTAGCTGCATTAGCTCCACCATAATCCACTATTACAGTCTTAGCTTCCTCGCTGTTCTCATATCCGTACTTATCATCTTCTGACATCTTATTAAGATAATCTGAAAGATATCCAGCACTTACCTTTATATTGATAAATCCTGGCTTAACACTTTCAATTGTGTCAAACATACCATTAGATGTAAGCTTTGCAACTATCTCATCTGCAATAACAAATGGAGCTTTTTTATAAGTCTTAGCTGCTGCCATCGCGCCATTGCACTGGAATTCGCATAAGTCAGGTCTGTTAGATATAGTAATTCTTGCGTATTCTTCTGAATATCCACATTCTGCAAATGCTTTCTTAAATTCATCTGTCATAAGTTCAATTATGGTCTTCATTATATTCTCCATTCCTGTTAAATTCTGCTTCATAAAATATATTATTATAAAGTAACAAGAAAAGAATCCCGAAATCCGAGATTCTTTAATAAAATCATCTATTTAGTATAAAACACTTTCAAGGAAAAGTCCATAGCTCTCAGCTGGAAGTGACATAACAACATCCTTGCCAGCCATAATATTCTCTACATCTTCCACCTTCTTAAGTCCGCTTCCTACATCAAGAAGCATACCAATCATATATCTTGCCATATTATGAAGGAAATCATCTGCTGTTATTCTTATCTCACAACTGTCTCCATCTGTAGTTATCTCTACATCTTTGATATCCCTTACTGTAGACTTGCTCTTCTTCGCAGTAGTAAATGCTTTAAAATCATGCTTTCCAATCATATAAAAAGCTGCCTGCTTCATAGCCTTAATATCCGGAATATCAAATGTATGATAAGCATACTTTCTTGTAAATACATTCGCTACATTAGCCATATCTATCTTGTATACATATGTCTTCTCCCTCGCATTAAGCTGGCTATGAAATCTTTCATCTACTAATTCCACGCGATTAACAGCTATATCCCTTGGAAGATATCTGTTAAGGTAATTCTTAACCTCTACAGGCTGGTACTTATCATTAAGCTTGAAATTAGCTGTCTGATTAAGTGCATGAACACCTTTTTCTGTTCTGCATCCAACATATATATCAATATCTTCACCTGTCATCTTCTGAATTATCTCTTTAATCTTACATTCTATAGTGTTAGAATTGGAGTCCTTGCCCATTCTGACCCAGCCGTCATATCTCCCACCATCATATTGAAGTTGTAATCTATAATTGTACATCTATTCTTCCATAACCTTTTCAATTGTATTAACAATCACGTCCATATCAAAAGGCTTCTGTATAAAATCAGCCGCTCCTTTCTTAAGAGCCTCTATCATATTAGCCTTCTGTCCTGCCGCTGTTACCATAATAATCTTGGCATCAGGGTCTATCTCTATAATATCCTTAACTGCATCTATTCCGCCAAGAACCGGCATTGTAATGTCCATAGTTGTTATATCCGGTCTGTATATTCTGAACTTTTCAACGCCTTCTGCTCCGTTAACAGCCTCTGCAACAATCTCGTGTCCAGCCTGTTCAAGCATATTTCTTAAGAACTTTCTTGAAGTCTTAGAATCATCTACTATCAAAATCTTCGCCATAATATTCCTCCGTTCCATATGTCTATAATTAACCACCCGGCTTGTGCAGAAGCATTTAGTATCTGTAATCAACTGCAAATGCAATATATCTATAACAATTCATCAACTAACAAATAATTGACTGATGATTATTAACAACTTCAGCTTCTGTAATACGCCTTAACTATGTACATATATTTTTATACATTAAGCTTAACTTTATCATCTGCAACCATAAGCAGATTAAATCTATGTCCTTTCATATTAAATGTAACTACATACATTCCATTATCCGCTTTAATCTGTGTATCCTGATAAAATACTGGTGGGTGTAAAGACACCTCTATCTCTTCATAACTGAGCTTAGTCGCATATGCACCATTAATAATATTAATAAGCTCGCATATTGCATCATAAGCATCAGCATCAAACTTATTCATATCTTCCTGGGAAAATGTAGATGCAACGCAAAGAAGGTCAGCATCTTCACCTGCTATCCCTAAGAATACATCTATATCTCCGTCCATAATCTGACAGCCAACAAATTTGCCATCAAATTCCTTCTGATATATTATTCTCTCAAGTTCAATCTCAGTGCTCATAAACTGTGTAAATACCTTTAAAACACTCTGCATCTGCTTATTATAATATTCTGTATTCATATCAAGAAATGTTGTAACCATATCATCTATATTACCATCCTTGATAACCTGCAATTCATTGTCAGTAAATACAGATCCAGAATGATTCTTAGCAATATACTTGTTAATCATCTTATCCTGCATACCTCTTCTCCTTGTGCATAACCTTCTATAAATACATTATTCATACAATTTTACTGTAAGATTATTATACATCAAGAAAACATATATTAGCAACATCAATTTTCACTTATAAACACTTATTATCGGATTTTATTTTCACTTATAAACGCTTATCAGTTTAATTGTTTAGACAGTTTATTCATTTTGCCACATTTATCATATACAACTTGTGCATATTTCACATTTAATATCCCAAAGATAATACACTAAAATTGACGCACAAACAACCCCAGCATTAAAATTAATTAATGCCGGGGTTGATTAAATGTCTATTATTCTAATCTGTTTATAATAGCAGCTTTATATTAAGCGTTCTCTACTGAGTAGTTAGGAGCTTCTTTAGTAATATGGATATCATGTGGATGACTTTCTCTTAAAGCTGCAGATGACATCTTTATAAACTTAGCTGTCTCCTGAAGTACTGGAATAGTCTGTGCTCCACAGTAACCCATACCTGAACGGAGTCCTCCCATAAGCTGGAATATAGTATCTTCAACAAGTCCTTTATATGCAACTCGTCCTTCAACACCTTCTGGAACAAGCTTCTTAGCACCTGTCTGGAAGTATCTGTCCTTGCTTCCGTTCTCCATAGCAGCGATAGAACCCATACCTCTATATACTTTATACTTTCTTCCCTGGAATAACTCAAATGAACCAGGAGCTTCATCACAGCCTGCAAGAAGACTTCCGAGCATACATACACTACCACCGGCAGCAATAGCCTTAACAATATCACCTGAGAACTTGATACCACCATCAGCGATAACTGGAATACCGAACTTCTTAGCTTCTGCATAAGCATCCATAACTGCTGTTACCTGAGGTACACCAATACCAGCAACAACTCTTGTTGTACAGATAGAACCAGGTCCTATACCAACCTTAACTGCATCTACACCAGCTTCGCAAAGTGCCTTAGCAGCTGCACCTGTAGCAATGTTACCAGCGATTACCTGTAAATCAGGGAATGCTGACTTGATATTCTTTAATGTTGTAATAATATTCTTAGAGTGACCATGTGCTGAATCAATTACAATACAGTCAACACTTGCATCAACAAGAGCCTGAACTCTATCCATAACATTGGCTGTAATACCAACTGCAGCACCTGCAAGAAGTCTTCCCTGTGAATCATGTGCAGATGCAGGATACTTAATAGACTTCTCAATATCCTTTATTGTAATAAGCCCTCTTAACTTGAATTCATCATCAACGATTGGAAGCTTTTCTTTTCTTGCCTTGCCAAGGATCTTCTTAGCCTCTTCAAGAGTAATTCCAACTGGAGCTGTTACAAGATTCTCGCTTGTCATACATTCCTTAATTGGTCTTGAGAAATCTTCTTCAAATTTAAGATCTCTGTTAGTAATAATACCAACAAGCTTTCTATCATCATCTGTGATAGGAACACCAGAAATTCTGAACTTACCCATAAGTTCGTTAGCTTCCTGTAATGTATTATCTGGATGTAAGAAAAATGGATCTGTAATTACTCCATTCTCTGATCTTTTTACCTTATCAACTTCCTCTGCCTGCTGTTCAACTGACATATTCTTGTGGATAATACCTATACCACCCTGTCTAGCCATAGCGATTGCCATTCTATGCTCAGTAACTGTATCCATACCAGCACTCATTAAAGGAATATTAAGCTTAATATTCTTTGTAAGATTAGTTGTTAAATCGATCATATTAGGTGTTACTTCTGAATACTGTGGAACTAATAACACATCGTCAAATGTAATGCCCTCACCAATAATTGTACCCATTTTCCTTTGTCCTCGCTTTCCTGTGAATAATATAATTAAGTTATATGCGCATAATAACGCAATTCTTTGTACAAAAAAATCCGAATACTCAATTCGGACATTTCTGTGTGGAGAAATCTGATAAACGCTCTATCATATTCCTTTTGTTTATAATATTAGAATTGTATCAGAGCATTTTTTAAAAGTCAATAACTTTAAACACATCTTTTTCAACAACATTTTGTATGCTGTGAAGAACACGTTCATCAGGATATATAAATACCCTGACTAATTCGTTATGTTCATTATACGCATATATGACAAATGAATCATGATTGCTTGCACCAACTGAATAATCATAAGTCTTAACGTCCATATGGTTCATACGGAGTGCCTCCTGCGAATCAGCTCTTGCCACAAGCTTTGCTCTTGAAAGTGTATACACACCACATCTTTTTCTTGCTGATTTTGCCATTATCCTGTCAATCGTAAGTGTATCATCCACTATCGAATACTCAAGCTCTGCATTATAATACTGGAATACTAAAAATGTCATCACCGCAAATAATGCAAGCACAATTATTCCAAATGTTCTTGTCTGTGGTATGGTTGTAGCCGCCACAATACAGCCTATTATAAGCAATGTCTTATAAACAACTGCTGTCTTAGGTGGTTTTACCTTCACTATCTGTTCTACTGCTATATCAAACATAAAGCCTCTCCTATCTTGTAATACTTCCAATTAATCAAAGTAATTAATTTTTTTCTTAGCGCCTGCTGCCTTAATCTTTACATCTGGTATCTCATAGTCTTCTATATCAATTATATCCTTGCTTTCGTCACACATTATAAGTAATCTGGCAATCATTTTAAGCTTTTCTTTCATTCCGAAACTTCCACCAACACTATAAGCTGTGCCATTTACTTCATATTTGTTCATTGATGAGAAATATACCGGTCTGTCCTCTTTTGCAACATCTGTATAATCTTTAACATCCAAACACAATAAAGCATCTGCTGCTTCCTCTAACTTGTCTGGGTGCTTAGCTATAACAGAACTGCATATTGTTCCAAGCATATCTGTCTGGTTCTGCGCGTATTCATTACCATATACGCTGAATTTCACAAGTGCTCCACTTCCCTTGCCGCCAGCAGAAGAACCACCTCTGACCTTTACCGCTGGAAGTTCAACCTGTTCTGAGCTGAATATCTCTGGGCTTTCACCACATATATTAAGCAGAAGTGCCATTTTCTTTAACTTGTCTACTACTGAATATGATGTTCCAACGCATATATGGCTTCCATTAGCGAATTCAAAGAATTCACAACTTCTGAAATATGTAGGCATATCTGCCTTACGATTCTCTGGAAGACTGTAATCAACATCAGATACGCAGTTCATCCCATTATACGAAGGAAGTTCGTCCACAATATCCTGATGTTTATTAAGAACGTGTGCAAAAAATGTAAGCATCATATCTGACTGATTAAGCTCATACTCCTTGCCATAAAGCGTAAATCTGATATCACCTGTACTTGTAGCCTGTCTTGTTCTGGTGTTATCAGTTGTGTTGATATTGTCTGTTGATGTGGCAAGGTCATCTGTAGCAACGCTGTCTATTGCTGTGTTGTTTTCATCGCCAATAATATCATTGCTGTTTATTTCATCGCTATTTGTATCATTATTATTTGCCACATTGCTATACTCTGTACTCTGAATATTATCAGAAGTCCTATCATTCTCAATGTCAGCTTCTGCCGTATTATCCTGAACTGCTGATGTAGAGGCACGATTCTGACTTTCTGTAGATGATGAAGCTGTTGTGAATGATGAAGCATTGATGTACTTTTCTTTAAGTTCCTCCAATACATCAATATTAATTTTATCATTCTTGTCATTAGTAAAATTGTTATACATTAACTGTGCACAATCACCAGCTGTTCCATATTTCTGAATACTATAGCTTGACTCTTTAAAAATATAACTAAGCATACTTATCGCAACTCTATGTGCTGTATTCAGACTATCTATAGTTGACCTGACATCTTTCTTTAACTTGCTCTTTACTGCAATATTATCTTCCATGACATCTTTAAGGACATTTACTTCCTCTGGAACCATCTTTATTGCCATACTCTGACTTTCTTTTGCAACTGTATTATTATACACTACATCTTCCATTTTTTGTATTGTAGACATATTATCATCCAATGCAATATAAAAATTCTCAAGATACTTGCCTTTTTCCATCTTTAAATCCTCTGAACGTGTTACAAGCTGTTCTATAAGGCAGGCATAACTACGGAAATAGTTAAGACTAAGAAATGAAATCATAGCAACACAATCAACATCATATAAACGCTCCTTAATATTCTGTAACCAGTTCTTAGAAATATTCTCCTGAAGCTCTATATCTATATATACATTAATTCCACGTTTTCTAAGTTCATATACAAATTCATAAACCTTCTCTTTATCCTTACTTGCATAACTTACAAATACATAAGGTTCACCCTTTATCCATCCATCTTCAAGTTTCTTTTTAAGCTCATCAATATCAGCCATCACCATTCCTCCTGCGTGACAATTAAAATCCAATATGGAAGTATTATAACATACCCCATGACTTTTTTAAATAGAAACAACTATCCCTGGTATTTTTCACTAATGTTTTATCTTGTAATATTTCTTACCCAGATATACTTCTTATAATGTATATATACTGCCGGGAGCTTTACCAGCTCATCCAGGCTTATTATGATATATACAAGCCAGACTGGTGCATTGAATACAAATGCTGCTATAAAGCCAAGCGGAACCGCAAAGCACCACATTGCACCAATATTCCCCTTCATATCAAACTTTGCATCACCTCCGGCACAGAATATCCCATCCAGAACAGTTGTATTCACCGACTGCCCCATCAGATTAATGCCGAGGACTATCAGCATAAAGCCAAGATCCCCCTTCGCTGTATCTGACATAGGTGCTGCACGCGATACAACCGGAGCTACAACGATAAGAAGCAGACCTGTTATTATCCCAATGGCTATTGACAGTCTTGTAATTCTTCCACCATATTTCCTGGCTTTATCAAGCTTACCTGCTCCTAGAAGATTACCTATAATAATCCCTGCCCCTGCACTAACACCCCTTATAACGCACTGCACCATGCTCTTTACTATACTGGCTATGGAATTCGCTGCAACAGCATCACTTCCCATATGTCCAAGTATAACTGAGTATAATACAAATGCAATGCCCCACACTAAGGAGGCACATAGCACAGGTGTTGTGTAATACCAGAAATCTCTTGTCAGTGCTTTATCTGTATGAATAATTCCTTTCCATTCCAAAGCGGCAATCCTGTCTTTGTTAACTACAATATATGCCCATACAAGCTCTATCACTCTCGATATTACAGTTGCATAAGCCGCTCCACGTATGCCAAGACGTGGCATACCAAACAAGCCAAATATAAGGACAGCATTGCAGACTATATTAACAGCAACTGCTGATGAGCTGATAACAGAGCTTTGAGCCGCCCTTCCTGTATTCTTAAGAAGAATCAGATATACCTGCGATACTGCACACAGCACATAAGATAAGGCTACCGCCCTGATATATAGTGTACCGCTTGCAATAAGCTCCGGTTCGTTAGTGAATATCCTTATAAGTCCCTCAGGTATGAGAATCGCAAGAATAGTGAATATGCCGCCTGACAGCAGATTAGCATATAAAGCCACCGGCATGACCTTTTCAATAGCTTTTATGTCCTTCTTTCCCCAGTACTGTGAAATCATTATTCCTGAGCCTGCTGTTATCCCTGCTATAAACAGATTAAGCACAAACTGTATCTGTCCGGCAAGTGAAGCTGCAGACAACGAGGTCTGGTCCACAAATCCCAGCATAACCGCATCTGTGGCACTTACAAGTGCCAACATAAACTGCTGTATTGCTATCGGAACAACCAGTTTAACCAGCTTTTCTGACAAATCATCATTATTTCTTCTACTAAAAAACATAAACCAAGCTCTCCTGACATATATGAATCAGCTCAATCTGCTGCAATTCACTTAATAACCTTGATAGCATAACACATTCCTTTTATATTGCACAACAAAAAGCCCCCTTGTTTATGAATATAAAACATAAACAAAGGGACTTTTTTAATATGATGTAAGTGTTAAATTAAAATGTACCCTATAGATTAGACAGTTTGAGTTTTAAAAAACCTTACCATTGGA
>OBWK01000815.1_pt1 | contig 11986 bp, 10 predicted proteins | sample 1495251 | NCBI WGS metagenome assembly OBWK01 (sample SAMEA2580065, study PRJEB22360) | human gut metagenome | biome: human gut; feature: human-associated habitat; material: faeces | place: Denmark | collected 2008/2010 | reverse complement strand
TTGTTAGCCTCGATCAGGTCATCTAAGATCTGTTTTGCTACTTTCGCACTTGGTACTGTCTTAGATAATGTCAGTGCCTGCCATAACTTCTGGTAGCTTCCTTCGATCCATGCTTCTACTGTCAGTTTTTCTACGCTTACCTGCTGTTCCATTAATCCTTTCTGGAACTGTGGGATCGCTCCCTGGCAGATCTTTTCATATCCGTTGCTTCCTACGATACATGGAATCTCTACCATTGCTGTTCGGTCAAAGTTCTCTACTGCTCCTTCGTTTGGTACGATCAGTAAGAATCTTTCCTGTGTATTTTCTGCGATCGCACATGCTAAGTCTACGATATATGTTGCATGAGCATCTGGTTCGAATGCACTTCCGACTGCTGTTCCTTTTTCAATGATCTTTCTGCATTCTCCGAAGATGAATTTTTCTCTTCCATCCATGACTTCGTTCGCTCTTGTGTATTCTGGATTTGATGTTTCTACAACATAATCTGGGAACAGATAGTATTTTAAGTATGTATTTGGAATTGTTTCTGGATCAACTGCATATACATCTCTTGCTTTCTGGAATGTATGTACCCAGCTTTCATCTACATGCTGGTTGGAATCTGATAATGCATCTGCATATCCGTTTGCTGCCATATGTTCTTTGATCTGTGGCATTAAGTCATTTCCTTCAGAATCATAGATCTTGTTCCACCATCCGAAGTGGTTTAATCCATAGTATCCGTACTGCATTTCTTTTCTGGATTTTAATCCAACCATGTTTGCCATCTTTTCCATTAAGTCGATCGGCATATCGCAGATATTTAAGATCTTGGAATCTGGTCTTAATCTTCTTGTTGCTTCTGCAACGATCGCTGCTGGGTTTGAGTAGTTTAACATCCATGCGTTTGGTGAATATTTTTCCATGTAATCAAGGATCTCAATAACTCCACCGATGGAACGCATTCCGTAAGCGATTCCTCCTGGTCCGCATGTTTCCTGTCCGAGTACTCCGTATTTTAGAGGGATCTTCTCGTCTTTTTCACGCATTGCGTATTTTCCTACACGGATATGTGCTAATACGAAGTCGATGTCTGTGAATGCTGTTTCTGGGTCTGTTGTATAATCAAATGCTACTTCTGGTGCATTTTCTTTTAAATAGATCTCACATGCTTTTGCAACTGTTTCCTGTCTCTCTGCATCGTTATCATAAAACTTGATGGAACGAATTGGGAATCTGTCCATATGATCTAGAAGCATCAGTACGATACCTGGTGTAAATGTACTTCCACCACCTGCAACTGTGATTGAATATTTTTTCTTTGCCATTTTTCATTCCTCCTGAATGTTGTTTGTTTTTCTTTGTTGAGTTCATCATAATATCGTATTTATCCTGATACAATAGTTTCACCTCATTCAGGAACGTATCATCAATGTTGTTTCATTTCACAAAACATGTGATTTTTCACAAATGGCTTATTTATGCGGTTTTTCAATGTTTTTCTTCGTTGTTTTCAGTTATTGCTTCTTGTTTTTTCAATTGATGTTCCATGTATTTTAATGTCAGAAATTCATTGACAATGTGAAAATGCACTGTCGGATAATATAGGAATCCATACCCGATCGTATGTATTTCTTCTGACTGAAATGTCAAAACTTCATCTGCAAGATCATAAAATTCACCCTTGCCCTGCATTGCGATTCCTATGATCTTTGCTCCACTCTCTTTTGCACTCCTCATTTTGCGGATCTGTTTTTCATTTTGCCCAGAAAGGCTGTAGAAGATCACAAGATCATCTTCGGTAAATTTCTCTGAAAGAAATTCAAATTCACTTGCTCCTTCTATCGTATTGATAAAAATGCCTTGATACAGAAACTTTTCTTTCAGATGCTGTGCCGCTAATTTCTGTGTCGATCCTGAACCTTGTGTATAGATCCTGCTTGCAGATTCTATCATCTGGCAAACCTTATCCATATCCATATCCTCAAAACGCCGAATATTGGCTATAAAACTGTTTGCATTTCGATCCATATCTTTTTCTTCGTATAGAATCTCTGCTTTATCTTCCCATTTCAGGAAAGAACGCATCTCACTATATCCAGAAAAGCCAAGTTTCTTTGCGAATCGTAGGATCGTGGTATGTGATACATGACAAAAAACCGCCAGCTGCTGAATCGAAATCTGTTTACATTGTTCTTTATGACGCACGATATATGCCCATATTTGAAGATCATTTTCATTTAAAATGTCAAATTTCTTCTGTATCAATTCTTCCATATTCCTAGCTCTCATCAGACTGGCTCCTTTCCTCTAAATATTCTAAATAACGCAAAAACATCATTTCTGACAGAATATAATAAGATGTCATGGATTCATATCGCCCTTTATACAAATTTTGTTCTACCATTGTTGTCGTTATGTATAAATTATAGTTACTGATCTCTGCCAATGGATTCTTCTTTTGTTTTGTGATCGAAATGATCGGTGTTCCTTTGATCCTTACTTTCTTGGCAAAATCTATCGTAGGATCTGCTTCTCCTGACACAGAAATGATCAAAACAAGATCATCACTATCTATATACTTTACTACCGTTTCATATTCTGTCATTCCACTAAAATCATAAAAACGCTTATCTGTAAAATAAAACAATCGTTTAAATTCCTTTGCAACGATCTTTTGTACCATGCCTGTTCCATATACAAATATTCGTTTTGCCTGATAGATCAACTCGCTGATCTCTTTAAAATCCTGCTGCACCATATCCCGCATCATTTCTTCATATGCGAGACAAACTTTTACAGCTTTGCTTGTATCTTGTTTCTTGTCATCATTTTCCATCCTAAGATGTACTTTGAACTCACCAAAGCCTTTTAAAGACAGCTTTTTTGTAAATCGAAGTACTGTTGTTCTGGATACATTACATTTCCTTGCAAGTTCTTCGATCGTCATATTTTCACATTGTTTTTTGTGTTTCTCCACATAGTCCCATATGTACAAGTCATTCTCGCTTAACCTGTCACTGTATTGGTTCAGTAGTTCCTCTAACCGCATATCTTCCTCTTCTCTTATGATACAACCACGGCTTTGAAACATGTTCATTAAAAAACTGTACAAATGGCCCTGTCCCCAAAGCTGTGATCACTGTGCCTATTCCTATATTACCTCCAAATATAAGAGATATTATAACACATATAAGGTCCGTTGTAATCCTGCATAATTTAAAAGGGACTTTACTTATTTCATGAATTTGTACGCCTAATGCATCATATGGCGCACTCCCAAGTTCCGGTGTCATATAGATGGAGCATCCAAGACAGATACCTAAAATTGCTATAACGAGAAATAGAATTCTAATTCCAAGATTTTGAGGATTTTGAAAAAATATATGATATTTTGTTGTAAAAAAATCTACAAGTAAGCCTACACCTGTCATATTCCATAATGTCCCAAATCCAAATACCGCACCTATTTTCTTTTTTTCTTTTATAACGTGAATTACAAGCAGCATAAGGATCACTGCATTTACAAAAATCTGCCACACGCCAAACGAAAATGGGAGATGTGCACTCACTGACATATTCATGCAACTGAATGGATCTACCCCAAATCCTGATAAATTCAACACAGCCACACTGAATCCTATGAATACAACTCCAATAAATGCCATAAAATATTGTTTCATTTTTATATCCTTTCTTTTAAAAAAGGACCTTGCTTTCCGCAAAGTCCCTCTTCTTTAAATTTTAATTCATATAACTATTTAGAAATCTTGTATAAAACATCTCCAATGTTTACATGACCTTCTGTCTTTACAAATTCAATCTTATATTCATCCATTGCTGTTAAAACGATCGGTGTAACCGTTTCTTTTCCTTTGGATTTCACAAAATCCAGATCAACGGATCCCATTAGTTCACCTGCGTGAACTTCATCTCCTACGGAAATATCAAGATCAAATCCTTCTCCATTTAATTCTACCGTATCCATTCCGATATGCATGAGAACTTCGGCTCCATTGTCTAATACAAATCCTATGGCATGTTTTGTATCAAAGATTGATGCTACTTTTCCATCCACTGGAGCATATAGATTTCCTGCATCTGGCTCGATGGCTACTCCATCTCCCATTAGTTTATCAGAGAACATTGGGTCATTTACTTTCTCTAATGGAAGGACTGTTCCTTCAAAATATGCTTTGATCTCAATTGCATCATCTTTCTTTTTCTTCTTAAAAAATAACATCTTTCTTCACCTTTCTTCCCATACATATGTTTTGGTTTCTTATTTTAATTCTGGCCAGTAATCTTTGTTAGCCTCGATCAGGTCATCTAAGATCTGTTTTGCTACTTTCGCACTTGGTACTGTCTTAGATAATGTCAGTGCCTGCCATAACTTCTGGTAGCTTCCTTCGATCCATGCTTCTACTGTCAGTTTTTCTACGCTTACCTGCTGTTCCATTAATCCTTTCTGGAACTGTGGGATCGCTCCCTGGCAGATCTTTTCATATCCGTTGCTTCCTACGATACATGGAATCTCTACCATTGCTGTTCGGTCAAAGTTCTCTACTGCTCCTTCGTTTGGTACGATCAGTAAGAATCTTTCCTGTGTATTTTCTGCGATCGCACATGCTAAGTCTACGATATATGTTGCATGAGCATCTGGTTCGAATGCACTTCCGACTGCTGTTCCTTTTTCAATGATCTTTCTGCATTCTCCGAAGATGAATTTTTCTCTTCCATCCATGACTTCGTTCGCTCTTGTGTATTCTGGATTTGATGTTTCTACAACATAATCTGGGAACAGATAGTATTTTAAGTATGTATTTGGAATTGTTTCTGGATCAACTGCATATACATCTCTTGCTTTCTGGAATGTATGTACCCAGCTTTCATCTACATGCTGGTTGGAATCTGATAATGCATCTGCATATCCGTTTGCTGCCATATGTTCTTTGATCTGTGGCATTAAGTCATTTCCTTCAGAATCATAGATCTTGTTCCACCATCCGAAGTGGTTTAATCCATAGTATCCGTACTGCATTTCTTTTCTGGATTTTAATCCAACCATGTTTGCCATCTTTTCCATTAAGTCGATCGGCATATCGCAGATATTTAAGATCTTGGAATCTGGTCTTAATCTTCTTGTTGCTTCTGCAACGATCGCTGCTGGGTTTGAGTAGTTTAACATCCATGCGTTTGGTGAATATTTTTCCATGTAATCAAGGATCTCAATAACTCCACCGATGGAACGCATTCCGTAAGCGATTCCTCCTGGTCCGCATGTTTCCTGTCCGAGTACTCCGTATTTTAGAGGGATCTTCTCGTCTTTTTCACGCATTGCGTATTTTCCTACACGGATATGTGCTAATACGAAGTCGATGTCTGTGAATGCTGTTTCTGGGTCTGTTGTATAATCAAATGCTACTTCTGGTGCATTTTCTTTTAAATAGATCTCACATGCTTTTGCAACTGTTTCCTGTCTCTCTGCATCGTTATCATAAAACTTGATGGAACGAATTGGGAATCTGTCCATATGATCTAGAAGCATCAGTACGATACCTGGTGTAAATGTACTTCCACCACCTGCAACTGTGATTGAATATTTTTTCTTTGCCATTTCTTCTTTCCTCCGAATTTATACTATTGATTATAATAATGTTTCAAATACTTCTCTGATACTAGGAACTTTTAATCCAATGATAACCTGATATGCTTTTCCATTGATAGAACATCCATGTGTTCCGATTGCTTTGAAATAAGGATCGTCTTTACATAATGTTTCATCTTTTACGTTGACACGTAATCTGGTTGCACAGTTTGTTACATCAACGATATTGTCTTTTCCTCCAAGTCCTTCAAGGATCAGTTCGCATAACTCAAGCTTAGGATCTCCTGCTTTTCCATCTTTTTCTGCCTGTTTGTTTCTGAATTTTTCTTTTGATCCAAATTCAATCTCTGCTTCATCTTCACGTCCTGGTGTTTTGAAATCAAATTTTAAGATCAGGAATCTGAATACTACAAACCAGATAGCTGTAAAGATCAGACCAATAACCAATTCTAATAAATACTGCTGCCAGTGGTTTCTCATTAATGGAATCAAGTTCAGTGATGCGATTTCGATCAGACCACCTGAGTTGATACCAACGATTCCTGCAAGCCACATAGTTGTTGCCAGTGTTGCTGCTAAAAATGCATGAACTACGAATAACATAGGTGCTACGAATAAGAATGTAAATTCAATTGGTTCTGTAACTCCACATACGATTGCTGTTAATGTGATAGGTAATAACAGTGCAAATACTTTTTTCTTTTTCTCTGGTTTTGCTGTGCTGTAGAATGCTAATGCTGCTCCAAGACAGCCAAACATTTTTGCAAATCCACTTGCTGTAAATCCTGCTTCTGGACAGAAAGATTTTAAAGATGCTGTGGATGCTGCGATCTGTGGTAATAATTTTGCCCAGTAAGCATATAATCCACCAGGTACAACAACGTTATCATAGTAGAATGGTGAGTATAATAAGTGATGTAATCCAAATGGGATCAACGCTCTTTCAAGGAAGTTGAATACAAAGATTCCGATAGCTCCTGCACTCTTTACAAATCCCTGGAATGCTGTGATTCCTAACTGAACTTTTGGCCAGAAGGCACATGCTAATACTGCAACTGGGATCATTACGAAGAATCCGATCATGAATACGAATGTTGATCCTGAGAATGAACCAAGCCATTCAGGAAGTTCTGTATCAAAAAATCTGTTATGTAGATAAATTACGATTCCGGATACTGCTAAAGCTCCAACCATACCCATATCTAATGTTTTGATACTTGCGATCATTGCAAGTCCGCTTGTTCCACCGACTTCTGCATTCATGTTAACTCCGAATACTCCACCCCACTGAGTTAAGATCGTGTTTACAAAATAATGGAAAGTCATATATAAAACTAATGCTTCCATGCAACATCTTGCATTTTGTTTCTTTGCCATTCCGATTGGCAATGATACTGCGAATAACAATGGTAACTGGTTAAATACTGTCCATCCACCTTGTAAGAATACGTTCCAGCATTTGTACCACATGCTTGTTGGTGCTGCCAGACTTCCCATGATCGCCTGTGTTGTAAACAGAGTACCTATTCCTACTGAGATACCTGCAAATGCGAACAGAAGTACTGGTGTAAACATCGCACCTCCAAATTTTTGAATCTTCTGCATCATTTTTCAAATCACTCCTTTTCAAAAGTTTATCCATACAATTCTTTGATTTATCTTGTTTTAAATACCGGTATTTCTTAACTACAAGCCAATCATAACAGGATGGTAAATTTATCTCAATAGATTGTACGTCTTTAGAAACAGTGCACATTACTTTATGATTTTTCACATTTTATGTGATTTGTCACACTTGCTTGTAAAGCACGTATTTAAGCCATTTTTTATTGTTACAGATTGCTGAAAAGTACAAAAAGAAACCAACTGTGAAACTTGTTCACAACTGGTTCCTTTTTGTATATTTGAATCTGATCGATCACATTTGCATTGCTTCTTTCATACGATCTAACGCTTCTTTGACTGTACTTCTTGGACATGCTACATTGATCCTCTGGAAGCCTTCTCCGTTCTTTCCAAAGATCTTTCCGCTGTCTAACCATAGTTTGGCTTTATGAATGATCAGATCTTCTAATTCATCTGCTCCAAGTCCTGTCTCTCTGAAGTCAAGCCATACGAGGTATGTGCCTTCATAATCAATCATTTTGACTCCTGGAAGATTTTCTTCTACATACTGTTTTGTAAATTCGATATTCGCCTGTACATAGGATTTCATGGCATAATACCATTCTTCTCCTTTTTCATATGCAGTCTGGCAGGCAACTAGTCCCATAACTCCCATCAATCCTGTTCCGGCTGCTTTTAATTCTGCCTTAAATTGACGTTTTAATTTCCTGTTTGGAATAAAAATATTAGAAAGTGACAATCCTGCGAGATTAAATGTCTTGCTTGGCGCAGTGCATGTGAGCGTAATATCTTCATATTCTTTTTTGATCGCAGTAAATACCTGATGTTGTCCTTTGAACACAAAATCTGCATGAATTTCATCGCTGACAACCAATACATTGTGTTTTAAACAGATATCTCCGACTTTCTCTAATTCTCCTTTTGTCCAGACACGTCCAACTGGATTATGCGGATTGCATAATAAAAAAAGTTTCACATCATTTTCTATGATCTTTTTCTCAAAATCTGCATAATCCATATGATAACGATCATCCGCACCCAAATAGAGGTCACTGCTTACAATATTCCTTCCGTTATCTGTGATCACTTCCGAAAATGGATAGTATACCGGGGACTGAATGATCACGCTGTCTCCCGGATCTGTAAAGGCTTTCACAGCCATGGCAAGGGCAAAGACAACGCCCGGTGTTTTTACCAGCCATGTTCTTTTGACTTCCCAATTATGATGTATTTTCATCCAGTTAGCTACTGCATGAAAATATGGAGCCTGTACTTCACTGTATCCAAAGATTGCTTCTTTTGCACGTTCTACTAAAGCATCTTCTATATAAGAGGATGTTTTAAAATCCATATCCGCAACCCATAATGGAAGCACATCTTCTGGCATTCCTTTACGCTTCGCAAAATCATATTTTAAACAATCTGTATTTCTTCGATCCACAGGTTCATCAAAGTTTAAGTTTCTCTCAGGCATCTTATTCACCTCGTACTTCTGCAAATACCTCTTCCAGTTCATTTAATAAATCTTTGACATTCTCAATTCCGACAGACATTCTTAACACACAATCCGTGATCCCGTTTTGTTTGCGGATATGTTCTGGAACATCTGCATGTGTCTGTGTCATTGGATATGTGATCAGTGTTTCCACCCCACCAAGACTTTCTGCGTATTTGATCATTCTTACTTTTTCAAGGATATTGATCGCATATTCTTTCTTCGTAAGTTCAAATGTAAGCATTGCACCAAATCCTCTTGCCTGCTTTTTCATGATCTCGTATCCCGGATGTTCTTTGAATCCTGGATAAACAACTTTCTTTACGATATCCTGTTCTTTTAACCATTTTGCGATCTCGATCGCATTTTCCTGTGCACGGTCCATGCGGACTCCTAAGGTTTTGATCCCTCTCTGAATCAGGAAACAGTCAAATGGTGCTAATCCGGCTCCTGTTGTCTTGATCAGGAAACGAAATCTTTCACTGATATCTTCTCTGTTTGTAACTAAGAATCCAGCCAGTGTATCGTTGTGACCTCCAAGATATTTTGTTCCGCTGTGTACAACAATATCTGCTCCGAGATTTAATGGATTCTGGAAATATGGAGATAAAAATGTATTATCAACGATCAGAAGGATGCTATGTTTCTTTGTGATCTCAGCTAATGCTTTGATATTTGTGACATTCATCATTGGGTTGGTTGGTGTCTCGATATAAACTGCTTTTGTGTTTTCTCTGATATATGCTGCAACATTTTCCTTGTGGCAGTCTACACTGGAAAATTCGATTCCGTTTTTCTCAGATACATGATTAAATAGACGGATGCTGCCGCCATATAAATCTGCATCCACGATCAGATGATCGCCCGGTTTGAATAATTCCATCATCAATGTGATCGCTGCCATTCCTGATGAAAATGCCAATGCATCGATTCCATTTTCCAGAGAAGCAACTGTCTTCTCCAGATGTTCTCTCGTTGGATTCTGCAGGCGGCTGTAATCATAACCTGTGCTTTGTCCGACTCCTGGATGTGCGTATGTTGCTGACTGATAGATTGGGTAACTGATCGCACCATAGTGGTTGATCGAATTTTCTTCCTCTTCTAAATGAATACATTTTGTCTCTATTTCTCGTGCCATATATATCTCCTGTCTCATCCTATGTTTTATTCTATCTCAAATCTGTTCTATCCAAAAAAATGTAAGAACATCATATAACTCACTGTTCCAAGTAAAATGCTGATCAGCGTATTATGTTTCCATTTGTAACTGACTGCAGTGATTGCTGCTGCGATCAGTTTCCATAAGCCATCTGCCATAAAGTCATCCCCGACATCTTTCAGGCAATACACGATCAGTACTGCCATGATTGAAGATGGCAACACCATTCCTAATCGTTTGATCTGATCTGGAAGCTCTTTTCCTTCCTGAAATACAAGAAAAGGGAGGGCTCGAAGTCCAAATGTGATCACGGCAGAAACGAAAATCGCGATCAATGCCATTTTTGTGTTCATTATTTTCCCCTTTCTGTCTAAACTTCCTGTTGTTTGCTATTCCAGAAGATTAAAACTCCTGAAACGATCACCAATGCTGGCAGCATAAATGCCCGCTGTCCAAAGATCATTAAGGCGATCACTGCGATCAGAATTCCTGCAACCGCTGGAAAATGCTTGTCCGCTTTCTCCCACTGATCGATAAAAATGATGATAAATAATGCAGTCATACAAAAATCAATTCCTGTTAATTCAAATGGAATCAACTGCCCGATCAATCCACCCATCACTGCTCCAAACATCCAGTAACATCTGCTGAAGAATGCAACGAGAAACATCTCTTTTCTGCTGTTTTCATCTTTGTCTTCGATCGTGCAGTTTACTGCATATGTTTCATCTGTTATCGTATGGATCATATAAAGTTTCTTTCTTCCCATCTTACGGAATGTCTCCAAAAATGAAAGGCTGTAGAAACTCTGTCTGCTGTTCATCAACAATGCCGTCACTGCGATCGTAACGATTGATGCCCCGCTGCTTAAAAATGTGATCAGGACAAACTGAAAAGCTCCTGTATATACGGTAAGGCTTGTAAGAAGCGAATAATACCACGCAAATCCTGCATTCTCCATCATCATTCCATATGCCATACTGACAAATACATAACTGCACATGATCGGTATGGATTTCATAAATGCTTGTTTTGTTACACTTTTTACGCCTTGCATAAATCCTTCACTACTTCCCCTGCGATGATCAGTCCTGCGACAGATGGTACAAATGCTGTACTGCCTGGAATCGCTCTTTTCTCTGTACATTTGTGCTGTGCTCCTGGAGGGCAGATACAGTTTGTTCTGCAGCTGTTTGCCATATCATCTTTTGGTTTGATCGGCATTTCTTCTGAATATACAACTTTTAATTTCTTAACTCTTCTCTTCTTTAACTCTCTTCGCATAACCTTTGCAAGAGGACATACTTTTGTCTTATAGATATCTGCCACTTTAAACTGGCTTGGATCTAATTTATTTCCAGCTCCCATACTGCTGATGATCGGTACATTCTTTTCCTTTGCTGCCATAACTAATGAGATCTTTGCTGTTACTGTGTCAACGGCATCAACGATGTAGTCATATTCCTCAAATGGAAATTCATCTGCATTTTCAGGTAAGAAGAAGCATTTGTGAACGTTGACTTTCGCATCTGGATTGATTTCTAAGATGCGGTCTCTCATCACTTCTGCTTTGTATTTACCGATTGTTTTTCTTGTTGCAATGATCTGGCGGTTTAGGTTTGTTAAGCAGACTTTATCATCATCAACAAGATCAAATTCACCGACACCGCTTCGTACTAAGGCTTCGCATACATATCCACCAACACCACCGATTCCAAAGACAGCAACTCTGCTGCCTGCTAATTTATCAAGTGCTTCTTTTCCAAGTAATAGTTCTGTTCTTGAAAACTGATTTAACATTTCTTTCTCCTTTTATTTAGAATAAAAAAGCGGATGCTTAGCATTTCTATTCTTGTTATGCTGCGCTTCCGCTGGTATTTTTGTATTTCCTACTATTTCTATTGGTTTTATTATATGCAAACGATGATTGGATGTCAAGACTGGTGTTACTATTTCAGAAAAAAGCTGCTGATATACCCATTCTTCCAAGATCCTTTGATAGCGATTTTACTGCTTGCTTCTAAATGCATTTTTTCTCCATCAAATTTATATTTGTGAATTACCCCTCCCATGCGGTACAGTAGTTCCTATGGAAGTGGCTTCTAACAGTCGTGAC
>OBWK01000770.1_pt1 | contig 12480 bp, 9 predicted proteins | sample 1495251 | NCBI WGS metagenome assembly OBWK01 (sample SAMEA2580065, study PRJEB22360) | human gut metagenome | biome: human gut; feature: human-associated habitat; material: faeces | place: Denmark | collected 2008/2010 | reverse complement strand
ATGCTTGTGCAGGATGCGATCAGGACATAAAAATCCATGGGGATCCGCTCCGCAATGCTCACCGGTGACGAGGAAGCCGCTGCCGAAGCTGTTGCGGATGCTGTCGGGATCGACCATGTTTATGCAAAGCTTCTCCCTGCCGACAAACTGGAAATCCTGCAGAAACTCCGCGCCGAGAGCGGCAGCGCGATGTTCGTCGGCGATGGGATCAATGACGCACCGGTTCTCGCAGGCGCCGATGTCGGAGCTGCGATGGGCAGTGGTGCGGATGCCGCGATCGAAGCTGCTGATGTCGTATTTATGACTTCCAGTATGGATGCGATCCCGACCGCGATCAGGATCGCAAAGAGCACCGGCGCGATCTCCAACCAGAACGTTGTGTTCGCACTCGCAGTAAAGGCACTCGTCATGGTACTGGGACTCATGGGAATCGCCTCCATGTGGCTCGCCGTGTTCGCCGATACAGGAGTGGCGATCCTCTGCGTATTGAATTCCATCCGGATCCTGTACAAAAAATAAAGCAGGAAATTCCATCTGGATTTCCCCCTAATCATTAAAAAGCTCTGAAGAACCTTTTCACATTGTTCTTCAGAGCTTTTTCTTATGCCCGATCATATTTTCACATCTTCGTCTGGTTTCAGGCAGATATCTTTCACGGTCCGGACTTTTTCACGCAGTCTCCGCTTCTTCGCCCGGATCTGCACTCTTCTATTTCAGCATTCCCATCACCACGACTGCCACAAACAACACGCACATGCACCCGATAAAGATATCGATCGTCCGGACCGACACGTTGATCTTATCGTACATGCGCTCCTTGATGGATCTGTTTTTCAGCCTCTCATTCTCCTCCTGAAGCCGTTTATTTTCTTCAGCGAGTTCTTCCAGGCTCTTTTCCTTCAAGGTCTCCACAGCCTCTTTGGCGGCCTCAGCCACAGTCTCAGCCTCCCCCATCTTCTCCATCTCTTCTTCCATCCTCTCACCTCCAGCTTTTTCCGGATTCACACAACAGCAACAAGCGAAAACACGCTTTGCGAGTTTCCCCTTGTTATCGCGACAGTCGCCAAGGTCCCGCGCAAGCGTGGACTTTGGCTCGTTGTTCGCGTAAACAAAGAACGGGCTTCGGAACTCATCCGCCGCCCGTTCTCTCAAACTGCCTGACAACAGTTTCTTTATTACTTCTTTGCAATGTACTTTCTGATATCGAGTGCGATCGCAACTACGATAACGATACCCTGTGCAATGTACTGGTAGTTTGTATCTACTCCTAAGTACTGTAAGCAGGTCTTTAAGATCTCGAATACAAGGACACCGATGAGAACACCGGAGATACGTCCGATACCACCGTTTACAGATACACCGCCGATGGTGCAGGCTGCGATAGCCTCAAGCTCCCATCCATAACCCATGTTAACAGAGGAACCACCGGATTTTGCTCCTACAAGGAAACCGCCCAGCGCGTAAAGAGCTGCCGCTGTCATGTAGATGATGATCTTTGTCTTCTTTGTGTTTACACCGGAAACCTCTGCGGACTGCTCGTTGCCGCCGATGGCGTACATGTATTTTCCATGAGGAGTCATGTTATAGATGAACCACATAACAAGACCAACCGCAAGGGCGATCAGGAACAGGAACGGGATCACGCCAAAGAGTTTTCCTTTTGCTACTGCTGTGTACGCACTGTGATATCCACCGATTGGAGTCGCGTTTGTGTAAACAAGGCACACACCATAAACGATGAGCTGCATACCAAGTGTTCCGATGAAGGCCGGAACCTGTAAGTAGGAAATTACGATACCATTGATGAAACCAAAGAAACAGCAAACTGCCACACAGATCAGAAGAACCGCGAGAACCCATAAGCCCCAGGCATTTCCGAAATCCGGAAGATTCGGGAAGAATTTACCGCTGTAGTCCGGTTTCTGGAGTAATGTACCTGCCAGGCAGGCAGCAAGACCTACCATACGTCCTGCAGAAAGGTCTGTACCTTTTGTGATCAGGCATCCGGATACGCCGCAGGCGATGATGAATCGCGGAGCTACGTTCAACGCAATGTTGATCAGGTTGCCGCCGGAAAAGAATGTCGGCTGTTTGATTGCAGTAAACACTGCAAGTAATAAAAGAACGACGATGATTCCATTATTGATAAGGAAATCTTTTACATTTACTTTTTTCGCTGTCATGACTGAACCTCCCTGTAATCTACTTGTTTTCCTTGCCGCTTAAAGTAAACTTTGTGGCGAAGGACATGATCTTCTCCTGAGTTGCGTCTTCTCCTTCCACCTCACCGGTAATGTGACCGTTGCACATTACGATGATTCGGTTGGACATACCGATCAGTTCCGGCATCTCCGACGAGATCATAATAATGGATTTGCCCTGTTTTACAAGATCGATCATGATCTGGTAGATCTCATACTTGGCTCCGACGTCGATACCTCGGGTCGGTTCATCCATGATCAGGATATCAGGATTGTTCGCAAGCCATCTTGCGATAATTACCTTCTGCTGGTTACCACCGGAGAGAGACTGGATCAGCGTCTTTCCGCTCGGTGTTTTGATCTTTAATTTCGCGATGCTGTCTTTTACGACGGCATCGACTTCTTTCTTGTTGATCTTACCCATATGGGTATAATGCTTATAGGAAGCGATCGCTGTATTATCATCAATGCTCAAGCATCCAAAGATACCGGTTCCACGACGATCCTCTGTGATCATTCCTACAGAGCTGTTGATCGCGTCCTGCGGTCGTTTAATATGTGCCTCTTTTCCAAGGATCTCGACGGTACCGCTCTCGATGTGGCGCATTCCGAAGATTGCTTCCATAAGCTCTGTTCTCTGTGCGCCGACAAGTCCGCCGAAGCCTAAGATCTCGCCCCTCTTTAACTCAAAAGAGCAGTCTTTAAAGGAGTTCGGTAAGATACTTGTCAGGTGGCTGACCTTGAGGACAGTCTCATCCGTCCGGTAATCATCCTTCGGCGGATAAACGTTATTTAACTCACGTCCAACCATCTGTTTTACGATCTCTTCATCAGAGATATCATCGATTGCCCAGGTTCCAACGTATGTACCGTCTCGCATGATGGTGATATCGTCGGAGATCTGGCGGATCTCAGCCATCTTGTGGCTGATATATATCATAGAAACACCTCTGGATTTCAGATCTCTGATGATCCGGAATAATGCTTCTACCTCGTTATCAGTCAGGGAGGACGTCGGCTCATCCAGAATTACAAGATTTGCACTCTGGCTGACCGCTTTCGCGATCTCTACTGACTGCATCTGTCCGATTGATAATGTGCCGAGCTTTGCTTTCGGGTTAAAGTCCATCTTAACGTCCCGAAGCCATTTCTCAGCTTCTTTGTTCATCGTCGCATGATCAACGACCTTGACCGGTCCGTATTTTTTCATCGGATACCGTCCAAGATACATATTCTCAGCGATGGAGCGCTCAGGAATCGGCTGAAGCTCCTGATGAACCATGGCAAGTCCTTTGTGAAGCGCGTCGTCCGGGTTTGCGATTTCGGTCTTTACACCGTCAATATAAACTTCTCCTTCATCCATTTTGTAAATTCCGAAAAGACATTTCATCAGTGTCGATTTACCGGCACCGTTTTCTCCCATCAGTGCGTGGACCGTTCCGGGGCGAACCCGTAAATTTACTCCGTCAAGTGCCTTAACACCTGGGAAGGTTTTTTTGACTCCTCTCATTTCGAGTCTGTACTGTTCTGCCATCCCAAAACTCCTTTCAGATACACTCCCCCGCATCTCCGGGTGGCATATTTTTTAAGTTTTAAGTTCAGAGAACCGGGTGTGCCAGACACACCCGGTTCTCATTTGTTACAGTATCAATTACTTTAACATATCAAGGATTTCCTGAGCGTTATCCTGAGTAACCTTTTCGTAGTTGACCATGTTGACAGCATCAACCTTCTCGCCGTTTAAGAACTTAACAGCGATATCGCTTGCAGCCTGAGCCTGTGCGAAGTGGTTGTTGAATACAGTACCTGTCTGCTTGCCATCGATTACGTTCTGAACAGCCTCTGTCAGAGCGTCAACGCCTACAAGGTAGATATCCTCGTTAACTTTACGTCCTGCTGCCTCGATTGCCTGTAATGCACCAAGTGCCATAGCATCGTTGTTGCAGAAGATAACCTCGATCTTGTCGCCGTACTGGTTTAAAGCGTCCTGTGCGATCTGCTGAGCCTTAGCCTGATCCCAGTCACCACGCTGTTTTAAGAGCTCCTCAACTTCCATTCCTGCGTCTGTAAGAGCCTTAACAGAGAACTCTGTTCTGTACTGAGCATCTACGTTCTCCGGGTCACCCTGGATCATGATGTAGGAAACTTTGCCGTCGCCGTTGATATCGCCCTTGTTTGCAGTCTCAAGGATCTCTTCGCCCTGATATGTACCGGACTGTCTTGCGTCACATCCTACGTATGTAGCGTTAAGACCTTCAGATTCCCATCTCTCTTCTTCTGTTGCGTCCGGCTCACGGTTGATGTAAACAACCGGGATACCAGCTTCTTTACACATATCTGTGATCTCCGGTGCGGAAGAAGCCTGTACAAGGTTTAAGATCAGAACATCATATTTCTGAGTGATGAAGTTCTGGATCTGGTTTGTCTGCTCTGCCTGATCGCCCTTACCATCCTGAACGACTACGTTCTCAGCCTTGAATCCAAGGTCTTCGGTTAAGTAGCGAACTAACTCTGTTCTGTAAAGAGTCATGAAGTTATCATCGAACTTGTAGATACTGATGCCGACTTTCTTGTCTGCTACATCTGTGGTTCCTGCTGCCTCTGCTGCTGTTGTTGCTGCTTCGGATGCTGCTGCTGCAGCTGCGGTTGTCGCTGCCTCAGTAGCTGCTGCTGTTGTTGCTGTTGTGGAAGAGCTTCCGCATCCTGCTAAAGACAGGGCCATCATGGAAGCCAGTGCCATTGCTGTTACTTTCTTTGTCATTCTCATGTTTTTGAATCCTCCCATTCAAAAAATAATTTTGACCGTTTAGGCATTTTCCCTTAACGACAAGTTAATTATAGCTTATCTTTGTGCATTTTTCCATACTTTTTTTTATGATAAATTATTGAAATTCTTTGATTTATGTAAAAAAACTACAATTTTTTGTCATACCACGGCAGAAAAACGCTTAATTGGCACTACCAGTCCCGGATTCAGGGCTGCTTTTCCATCAACTTTTACAAATGGATCCGGATCAGTTTGCGACCATATGCTGCGGGCACCAGAAGTATTTTTCCTGTGTGACCTCTTTTCCCATCGCCAGTTCCTCCGCCGTGTCAAAGATCCGCTTCGCATAAGCCTCCCTGTCCGATTCCACCGTTCCGAAAAGTTTTCCCTCGCGGAATGCCTCCTGACCGGCCGGAGTCCCGTCGATCCCGACGAGTTTGATCGTCCCGGCCATGATCCCCTCCCGCTCGATCGCATCGATCGCCCCGAGCGCCATATCATCGTTGTTGCAGATCACAAGTTCGATCTCATCCCCGTAATCGGAAAGCCATTCTTCCATGAGTGCAGACGCCTGGTTTCTCTCCCAGTTCGCGATCCCGCTCGTGATCCTCCGGATCGGGACACCGCCGTCCTTTAAGGTCTGGATCGACCACTCCGTCCGGATCAGGGAATCCTGGTGGTTCGTCTCCCCCTCAAGAAGGACGTATGAGACGACCCCGTCCCCATTCCGGTCAAGGGATGCCGGATTCTTCCGGTAGGCATCAACGAGGATCTGCCCCTCAAGGACCGCCGACTCTTTCGCATCCGCCCCAACATAATAGAGTTTTTCCCAGCGCTTCATATCCTCCGACACAGGTTCCCGGTTGAAGAACACGATCGGGATATCCGCCTCCATCGCTTTGTCGATGATACCGGAAGCTGCCGAGCGGTCAACCATGTTCACACAGAGCACATCACAGTTTAAGCCGATCATCCGCTCCGCCTGGCTGTTCTGGGTCATCTGGTTTCTCTTCGCATCCCGGACATCCAGGGTTACCCGGATCCCCGTCTCCTGTTCATACTCCTTTGCAGCCTGCTCCATGGAACTCCGGAGTGTCCCGATAAACGTATCATCCCCGCGGTACAGGAGAACCCCGATCCGGAGAGAAGTCTTTTTTTCTTCCTGCGCACCGTTTTCCAGAGCGGCCCGCCACACGGTGATCCCAAGCAGTGCTGCCGCCGCAAGCGCGATCATCATGACCGGAAATCTGTTCTTTTTCATTCTGGCATCCTCCTATTCCATCGGATACAGCAGTTTCTCATAGGTCCCGCTCTTTAAGATCCCATCATCGATATATTCCGGCGTCAGTGTGATCTGTTTCTCATTCCACTCTCCGCCTGCCGCCTGTACGGCTTTTTCCACGCTTAAGAATCCTTCATCAAAGCGGTTCCACGCCATCAGACCGGTAACGATCCCCTTGTCCATCTGGTTTAACAGTTTTGTCGTACTTCCGATCCCGTAAAGCGCTGTTACATGTTCCCGGTACACGCCGCTTCCCTCCAGAATATCCGCGAGATCCGACAGTGCGCCTACATCCATGCCGACTGCCATAAATTTTCCGTTTTCCGGGTACACGGTCCCCTCGATCGTTTTCCGGTAAGTGTCCTCATTTCTCTTCTCGATCAGACTGACTGAAAAGCCGGCCTGGTCGAGCACAGAACGAAGTCCGTCATATGTATCGGTATTTCCCGTGTAGGAAAGTCCTTCCGTAAACAGACAGACCGGAATCTCCGGTGTCTCATTTTCCACGATCTTCTCGCCGAGGCTCCGCCCCATCTCGTAGCGGTCCACCGAGATCGAACATGCAACCGAACTGCTGATCGTCGAAGCGCCGAGAAAGATCACCGGGCAGCCAGGCGAAATTTCATCCAGCTGCATGACCGCGTGATCTTCCCGCACCGGGGCGAGGATGATTGCGTTCGTTCCGTCCTTCACTTCACGTACGATGAGTTCATCCTGCTGTTTTTCATCATTTTCTGCATACAGCGTGATAAAATTCACATCCGCCTGATACTTTTTTTCCGCCATGTTCATGCCTTCGCGGAAATTTCCGTAATAATTGTCGTTCACCTGGTCGACGATCACAGACACCCGGAAGATCTCCTTTTTTTTCTCCTTGATGATCAGATCCGTCGAGGACAGCAGATACAGGATCACCAGCAGGATCACTCCGGCACACCAGCCGATCTTTTCTTTATTTGACATTGATCTTTTCCCCCTCTGCCGTCTCCGAGTAAGGGATCGCCTTCATGTGGATCGTCACGGTCGTCCCCTCGTCAAGCTCCGACTCGATCGAGAGACCGTAATCCGATCCAAAATACAGGCGGATCCTTTCATTGACATTCCGGACGCCGATCCCGGAGCCGCTCTTTGAGGCCACATGTTTTTTGTCGGAGAACATGTTTTCGATCTGCTCCTTCGTCATTCCGAGTCCGTTGTCAGAAACCTTCATATAAAGGTCATCGCCATCCCGGTATACATGGATCCGGATCTCCCCATCCCCGTCCATGAACTCCATGCCGTGATAGATCGCATTTTCCACAAGCGGCTGAAGGATCAGCTTTACACTCGCAAGGTCCATAACCGACTCATCCGCCTCGATCCCGTAGGTAAAGCGATTTTTAAAGCGCATATGCTGGATCGTCAGATAATTTCTCACATGTTCGATCTCATCCCGGACGGTGATGATGCTCTTTCCACGGCTCAGGCTGATCCGGAAGAATCTCGCCAGCGCCGTCACGACCTTCACAGCGTCCGCCTGTTTTTCATTCTCGATCATCCAGACGATGATGTCCAGCGTATTGTAAAGGAAGTGCGGGTTGATCTGGGACTGTAGGACGTCGAACTCATTCTTTCGCTTTGATTCATGCTCCGCGACGATGTCATCCATCAGCCGCCGGATCTGGGTCGCCATGTTCTGAATGGATGTGCCGAGATGGCGGATCTCATAGGAGCCGCCCACATAGACATCCGCATTCAGGTTTCCCGCCTCGATCTCGTTCACGGACTTCTCCAGCGCTTCGATTGGGGTCGTGATTCTCGTGGAGATATAGGCGTTGATCACTGCGAGAAGGAAGGCAACAAATACCACGATAAACGTGATCAGGAGACGCGTCTTCAACGCATTCAGGGTGACTCCGCCCATCGGCGCCGCCCCGATGATCTTCCATCCGGTGTATCCGACCGTCTTGACAGTCACCGCCCGCTTTTTCCCCTGGAACATCTCCTCGTGGATCCCGTCGCGGTAGCCGGCCGCCGCCTTGAAGTTTTCCTCTTCCAGCCCGGAATACAAAAGCTGGGATTCCGGATGGTAGATCAGCTCTCCGTCCGTTCCCATGAGATAGACATAGCCGCCGTTCCCGAGCGTGATCTCATCAAACAGCTGTTCCAGACTGTCATAGCGGATATCGATCAAAAGTACGCCCTGTTCCGTGGAGGAACCCTCCGTGATCTCGACCACGCGGGCCGCCGAGATCACCCAGCGGTACTGGTTTTCGCTCACATCAAAGACCCGCTGGACGTGGGGAACCGAAAAATGAAGGTTCTCCGTCTTACTCAGTGCCGCCCGGAACCACGATTCCTCCGTCGGATCCACACCGGTCTTCAGGCGGGAAGCGGGAACTGCCTCCAGAAGCTCCCCGCTTCTGGAAAACAGGGCGATATTCTCCACATTGTCCTGGTTATTGTCGTAGAGCAGCATCATCTCCCGGTTGACGCGCTCGTTCTCCAGATCCGCATTTTTGATCACGTCGTAATACAGGGAATCGGAAAGCTTCATGATGCCGCGGAGCCACACATCCACCGAGCGGTTCACCTGGTCGATCAGGATCTGATTTTCCTCCTGCATCGTGTCGGACATCTGTTTTGACATCCGGCTGTACAATGACAGTCCGATAAAGATGCTGGCCGCAAGTGCCGTCACCGTAAAGTACACGAAGATCATATAGCGGATGCTGGTCCGTTTCAGAAATCCGTTCTCGTTTTCTGGTTTCATACTGCTCTCCCCTGTTTTTATTCACCGCCCTTTAATTTCCGGGTCTGCTTCCCCTGAATTTTGTCGGTGAGACGCCGAATTTCTTTTTAAAAACGTAACTGAAGTAATTCTGCTCCTGATATCCGACCTTCGCGGCGATCACATATGTCTTGTCATCCGTCATGTTCAGAAGCTCCACCGCCTTATTGAGGCGGACGTCCGTCAGATATCCGATGTACGTCTGCCCGGTTGCCTTCTTGAACATCGTTGAAAAATACGCCGGGCTCATATGAAGGATCCGGCAGATCTGTTCGACCGAGAGATCCGGATCCTGATAATTTTCCATAATATACTGCTTGGCGCGTTCCATGCTCTGTCTCGTCGTGTTGTCGCGCTCCTTATTCATCGCGCCGTTGATCTTTAACGCTGCCCCGAGGAGCCATTTTGAGAACGTCTCCCGGTTCATGACCTGGTGGATGATCGTAAACGGATCCGCCCCCACCTTTGAGTCAGCAAAAAGCTCGTCCATCTCCAGATCATACTGCTGGATCAGCTGGACCAGGCAGTTTGCGACGCTCAGGATGTAAGTCTGGTATTGTCTCGCGTGAACCTTCGCGTCCGACATCCGTCCGATGATCCGCGCGGTCACTTCCCGGATCTTTTCCTCCGGCCCGAATTTGACTGCCTGGATCAGTGCTGACTCATCTTCCGAAGTGAACTGAAGTTTTCCGGTGTTCATCGGCTCCACGTCGTTGATATAGATCGTACTGCCGACACCGACGATCGCGCGGTATCCAAGCGCGTCGAGTGCTGACTGGAAAGATTCACAGATCAGTCCAAGCTCCGTCCGGCTGTGACCGATCCCGATCGTGACCGGAATCATTAAGATCTTCCGGATCTCCTTGCAGATGTCGCTCAGGATATCGATCAGTCCGGTCTGGGAGTTTGTCTCATCCACCGCGACGATCCCTGCGATCTCCGCATCCGCCGCTCCCGAGAACGAAAACAGGGAAAAGCGGCAGTAATTTTTCAGATTTTCCTCCAGGATCTGCATCACGGAGATCGGGATCAGGTCCCGCTCTTCATGAAGCGGCAGGATCACCTCGCCGGAGACAGCCGAAAGCTCCGCCTTGACTGCGATCGAGATCCATTTTTTCGCACCTGCCAGCGGGATATCATACTGTTCCAGGCGCTCCGCCACCGTCATCTCATCCATCTGTCGGCTCACAAGATCCTTTAAAAACTGCTCCCTGAGGATCGGCAGACTGCGCTTGTAATTTTCCCGCAGAAGACTCACGTCCCGCTTCTGCTCAATCTCCTCGTCGAGACTCGCCTGGATCTTCTTTAAGATCGCCGTCAGCTCCTCCACATTCACCGGCTTTAAGATATATTCCGTCACATTTAACTTGATCGCCCGCTTCGCGTACTCGAAATCGTCATATCCGGAAAAGATCACAATCTTCATCGACGGATATTTCTGGCGGATCTTCTCCGCAAGCGTAAGACCATCCATATATGGCATCCGGATATCCGTGAGGACAACGTCCGGCTCCAGATTCTCGATCTTCTCCAAAGCGTCCTCTCCGTTCTCCGCATCGCCGACCACGGTAAAGCCTACCGACTGCCAGTCGATCTTTCGGATAATGCTCTTTCGCACTTCTTCCTCGTCATCCACAAGGATAATTCTGTATAAATCCATTTCCTGCTGCTCCTATCTGAACCGGCGGGATTCTTGCGCCGGGTCGTTTTCATGCCTGTTTTCATTTTACTATAGATCCGCACTGTTTGCAAATGGTTCGCTCCCTGCCAGCGCAGCCGGGATCTGTTTCTTTTTCGTTTTAGTTCAGACTGGACAGAGATCTCATGACAAGGTCAATATCCTTATTTTCCAGTTCCTGAATAATATGCAGGTATGTCTTCTGCGTTGTTGTCATACTCGAATGGCCAAGTCTTCTCGCCACACTTGCGATCGAGACACCGGTAAACAACAATAGTGAGGCATGTGTATGGCGCAGACCATGGATCGATATGACCGGGATCTTACACTTTTTGCAATGCCTGCTCAGGATATCATTTACCGTTGAATTGTACACCTTTGTTTTTGCGAAGATCGGCTGATCCTCCGGTAAATTTTTTACCAGCTCTGAGAACTGGATCACCGTCTGCCAGTCGATCTGGATCTTCCGGACAGATGATTTGTTCTTTGTCGGCTGGAATCCGCCGTCACCCTTATAATTCCATGTTTTGCTGATCGACAGTGTCTGATGGGAAAAATCAAAATCCTTCGGGGTCAGGGCAAGTGCCTCCGAAAAACGCATCCCTGTCTTTGCGACCAGAAGAATAAAATAATCCCAGTTGACCTGGTCCTTCAGATCCAGCGAAACAAGCAGCGTATGCATTCAAAATCCCATCCGCATCATCTGCAACCGTATAAAAACCAATCAGCTGATGAGCCATCGGGATCGAGAGCAATGACGATGCGATCAGCTTCCAGTCGTTGATCGGTTCATTGTTGAAATCAGCCCAATGAAAATAATAATCCGGATTGAATCTTCCATCCGGTCCCGGATTTGCGAAATATAAGCTCTCATCCGGATTCATCGCGACAAATACCTGCACAAGGGAAAACAATCCCGTGAATACACCCTCATGTGCGTATTTTTCAATCTGATTGCATGCCTGGCTCACCGGAACACCGCTGCGTTTTAATTCGATATGGATCACAGGCATCCCGTTGATCAGAAGAAGCAGATCTCCCCGTCTGTCATTCAACAGTCTGGATTTTCCACGGAATACCAGCTGTTCTACGATCTGATACCGGCTCTGTCCCGCTGCGATCTCCAGACGGTCATAAATTTTCAGGCTGATCTCTTTACCAAAATGTACTTTATCCTCCGGATTGTCACGTTTTATGGATACTGTTTTCCCGTTGATAAATCCGTTCAGCTTTAATGGTGTCCGCAGTTCCGTGATCTGCTCGATGATCTGCTGCATTTCCCCATCTGTCAATGGACAGTCTCCCAGTCGGTCAATCCCACGGTTATTGTCAAAAAGGATTTTTGCCCAGTTTTTTAACAGATCATCCTCGGTCGGATACTTTAAGATCTGATCCTCCCATCCCTTTGTAGTCAGAATCTGGATCAGGGCATTCTCAAAATCTGATTCTCGTTGAAACATCATCGTTTTTTGCCTCCTTTTTGCGTGTGTTTGGTCGGGAAAACAGGAATTTGGGGGATGGGGAGTGGGACTTACGCTGATGAAGGGTGATAAGACGGTCGAGTTGTTCTAAGTATTGTCCTATTACTCGCTGTTCATCTATCTTGGGAATAGTTACAACTGTATTTCCAACAAGCTCTTTGTTCAGGTTGTTTACAGTACTTCCGGCAGCAAGTGACCTATATTGATTCAGCATTTGAGGAGTGCCAAGCCGATGACAAAGGAATGGTGACATACTCCCACCACTTAGCTCACGCTTGAAGTGGGGGCTTCTCGTTCGATT
>OBWK01000760.1_pt1 | contig 12652 bp, 10 predicted proteins | sample 1495251 | NCBI WGS metagenome assembly OBWK01 (sample SAMEA2580065, study PRJEB22360) | human gut metagenome | biome: human gut; feature: human-associated habitat; material: faeces | place: Denmark | collected 2008/2010 | reverse complement strand
TGCCGGCGTCGCGCCGCTCTTCTGGGCGCCCGCGGCGGCGGCAGCCACATCGGCCTCGGCGGAGGAAATGGTGGTGGCGGACTTCACAGCCTCCAGCGCGGATTTCGAAATTCCGGAAGTGCCGGAACCCTGTGCCACGACCGGCGTCAACGTGCCGTCGGGATCGGCGTCCAACAGCACGGTGCGACGCGGCGATCCCCACTTGTCGACGGCCTCATCCATTTCGCTGGTGACCACATGGTCGAGCGCTTCGGCGGAGGCCAGAATGCGGGTGAGCTCCTCGATGCGCTTCTTCAAATCGTCACGCTCGGCCTCAAGCTCGATGCGGTTCATCTTGGTCAATCGGCGCAGACGCAGATCCAGAATGTACTGGGCCTGGACCTCGTCTAGATCGAATACGGCCATCAAACGGGTCTTCGCGGCATCCGCATCATCCGAAGTGCGGATCACCTGGATCACCTCGTCGATGTCCAGCATGGCCAGGAGTAGTCCCTCGACCAGGTGCAGGCGTTCCAGGGCTTTCTTCTTGCGGTATTCGCTACGGCGGCGAATCACCACGCGACGGTGATCAACCCATACCTGCAGCATCTCTTTCAAGCCCATCGTGTGCGGACGGCCGTCCACCAACGCCACGTTATTCATGGCGAAGTTGTCCTGCAACGGCGTGTGCTTGAACAGCTGGACGAGCACCGCATGCGGATCGAAACCGGTCTTGATCTCGATGACGATACGTGTGCCGTTATGACGATCGGTCAGGTCGAACGCGCCGGAGATACCCTCCAGCTTGCGGTTCTTCACACCGTCGGAAATACGCTCGATCACCTTTTCCGGACCTACCATGTACGGCAGCTCGGTGACCACGATGGCCTGCTTGCGGGCTGTGACATGCTCGATATGGGTGGCGGCGCGCGTGGTGAGCGTGCCTCGGCCGGTGGCGTAGGCCTCGCGAATGCCGTCGCGGCCGATGATCGTACCTCCGGTGGGCCAGTCGGGGCCCGGAACATAGCGCATCAGCTGTTCAAGCGTGGCATCCGGGTGAGCCATGAGGAACTTTGCAGCATTCACCACTTCGCCGAGATTATGCGTGGCCAGATTGGTGGCCATGCCTACGGCGATGCCCGAACCGCCGTTGACCAGCAGGTTCGGAATTGCGGCCGGCAATACGGTCGGCTCTTTGAGCTTGTTGTCGTAGTTCGGCGTGAAGTCAACGGTGTCTTCGTCGATATCCGCGTTCATGCCGAGAGCTGCCGGGCCGAGTCGAGCCTCGGTATAACGGGAGGCTGCCGGGCCGTCGTCCAAGGAACCGAAGTTACCGTGGCCGTCCACCAGCGGCAAACGCATCGCGAATGGCTGGGCCAAACGCACCATGGCCTCGTAGATCGCGGAATCACCGTGCGGGTGGAGCTTGCCCATCACCTCGCCCACCACGCGGGCGGACTTCATGTACGGGCGGTCGGGGGTCAGGTTCATCTCGCCCATCTGGTAGACGATGCGGCGCTGCACCGGCTTCAGGCCGTCGCGCGCATCGGGCAGGGCTCGCGCGTAGATCACCGAATACGCATATTCGAGGAAGGACTTGCTCATCTCCTCGTTCAGCGGCGTCTCGACGATATGCTCCTTGACCGTACGCGGATCATAGGTTTGCGCGGACGGTTTGCGGTGTGATGCCATGAAACTCCCTTTCGAACTCGCCCTATATTAGCGTCAGGTCGCGAAACGGCGCGCAGCGAATGGTTCTCAATAGGAAAAGTGTGAGTGCTCGGCCAGTCCAATCGCACATAAGACGACGAAAAATGGCGGAACTTCAGCACAATGACTTATGTGCGATTGATTGATATTGTGCGTTTGGCTCACACTTTTGCAATGGGGCACGGTTTTCTGTGAGCCCTATAATGAGCAATTATGAGTGTTGAGACGCCGGATATGGACGAATTGCTGCGGTTGGTGCCCACAGTGACTTATGGGGACACAGCTGCGGGCCGTGGGGGAGCGCTGCACCTTTCCGCCGTATTGCCGGCTCTTTCCGCCGCCATTGGTCATCCGATCTCGACCAAGGTCCACACCGATCCCCAAGCCTGCAAAAAAGCCCTCGGGCTGCCTGACGCCACATCGGCCATCGTGGTGCTCGTGGACGGACTTGGCTACTGGAATCTCGCCATGCGCCTCGGCCATGCACCCTACCTGCGCTCGCTGATGAACGAGAGCGCTAACCAGCGTCCCATCGCGACCTGCGCGCCCAGCACCACCGTGGCCGCCATGGCCACGTTCGGCACCGGCACCTGCCCGGGATTGACCGGTATGGCCGGATACACGCAGCTGGAGCCGAACAACCACAAGCTCATCCAACTCATCCAATTCAAGGATGCACTGGCGCCCAAACCCGTCAATCCAAGAATCACCATCCCTCCCATGGTCGATCCTCATGATTTGCAACGTGAACAGACCGTGTTCGAGAAGCTTCGCCGTCAGGAGGTGCGCGTCACCAGTTCCGGACTGCCCAAATTTGCCGGCTCTCCACTGACCGAGGCGGCCTTGCGCGGCACTGATTATCAGGCCAATGTCACCCCGCGTGATCGCGTGCTCGCCGCAGCACGCGCTGCCAGGAGGCCCGGCCTGACCTATCTGTATATCCGTGACGCGGACAAGGTGGGGCACAATTACGGCTGGGATTCCGAGCATTGGGTGGCGGCTTTCGAACACATCGACGCACAGCTTGCATTATTGAAACGTAGCGCGTCAGCCGGCACCTTGATCGTCATCATCGCCGACCATGGCATGGTGCAGACCGACATGGATCAGCGGCTCGACATCGCGACGGAGCCTTCGCTGATCCATGGCGTGGAACTGGTGGGGGGAGAGCCGCGCTCTCTAATGCTGTACGCCGAACCCGGCGAATCACCGGACGCCATAGCCGATCGCTGGCGTGACCGCTTGGGGGACGCGGCGTTGGTGCGTACCAAGGAACAGGCATGTGCCGATGGGCTGTTCGGCCCTGTATCGGAACGTATTCGGCCGATCCTCGGCGACGTGATGGTACAGGCTGCCGGCGCGGCCACATTCGTGGATTCGCGTACTCAGGGGGATAAGGCCACCCATTTGCCTAGCGTGCATGGGTCGCAGACGATGATGGAGATGGATATTCCCTGTTTGATTGACGTCGCCTGACCGATATCGACATGGCATAGTCATACGATTCCGGGGAAAAGAGTCGTATCGTCAGGCGGCTATATCCGGCTATGCCAGATATAGCGAATAATCAGTCGCCGAACAGAATCTCATCCCAGCTGGGCACCGCCGAGCGTCCCGACTTCCTTCTGGACGGCTTCGCAGCGGGTTCCGCCGGAGCTACTTTGGCGGGTGCTGCGGTCTGTTCCTTTTTTGCGGCTTTGCCGGTTTCCGCTGGCGCCGCACCGGAATCGGAGGTGACTTCGTCATGGACCGGGGCATCGGATTGGGCAGCCGGAATCCGGCCGTCATCGGGCGGCGTCTGCGTACTTGCGGCACCGGTCGAAACCGGTGCGGAAAGCTTGACCGGCGGCATGGACCCGGAGGCGGAGAGATCGATCGGAGGCATCGAGCCGGTGGAGGTCACCGGATTCGAGGACGCCAGACGGGTCTGCGGAGCAGACGGCTTTGGCGCGGCCCATGCAGACACGGCACGCTCGATACGCGCCGAACGGACGGAATCGCCCGGCAGCGCAGGTTCCGGCGAAGCCTTTGCGCCGCCTGCGTTCTCGGTCCTCGGATTCTGCTCGCCGAGCAGCTTGCGTGCGGCATTGTTCAGGCAGACCACGGAATTGTCGTGCATGTTCCAGGTCCATTCGGCGTGGATCTCACGTCCGGCGGAAGTGAAAATCGCCACGATATGCCATGGTTCCAGCCCACGGCGGGTGGATTTCCAGGTCACCGACTCCATGCCGATGGACGCCGCCGCCAAAGTGCGTTCGACCAGCTCATTGATGGTGCGCACCTTGCTGTCCTTCGGAGCGGGCACCGTCAGGAACTGTTCGATCGCATACTGTTTTTCGGTTTCCACCGCGGCGGAGAAACGCCGTACCAGCGTTGTGCTCAGTCCGTAGCGTTCCGCCACGCGGGACGGGTCGGCGCCCGCACGAATCAGCGACTGGATCTGCGAGATGGGAAGTGTGGACTGCTCATGGGGCTGTTCCGGCTGCTGCTGTTCGCTGCGAATCTGCTTGGCCTCGAGAATCGCCCGTTCGAGCGTGTCGTCCAAGCTGACGGCGAACTGACGGCCTCCCAAGGAGAATACGAGGTCCCCCGTTTCGCTTACGCGCTCGAAACGGGCCTTCTCGAGCCGATCCTTAGGCATATGCACACCACTTTCCGTCGCAAAGACATTACTTATTCCCAGTATGCCCCACGTGTCGAACTTTACAAGTATTTCAAATCATGTATCCTATGGGCGAGTACAACGCGGCGAAACCGCGCGAACGCCAACGGTAGACGACGAAAGGACCATAATGGCTCAGGATTATGATTCCCCCCGTAACAAGGACGAGGACGAGGAATCGCTGCAGGCTCTGGGAAAGTCCGCGCAGAATACCTCGAGCGACATCGACGATGATGAGAACGCCATTGCCGAGGATTACGAACTGCCGGGTGCCGATCTGAGCAACGAGGACTCTTCGGTGACCGTTATCCCCATGCAGGGTGACGAGTTCATCTGCTCCCAGTGCTTCCTGGTCAAGCACCGCAGCCAGCTCGCCTACACCGACGAGGATGGCCAGCCGGTGTGTGAGGAGTGCGCCGCCTGATGGCGTTTGACGAGACCTACAACGAGCCTGAGTCCACCGAGGTCCTGGTCAAAAGCCTTGATCCCGAGCACCCGGCCCGGCTGCATTACGCCCATGCGGGCGACGCCGGCGCCGACCTGATCACCACCGTTGACGTGACCCTGAAACCGTTTGAGCGTGCACTGGTTCCCACCGGTGTGGCTATAGCCCTGCCCGCAGGATATGTGGCACTGGTCCATCCGCGCTCCGGCCTTGCCGCCAAGCAAGGCGTCACCGTGCTCAACGCGCCCGGCACCGTCGATGCCGGATATCGTGGCGAGATCAAAGTGCCGCTGATCAATCTCGACCCGGAGCATACCGCCGTCTTCCACCCGGGCGACCGCATCGCCCAGATGGTCATCCAGCGCTATGTCGAAGCCCGATTCATCCCCGCCGAGACCTTGCCCGGCTCAGACAGGGCGGAACGGGGATTCGGATCCACGGGAGTGGCGTCCTGATTTAACCGTAGGCGGGGTCTGGATGCAATTGCCAACACGCAGTCAACCCCGATACACGGCTACAATGAGTGTCATATGAGGGAGGTGACTGGCATGTCGGAGATCGATGGCGAGCAGTATGCCGCCCGCAAGCTGGGATGCGAGATCAGCGCTGATCCGCTCAATCCGCTTGAACCAATCAAGCAGGTGTGCAAGGCTCATCACCCTGGAGAGGATTTGTCCATCCTCGATCGCGCCTATCAGCGTGCCGTTATCCAGCATTCCGTTCAGCGCCGCAAGTCCGGCGAGCCGTACATCATCCATCCGCTGGCCGTTTCCCAGATTCTTGCCGATCTGGGCATGGGTCCGATCGTGGTGGCGGCCGGTCTGCTGCATGACACTGTGGAGGACACGGACTACACACTGGATCAGTGCCGTGCCGAGTTCGGCGATACTGTGGCAGGTCTGGTTGACGGCGTCACCAAGTTGAGCCAGCTCGAAGTGGGAGACTCGGCCCAGGCCGAAACCATCCGCAAGCTTGTGGTGGCCATGAGCCGTGACGTGCGCACCTTGGTGGTCAAGCTCGCCGATCGTGTGCACAACGCCCGCACTTGGCGATACGTGAAGACCACCTCCGCCCAGAAGAAGGCGCGCGAAACCCTCGACGTGTATGCGCCGCTGGCCAACCGTCTGGGTATGAACGCCATCAAGACGGAGCTCGAGGAACTGAGCTTCAAGGTGCTCTACCCGAAGATTTACAACGAGATCGTGGTGTTGGTGGCTCGTCGGGCCGGTCAACGCGATGTGTATTTGAAGCAGATTCTGGCCGAGATCAACGAGGATCTGGACGAGCAGCACATCAAGGCGTACGTCACCGGACGCCCGAAGGACTATTTCTCCATTTACCAGAAGATGATCGTGCGCGGCCATGATTTCGCGAACATCTACGATCTGGTAGGTGTACGTATCATCGTCGATACCATTCAGGACTGCTATGCGGCGCTTGGTGCCGTGCATGCGCGGTGGAATCCGGTTCCCGGCCGGTTCAAGGATTACATCGCCATGCCGAAGCTCAACATGTACCAGTCGTTGCACACCACGGTGGTCGGCCCCGGCGGTAAGCCGGTCGAAATCCAGATCCGTACGTGGGACATGCACCGTCGTGCCGAATTCGGTATCGCCGCGCACTGGAAGTACAAGGAGAACGGCCAGGCCGGTCGTGCCCTGAGCTCGCCAGACAAGTCCGACCGCAAGCGCGATGTGAACAATCAGGAGCTGTCCGAGGCCGATAACCTCAAGTGGATTCAGCAGCTCGCCGATTGGACCAGCGAAACCCCGGATTCCAACGAATTCTTGGGCTCTTTGAAAGAGGATCTTGGCTCGTCCGAGGTCTATGTGTTCACGCCGAAGGGCAAGATCGTCTCCTTGCCGGCTCATGCCACACCGGTTGATTTCGCCTATGCCGTGCATACCGAAGTGGGCCACCGCACCATGGGCGCGCGTGTCAACGGGCGTTTGGTGCCGCTCGACACCACGCTTGATAACGGCGATACGGTGGAGATCCTGACTTCCAAGTCCGATACTGCCGGTCCTTCGCGCGACTGGCTGAGCTTCGTCAAGAGCCCGAAGGCACGAAACAAGATCCGCCAATGGTTCTCGAAGGAACGTCGTACCGAGGCCATTGAGGAAGGCCGCGACGAACTGACCCGCGCTATGCGCAAGCGTAACCTGCCGGTCAATGCGCTGCTGACCACCGAGGCACTGATCGGTGTGGCCGACGACCTCAATTTCCCGAACGCCGACGCTGTGTTCGCCGCCATCGGTGATGGGCAGATCTCCACGCAGAACGTCATCTCGCATCTGGTCAAGGATGCCGGGGCCGACGAGGTCGATGAGGAAGTCGAGCAGGAAGCCCTGCCTCTGAAGCCTGTTGAGCGTAAGAGCTCCAGCAGCTCTACCGGAGTGTCCGTCAAGGGCGTGGGCGACGTGTGGGTCAAATTGGCTCGTTGCTGCATGCCGGTGCCGGGAGATCAGATCATCGGCTTCATCACCCGTAATCAGGGCGTGTCCGTGCATCGTACCGATTGCCAGAACATGATCGATCTGAAGAACAAGCAGCCCGAGCGCGTGGTCGAGGTCGAATGGACCAGCACCAAAGGTCTGTTCATGGTCAAGATCCAGGTCGAGGCCTTGGATCGTCGCAACCTGTTGTCCGACGTGACACGCGTGCTGTCCGATCATGGCGTGAATATCATCTCCGGAACGATCGCCACGGGTTCCGACCGTGTGGCCACCAGCCAGTTCAGCTTCGAAATGGCCGATCCGCAGCACCTCAACACGTTGCTGGCCGCCGTGCGCAAAATCGATGGCGTGTTTGACGTGTACCGTCTGACCGGTGCCAAGGAGTCCGCTGAGCCGCGTATGCGCAAGATGAAGTAGTCCGTACCGTACTCTGGCTCCCCTCCAGAGGGGAGCCAAGAACGAGTAAGCCCTCTGATTGGAATCGATCAGAGGGCTTTGTTGTCGGTTGTGGTGGGTCTTACTCAGCCACGTCCACGGAGAGGATCACGGCCGGCTCGAGCGGGCGATCCATCGGATCGGTTTCGACGGCCTCGAGCTTGTCGACAACCTTCTTGGAAGCGTCATCAGCAACTTCACCGAAGATAGTGTGGTGGCCATCCAACCACGGGGTCGGCACGGTGGTGATGAAGAACTGGGAGCCGTTGGTGCCGTGCACCTTGCCGTCCATACCGCGGCGCAGACCAGCGTTGGCCATGGCCAGCAGATACGGCTTGTCGAACTTCAGGCTCGGATCGATCTCATCGTCGAACTCGTAGCCAGGGCCGCCGGTGCCGGTGCCGAGCGGGCAACCACCCTGAATCATGAACTGCTTGATGATGCGGTGGAAGGTCAGACCGTTGTAGAACTTGCCGTGGGAAGGCTGACCGGTGTACGGGTCGGCCCATTCCTTCTCGCCGGTGGCGAGGCCCAGGAAGTTGGCCACGGTGTTCGGGGCCTTGTCGTCGAACAGGTCGATGGTGATATCGCCCTCAGAGGTGCGCATGATTACGGTAGTCATGGTCTTAAGTGTCTCATGGGCTTGAGACCGGACGGTGGGTGCATGAGCTATGCCCCTTGTGGGACCTGCCCGGTTGTGAGGACTACTCTCGGGAGAGACATGATGTTCGGAGCGGTTATTTCCAGTTGAATGTGTAGCTTTGGTCCGGCTGTTCCTCGCCATGGGTGGTGACGGTCGGGATGTTGCCGTGCCAGGTGACGGTGAAGTTGCCCGAGCCTAATGATTTGCCGTCGTTGTGCAGATCCGTTTTGATTTCCGTGACGTTCTCGGAACCGATAACACCGGGATCGGTGTCCCAAGAGACTTTGACCGTGATGCTGCTTGGGCCGAAGAATATGGGCGAGCCGAGTTCGCTGATGGTCACTTCGCAGGTGCCGTCAGCGGATTTCGCGTTCACGATGCGATGCGACATATCCGTTTGCATCCATATGAGAGTGCAGCCTCCAGCCCAGATCAGCGCGATTGCGAGAATGATATGCTCAACGATGTGTGCCGCTTTATGTGAGTATCCTTCGGTCATAAATGTCCCCACGCTCATGTCATCATGCCATAGCCTTCAACCGGAGCCTTTTCATCGGTCGTTGAAAAGATGATTGGCGATATCGCCCCGACCGCCGAAGCCGGACGGCACGTCACCCAAAGAGTTCTTAGCGAAGTCGAACAATCCCATGGTCATGCCTCTTTACCTTTGGGAAACTAATATGACTACCGTATCAGTTGTCGGCATCATCGCCGAGGCTTGCGATTTGCGGAAGTGGTCCATATCCATGCACCGCGTCATGAAACGGGACGCCGTCTCGCGCGTAATTCGTGCCTGTAGAATCTTTAAAGACCAAGTTTGGAGGGAGCGGAATCATGCCACGCAAGCTGATCATGTGCGGGGACCATCCGGTCCTTGCGTTCGAATACGATCCCGAGTCCGGTCGCGCGTGCTCCTCTGGCGAGGTCCTTGACCATGATCGTCTGCCCCTGGAGTTCACCACGCACGGCAAGAGCGCGCTGTATGCCAAGAGGATCGACGAATGGTGGAGGTCCCGCGCCATCCCCTCCACCCGCGACGGCATCTGCCGCGTGCTCGAATCGCTTGGCGCGGCATCGACCGACGAACTGCTCGACAGGACCTACGGTTTGAGCCTGTCGGACCAGTACTGGGTCAGACGCGAGGACGACCCGGCCGAATGGAAGGACGTCAACTTCTTCGACAATCCCTTCGACGAGGCGCTGGGCGAGATCCTGCTCACCTCGTACTCGTCGTCCCATGACATCAGCCTCAACGTCCCCGACGTGTCCACTGGCGGCGATCTTCCCAAACGCTGGACGATCGACAGGGCCACCGGCAGGAGACTGCTCGTCAAGTCGGGCCGTACTGGCCAGGAGCCCATGAACGAGGTCATCGCCTCGAGGCTCTGCATGCGATTGGGCGTTCCGGCCGTCCGGTATTCCCTGGCACGCAACGGCAACCGTCTGGTGTCCACATGCGCGGACATGCTCTCCAATCATGAGGAGCTGGTCTCCGCCTGGCAGGTGCTCCAATCCGTCAAGGCCGTCAACGGCCTCAACTCGCATGACCAGTGGATCCGCGCCGCCGTCGGCTTCGGCGCAGACGAACGGGCGGTTCGTGACGCCACGGACGATTGGCTCGTGGTCGACTACCTCATGCGCAATACAGATAGGCATTACAACAACTTCGGTCTGATCCGGAACATCGAGACCCTTGCGGTCCGTCCGGCCCCGATCTACGACACCGGCGCGAGCCTGTGGAGCGGCGAGCTCGATGTGGACGACCGCGACTGGTTCGCCAAGCCGTTCTATTCGGCGACCGGTCGCCCCTCGGCCTTGCGGCAGCTCAAACTGGTGGAGGATTGGGGCCGGTTCGATCTGGATGCTCTGTCGGACTGGCCCGACGAGGTGGCGCACGAGTTGTCGCGCATGCGCATGTTCGCGCCCGAACGCCTCGATGCCATCCGGGTACAGTTGGTAAAGCGTATCGGGATGCTCCGCAGGATCAGGGAGGGTGAGGTCCTTCGTGTTTCTGGCCCGATTCGCAATAAAACGGATTTGATGGGCAGGTTCGGCGAGACGTTGCGGAAGAACCTTGGACAACGGGACGGGGATGCCAGAAGCGTCGGAACCGGACCGGATGCGTTGAGCCGTCATCTGAACCGCTAGCGCAACGAATCACTACTGGAATAATGGACTTTGCAACCGGAACACGAAAAGAGGAGCATGATGGCCAATCCCGAGCTGTCGCGGCACATCCAGGCCCTTCCCGACGAGCTGAACGCCCTTGAAAGGGGACGGGAGATTTCCGAACGCCTGCGGAGGATCGACGCGCTGAAGGACCGGGCCCGCTCGCTGGAGCCGTTGGACGGTGTCGAGGACATGGCGTTGGCGGATTACGACCGCGACTGGCTGGTGCGCTACACCTACAATTCGAACGCCATCGAGGGGTCCACGCTGACCCTGGAGGACACGTCGCTGGTGCTGGAGGGCGAGTTCGTCCCATCGGACTCGCCGGCCAGATACGTGTTCGCAGCGCGAGGGGTCGCTGACGGCATGGCCTACGTGCGCGAATATGCCAAGGAGGGGCGGAAGCTGAACGAGGAGCTGATCCGTCGTCTACACGAGGTGACCGCATTGGATCTCCAGCCGTTCGCCCGCGGCACGTTCCGTCCTTATGGCTATTTGGCGCGGATCACCGCCACCCGAGTCAAGACCGCGGACCCGCTGGAGATCCGCGACGACCTGCGATCCTTGATCGACGGGTTGGATGGCTGCGCAGCGCATCCGCTGCTCAGGGCCGCCGGTTTCCACGCGATGTTCGAGAACATCCATCCATTCATGGACGGCAACGGGCGGACCGGCCGCCAGCTGCTCAACTTCGTGCTGCTGCGGAACGGATACCGTCCCGTGGCCATCAAATACGATGCGGGTCGGTCATACGCGCGAGGCCTGGAGGCATGGCAGGTGGACGGCAAGCCGGATTCGTTCTGCTCCATTTTCCTAGACTGCGTGGAACAGGAGGAACAGACACTCGTCGATCTGATCGAGCGGCTTCGCCATCTGAGATAGGTCGCAGGAACACTCGCATGCTTCTTTCGTGTGCGTCGGTAAGCCGCTGATATGCACAGAAGAATGAGATTATTCTTGGGTGCCTGTAGGTGCCTCGTGGAAAACGAGCGTAACCGGCAGGTTTCCCAAAAATCGAAAACCTTGGAATAAAGCGAAAAACAGTTGGCTACCATTATCATGCGAGGTGCGCATGATAATGGTAGCCATGGCTCCAAGTGTCTCATGGGCTTGAGACCGGGGAAGAGACGTGATTGCTGGAATGGCGCGGAGAGCTGGGAATGGGCGTGGGCAATAGCCGGGACAACATGCCGCAGCGTGAAGCGTCATACGAGTTGTCTCGCGATGGCCAACGCGCCGGCAACGACCATGAGCGCTGAGAAGACACGCAAAAGAGTCCTTTTGCGTTCTCTTCCCGGTTTTTGGATCCAATCGACGTATATCAGGACTAATCCGACGGCCAGCGGCACCAAGGCCAGCAGAAGCAGTGGCTTTTCCATGGCGCCTCCTTTCTGAACGCTGTGATTCAGAGATATCTTTAGCTAATCATGGGATATGGGCGGCTTGGCGCCGATTGGTGATGGGGCTCGATCCTGATGTTCGTCGGTGCCGGAATATGGTGCATTCCGTCAAATAGAGGTGGGCGCTTGGATACGGTGTCGCTTTATTGGATTTCTTTGTTTCTATGATTTGATTATGCCACGAGTCCAACAAAACGTTACCGGCCCCCTACCACGGTCCCTCCCCGGTTCTGCTAGATGTATAGATTGTTTTGATGTAAAACATAGAAAGTATGGGAGATATAGGTAATCGTGACACCTCTTGTCGGCGTGAAGGTATGGAAAAGCGCAAATTTCCTTCTGGCGGGCTTTGAGCGGCGAACAGAGTGGTACACTCATTCTGGGAATTGGTAGAAAGCCTTGCTGTTGCTGGGTTTGTGGGTTTCGGTAGATAGAGTCTCCATGATGTGCGCAGACCTCATGATGCGACGGGCTCGCCTGTTCGGGCCGCTGCTCGCCTCCGGCTGCGAGGTGCTGATCTCGGGGGAGGGGACGCGCCGCGTGCGATTGTTCGACGGTGAGCGGGCCTTGGTCGGGAACGCCAAGGCCAAACGAAGAAGGGAATTCACGGAGACGCGTCTTTTGGCCCACGAGGCCTTACGACGTATCGGCCATGACGGGCCCATACTCAAAGGTTCGGATGGTGAACCGCTCTGGCCTGTGTTTTGTCAAGTTGTTATAGGCCAGTGTGGCGTGAGTTTTCCTTCCGAAAAA
>OBWK01000756.1_pt1 | contig 12746 bp, 10 predicted proteins | sample 1495251 | NCBI WGS metagenome assembly OBWK01 (sample SAMEA2580065, study PRJEB22360) | human gut metagenome | biome: human gut; feature: human-associated habitat; material: faeces | place: Denmark | collected 2008/2010 | reverse complement strand
CGCTTCCTGCTGGAGCTGCCGCAGGATGATTTGATTTGGGAACAGGAGCGCAAAGTGGTCAGCGCCGAAGAACGGATGCAGAAAGGGCAAAGCCATCTGGCGAATCTGAAAGCGATGATGGCGGCAAAACGAGGGAAATAATCAAGGCCGGAAAAAATGTGTCAGCATCGCATCCGGCACTTACTCATTAATGCACTTCCAGCGGCCAGTGGACATAGCTCTGCCACTGGCTTTCCTGATCAATAATCTCTTTACCTAGCGGATGTTGGGTTAGCCAACCTTGCGGAAGCGTCAAGGTCAACAGTTCATGGTTAGCCTGTAATGTCATCTCTGGCACGAGATCGTCACGGCGACGGCTGGCAAAAATGATAGCCAGGCGGAGTAAACGGCAGAGTTGTTCTGCGACGCGCGGTGGTACGGCATTTTGCTGATGCAGCGATGAGAGATCGACCGGATTAGTCTGGTTGAGCAGTAGCGTCGCCAGCAGTTTTTTCTGTGCGGGGGTAAAACCGGGAAGATCCAGGTTACGCACCAGATAAGCAGCGTGTTGCGGCGCTTGTTTGAAGTCAACGCTCAGGCCGATTTCATGAAGCTGACAGGCGCTGATGAGCAAATCGCGGCTTATTGCTTCAAGATGCCATTCATTTTCCACCTGATCGAAGAAGTTAGCCGCAACTTTGGCTACGCGCTGTGCCTGATCAATATCGATCATAAAGCGTCGCTGAATATTACGCAGCGTACGGCTGCGAATATCCTGCTCGACGGTAAGATGCAACATACCGTAGACCAGGCCTTCACGCAGCGCACCGCCCGCCAGGGTCATACACTGAATATTCAGTTCGGTAAAAATGGCTATCAGGATCGCCAGACCACTCGGGAACACTAACGCACGTTCCAGCGTCAGCCCGTCAATCTCTAGCTCTTCCAGCCGACCGCAATGAATGGCGCGTTGTTTCAGTTGCTGCAACTTTTCCAGGGTAATGCGTTCATCCATCCCCTGTGCCATCATGATTTCCTGTAACGCCTGCACGGTGCCGGAAGCGCCAACGCACACTTTCCAGCCGTGATACCGTAATTCATCGGCAACCGGACGTAACACTTCGCGTGCCGCTTTTTCTGCAGCATCAAAATTTTCCTGCCCCAGATTACGATCGGCAAAATAGCGTTCCAGCCAGGTAACGCAGCCCATCGACAGGCTGAACAAAGAGGTGGTTTGTGCACCCGTGCCGGTTACCAGTTCAGTACTGGCTCCGCCGATATCCACCACCAGGCGCTGATCGGCACCGCCAGTGGTGTGAGCAACGCCCTGATAAATCAGACGCGCTTCCTCTTCACCGCTGATCACCTGTACCGGACAACCGAGGATTTCCTGCGCTTTGGCAATAAAATCACCCGCATTGACGGCAAGGCGTAATGTCGCCGTAGCGACAACGCGAATTTGCGGGGGAGGGATATCTTGCAGACGTTCAGCAAACAGGCGCAGACATTGCCAACCGCGCTCCATTGCTTCATTAGACAGGGCATTTTCGCTATTCAGGCCAGCAGCCAGACGCACTTTGCGTTTTATTCGCGTCAGCGTCTGGATGCTTCCAGCCACCTCGCGCACAACCAGCATATGAAAACTATTCGAACCGAGATCAATGGCTGCATACAGCGACGAGGTGGAACCCATACTCTTCATCCTTCAATCTGTCTCTGTGTTGGCTGCATTCTTTCACCTGAATCACTTACGACAGTAAACTCATCGGGATTCATTCTCTTGCCATCTTGATACAGCTTGAATGATTTGGAGTATGACATTTTTTCTTTAACCTGAACGACGACGATTACGCGGAGCGCCAGTACGACGCGGACCATTGCCTGTGCGCGGGCGCGTGAGGCGCAGCGGTTTTGGCAGATCGGTCATCAATGCGTCTGGATTGTATTTACTTACCGGAATTGAGTGACCAATATAGGTCTCAATAGCAGGCAAATTCAATGCATACTCTTCACACGCCAGGCTGATGGAATGACCGCTTGCGCCTGCGCGACCTGTACGACCAATACGGTGAACGTAATCTTCACAGTCATCGGGTAAATCGTAGTTAAAGACGTGTGTCACAGCAGGAATATGCAAACCACGCGCGGCAACGTCGGTGGCAACCAGAATATCCAGATCGCCACGGGTAAATTCATCAAGAATACGCAGACGTTTTTTCTGCGCGACATCGCCTGTCAATAAACCGACACGATGACCATCTGCCGCCAGGTGGCCCCAGATCTCTTCACAACGGTGTTTGGTGTTGGCGAAAATAATCGCTCTGTCTGGCCACTCTTCTTCGATCAGCGTTTGCAGCAAACGCATTTTTTCTTCGTTAGAAGGGTAGAAAAGCTCTTCTTTAATACGGTGACCCGTTTTCTGTTCCGGTTCCACTTCAATATATTCGGCATTGTTCATCTGCTCGAACGCCAGTTCACGTACCCGGTACGAAAGCGTGGCGGAGAACAGCATGTTGAGGCGCTGGTTTGCAGGCGGCATACGGCGGAACAGCCAGCGGATATCTTTAATAAAGCCCAGATCGTACATGCGATCGGCTTCGTCCAGCACCACCACCTGAATGGCACCGAGGTTAATGTGGTTCTGCTTGGCGTAGTCAATTAAACGACCCGTGGTGCCAATCAGAATGTCAACGCCGCTTTCCAGCACTTTCAGCTGTTTGTCGTAGCCATCACCACCGTAAGCCAGACCCAGCTTCAGGCCGGTAGCTTCCGCCAGCGGTTCCGCGTCGGCGTGGATCTGCACGGCAAGTTCACGCGTCGGTGCCATAATTAAGGCACGCGGCTGATTCACCTTGCGATCAGCAATCGCGGGATGAGAGAGAAGATAATGAAACGTTGACGTAAGAAACGCCATCGTTTTCCCGGTACCGGTTTGCGCCTGCCCGGCTACGTCACGACCCGCCAGCGTCAGCGGAAGGGCCAGTGCCTGAATGGGCGTACAGTTATGAAACCCTTTTTTTTCAAGGGCTTCTACAACCTTCGGATGCAGGGCGAAGTCGGAAAACTTCTGTTCTGTTAAATGTGTTTTGCTCATAGTGTGGTAGAATATCAGCTTACTATTGCTTTACGAAAGCGTATCCGGTGAAATAAAGTCAACCTTTAGTTGGTTAATGTTACACCAACAACGAAACCAACACGCCAGGCTTATTCCTGTGGAGTTATATATGAGCGATAAAATTATTCACCTGACTGACGACAGTTTTGACACGGATGTACTCAAAGCGGACGGGGCGATCCTCGTCGATTTCTGGGCAGAGTGGTGCGGTCCGTGCAAAATGATCGCCCCGATTCTGGATGAAATCGCTGACGAATATCAGGGCAAACTGACCGTTGCAAAACTGAACATCGATCAAAACCCTGGCACTGCGCCGAAATATGGCATCCGTGGTATCCCGACTCTGCTGCTGTTCAAAAACGGTGAAGTGGCGGCAACCAAAGTGGGCGCACTGTCTAAAGGTCAGTTGAAAGAGTTCCTCGACGCTAACCTGGCGTAAGGGAATTTCATGTTCGGGTGCCCCGTCGCTAAAAACTGGACGCCCGGCGTGAGTCATGCTAACTTAGTGTTGACTTCGTATTAAACATACCTTATTAAGTTTGAATCTTGTAATTTCCAACGCTTCCCGTTTTATCTTAAATGCGAAGTGAACAGATTTCTGGCTCGTCACTCAATCCGTCTTGTCGTTTCAGTTCTGCGTACTCTCCTGTGACCAGGCAGCGAAAAGACATGAGTCGATGACCGTAAACAGGCATGGATGATCCTGCCATACCATTCACAACATTAAGTTCGAGATTTACCCCAAGTTTAAGAACTCACACCACTATGAATCTTACCGAATTAAAGAATACGCCGGTTTCTGAGCTGATCACTCTCGGCGAAAATATGGGGCTGGAAAACCTGGCTCGTATGCGTAAGCAGGACATTATTTTTGCCATCCTGAAGCAGCACGCAAAGAGTGGCGAAGATATCTTTGGTGATGGCGTACTGGAGATATTGCAGGATGGATTTGGTTTCCTCCGTTCCGCAGACAGCTCCTACCTCGCCGGTCCTGATGACATCTACGTTTCCCCTAGCCAAATCCGCCGTTTCAACCTCCGCACTGGTGATACCATCTCTGGTAAGATTCGCCCGCCGAAAGAAGGTGAACGCTATTTTGCGCTGCTGAAAGTTAACGAAGTTAACTTCGACAAACCTGAAAACGCCCGCAACAAAATCCTCTTTGAGAACTTAACCCCGCTGCACGCAAACTCTCGTCTGCGTATGGAACGTGGTAACGGTTCTACGGAAGATTTAACCGCTCGCGTACTGGATCTGGCATCACCTATCGGTCGTGGTCAGCGTGGTCTGATTGTGGCACCGCCGAAAGCCGGTAAAACCATGCTGCTGCAGAACATTGCTCAGAGTATTGCTTACAACCACCCGGATTGTGTGCTGATGGTTCTGCTGATCGACGAACGTCCGGAAGAAGTAACCGAGATGCAGCGACTGGTAAAAGGTGAAGTTGTTGCTTCTACCTTTGACGAACCCGCATCTCGCCACGTTCAGGTTGCGGAAATGGTGATCGAGAAGGCGAAACGCCTGGTTGAGCACAAGAAAGACGTTATCATTCTGCTCGACTCCATCACTCGTCTGGCGCGCGCTTACAACACCGTTGTTCCGGCGTCAGGTAAAGTGTTGACCGGTGGTGTGGACGCCAACGCCCTGCATCGTCCGAAACGCTTCTTCGGTGCGGCGCGTAACGTGGAAGAGGGCGGCAGCCTGACCATTATCGCGACGGCGCTTATCGATACCGGTTCTAAAATGGACGAAGTTATCTACGAAGAGTTTAAAGGTACAGGCAACATGGAACTGCACCTCTCTCGTAAGATCGCTGAAAAACGCGTCTTCCCGGCTATCGACTACAACCGTTCCGGTACCCGTAAAGAAGAGCTGCTCACGACTCAGGAAGAACTGCAGAAAATGTGGATCCTGCGCAAAATCATTCACCCGATGGGCGAAATCGATGCAATGGAATTCCTCATTAATAAACTGGCAATGACCAAGACCAATGACGATTTCTTCGAAATGATGAAACGCTCATAAATTTGTCTTATGCCAAAAACGCCACGTGTTTACGTGGCGTTTTGCTTTTATATCTGTAATCTTAATGCCGCGCTGGCGATGTTAGGAAAATTCCTGGATTTTGCTGGTGTGTTATGCAATTTGCATATCAAGTGGTTAATTTTCGCATAGTGCTGGTAGGTTCGGAACGGACTTTCCTTTCTGAATAAAGGTCTTCGTGGTTATACTTCTGCTAATAATTTTCTCTGAGAGCATGCATTGTGAATTTACTGACAGTGAGTACTGATCTCATCAGTATTTTTTTATTCACGACACTGTTTCTGTTTTTTGCCCGTAAGGTGGCAAAAAAAGTCGGTTTAGTGGATAAACCAAACTTCCGCAAACGTCACCAGGGATTGATACCTCTCGTTGGGGGGATTTCGGTTTACGCAGGGATTTGCTTCACGTTCGGAATTGTCGACTACTATATTCCGCATGCATCTCTCTATCTCGCTTGTGCTGGTGTGCTTGTTTTCATTGGCGCGCTGGATGACCGTTTTGATATCAGCGTAAAAATCCGAGCCACCATACAGGCCGCTGTTGGCATTGTTATGATGGTGTTCGGCAAACTTTATCTCAGTAGCCTGGGTTATATCTTTGGCTCCTGGGAGATGGTGCTCGGACCGTTTGGTTACTTCCTGACGCTATTTGCCGTCTGGGCGGCCATTAATGCGTTCAACATGGTTGATGGCATTGATGGCTTGCTGGGCGGGTTGTCCTGCGTCTCGTTTGCAGCAATCGGTATGATTTTGTGGTTCGACGGGCAAACCAGTCTCGCAATCTGGTGCTTTGCGATGATCGCCGCCATCCTGCCATACATCATGCTTAACCTTGGTATCCTGGGTCGCCGCTACAAAGTCTTTATGGGGGATGCGGGCAGTACGCTGATTGGTTTTACCGTGATCTGGATCCTGCTCGAAACGACCCAGGGCAAAACTCATCCCATCAGCCCGGTTACCGCTTTGTGGATTATCGCCATTCCGCTAATGGATATGGTGGCGATTATGTACCGTCGCCTGCGTAAAGGCATGAGCCCATTCTCTCCAGACCGTCAGCATATTCACCATTTGATCATGCGTGCCGGGTTTACTTCCCGCCAGGCGTTTGTGCTGATTACCCTTGCCGCAGCATTGCTCGCTTCCATTGGCGTGCTGGCAGAATATTCTCATTTTGTCCCGGAGTGGGTCATGCTGGTGCTCTTTTTGCTAGCATTCTTCCTCTATGGATATTGCATCAAGCGTGCCTGGAAAGTTGCTCGCTTTATTAAGCGCGTAAAACGCAGACTGCGTAGAAATCGTGGTGGCAGCCCCAATTTAACCAAATAAATGAGGATGTGATGACACAACCAATGCCTGGGAAACCGGCCGAAGACGCTGAAAATGAACTGGATATTCGTGGGTTGTTTCGTACCTTGTGGGCTGGGAAGCTGTGGATTATTGGCATGGGGCTGGCGTTTGCGTTAATCGCGCTGGCGTATACTTTTTTTGCTCGCCAGGAGTGGAGCTCGACAGCGATTACCGATCGTCCAACGGTGAATATGCTGGGGGGATATTACTCACAGCAGCAATTTTTGCGTAACCTGGATGTCCGTTCAAACATGGCTTCTGCCGACCAACCATCGGTCATGGACGAAGCCTATAAAGAGTTTGTTATGCAACTGGCCTCGTGGGATACCCGCAGAGAGTTCTGGCTGCAAACCGACTATTACAAACAGCGGATGGTGGGCAATAGCAAAGCCGATGCGGCGTTGCTGGATGAAATGATCAACAACATCGTGTTTATTCCCGGTGACTTCACCCGCGCGGTCAATGACAGCGTGAAGCTGATTGCCGAAACTGCGCCTGACGCTAATAACCTGTTACGTCAGTATGTTGCTTTTGCCAGCCAGCGTGCAGCCAGCCATCTGAATGATGAGCTGAAAGGCGCATGGGCGGCACGCACCATCCAGATGAAAGCTCAGGTGAAGCGTCAGGAAGAGGTGGCGAAAGCCATCTACGATCGCCGGATGAACAGTATTGAACAGGCGCTGAAAATTGCTGAGCAGCATAATATTTCGCGCAGTGCGACAGATGTGCCTGCCGAGGAATTACCTGATTCAGAAATGTTCCTGCTTGGGCGTCCAATGCTCCAGGCTCGACTGGAAAATTTACAGGCCGTCGGTCCGGCCTTTGATCTCGACTATGATCAGAATCGGGCCATGTTAAACACCCTGAATGTTGGTCCAACCCTGGATCCGCGTTTTCAGACCTATCGCTATTTGCGTACGCCGGAAGAACCGGTAAAACGCGATAGCCCACGTCGTGCCTTCCTGATGATTATGTGGGGCATTGTCGGGGGACTGATCGGGGCTGGTGTCGCATTAACCCGCCGTTGCTCGAAATAGCAACACTGCTGCGGTGAGCGCAAAGGCGCTCGCCGCTTATTCGAAGAGAATCGATGTGAAAGTACTGACTGTATTTGGTACGCGCCCGGAAGCCATCAAGATGGCACCGTTGGTGCATGCGTTGGCAAAAGATCCTTTTTTTGAGGCTAAAGTTTGCGTCACTGCGCAGCATCGGGAGATGCTCGATCAGGTGCTGAAACTCTTTTCCATTGTACCTGACTACGATCTCAACATAATGCAGCCAGGACAAGGCCTTACAGAGATAACCTGTCGGATTCTGGAAGGGCTAAAACCTATTCTTGCCGAGTTCAAACCAGATGTCGTGCTGGTTCACGGCGATACTACGACGACGCTAGCAACCAGCCTGGCGGCGTTTTATCAGCGTATTCCTGTTGGTCACGTTGAGGCTGGTCTGCGCACGGGCGATCTCTATTCGCCGTGGCCGGAAGAGGCTAACCGTACATTGACCGGGCATCTGGCGATGTATCATTTTTCTCCAACCGAAACTTCCCGGCAAAACTTGCTGCGTGAAAACGTTGCGGATAGCCGAATCTTCATTACTGGTAATACAGTCATTGATGCACTGTTATGGGTGCGTGACCAGGTGATGAGCAGCGATACGCTGCGTTCAGAACTGGCGGCAAATTACCCGTTTATCGACCCCGATAAAAAGATGATTCTGGTGACCGGTCACAGGCGTGAGAGCTTCGGTCGTGGCTTTGAAGAAATCTGCCATGCGCTGGCAGACATCGCCACCACGCACCAGGACATCCAGATTGTCTATCCGGTGCATCTCAACCCGAACGTCAGAGAGCCGGTCAATCGCATTCTGGGGCATGTGAAAAATGTCATTCTGATCGATCCCCAGGAGTATTTACCGTTTGTCTGGCTGATGAACCACGCCTGGCTGATTTTGACCGACTCAGGCGGCATTCAGGAAGAAGCGCCTTCGCTGGGGAAACCGGTGCTGGTGATGCGCGATACCACTGAGCGTCCGGAAGCGGTGACGGCGGGTACGGTGCGTCTGGTCGGCACGGATAAGCAGCGAATTGTCGAGGAAGTGACGCGTCTTTTAAAAGACGAAAACGAATATCAAGCTATGAGCCGCGCCCATAACCCGTATGGTGATGGTCAGGCATGCTCTCGCATTCTGGAAGCGTTAAAAAATAATCGGATATCACTATGAGTTTTGCGACCATTTCTGTTATCGGACTGGGTTACATCGGGCTGCCTACAGCAGCTGCGTTTGCCTCAAGGCAAAAACAGGTGATTGGTGTCGATATCAACCAACACGCGGTTGATACCATCAATCGTGGCGAAATCCATATCGTCGAGCCTGATTTGGCGAGCGTAGTAAAAACTGCCGTAGAAGGCGGTTTTTTACGAGCGAGCACGACGCCAGTTGAAGCGGATGCCTGGTTGATTGCTGTACCCACACCGTTTAAAGGCGATCATGAGCCAGATATGACCTACGTTGAATCGGCTGCTCGCTCCATTGCGCCAGTGCTGAAAAAAGGCGCGTTAGTGATCCTTGAATCCACCTCGCCGGTGGGGTCAACCGAGAAGATGGCAGAATGGTTAGCAGAGATGCGTCCAGATCTCACTTTCCCACAGCAGGTGGGCGAGTTGGCGGACGTCAACATTGCTTACTGCCCGGAACGCGTATTACCGGGCCAGGTTATGGTCGAGCTGATTAAAAACGATCGCGTGATTGGTGGTATGACGCCGGTTTGTTCGGCCCGCGCCAGCGAACTGTACAAAATTTTCCTCGAAGGTGAGTGTGTCGTCACTAACTCGCGGACGGCGGAAATGTGTAAGCTCACCGAAAACAGCTTCCGCGATGTGAATATCGCTTTTGCTAATGAATTGTCGCTGATTTGTGCCGATCAGGGGATTAACGTCTGGGAACTGATTCGCCTGGCGAATCGTCACCCTCGCGTCAATATTCTTCAGCCAGGCCCTGGCGTGGGCGGTCACTGCATCGCTGTTGATCCGTGGTTTATCGTGGCACAGAACCCCCAGCAGGCGCGGCTTATCCGTACCGCGCGCGAAGTGAACGATCACAAACCGTTCTGGGTTATCGATCAGGTGAAAGCGGCGGTGGCTGATTGTCTGGCTGCTACCGATAAACGCGCCAGTGAACTGAAAATCGCCTGCTTTGGTCTGGCGTTTAAACCGAATATTGATGACCTGCGCGAAAGTCCGGCAATGGAAATCGCTGAACTGATCGCCCAGTGGCACAGCGGCGAAACGCTGGTTGTTGAGCCTAACATCCACCAGTTGCCGAAGAAACTGACCGGGCTTTGTACTCTGGCGCAGCTTGACGAGGCGCTGGCAACGGCAGATGTGCTGGTGATGCTGGTCGATCATAGTCAGTTCAAAGTTATCAATGGCGACAACGTCCATCAGCAGTATGTCGTCGATGCCAAAGGAGTCTGGCGCTGATGAGAAAGATTCTGATAACAGGTGGTGCCGGGTTTATTGGCTCGGCGCTGGTGCGTTATATCATCAACGAAACGAGCGACGCGGTGGTGGTGGTCGATAAGCTGACCTACGCCGGAAACCTGATGTCGCTGGCACCGGTCGCGCAAAGCGAGCGCTTTGCCTTTGAGAAAGTTGATATCTGCGATCGGGCAGAACTGGCGCGCGTATTCACTGAGTATCAGCCAGACTGTGTCATGCATCTGGCAGCCGAAAGCCATGTTGACCGTTCTATTGACGGCCCGGCAGCGTTTATTGAAACCAACATTGTCGGGACTTATACACTGCTTGAAGCGGCGCGGGCTTACTGGACTGCGCTGACGGAAGATAAAAAATCAGCGTTCCGTTTTCATCATATCTCCACCGACGAAGTATATGGTGACCTGCACTCGACGGATGATTTCTTCACCGAAACCACGCCGTATGCGCCGAGCAGCCCTTATTCCGCGTCAAAAGCCAGCAGCGACCATCTGGTGCGCGCCTGGCTGCGGACCTATGGTCTGCCGACGCTTATCACCAACTGCTCGAATAACTACGGTCCTTACCACTTTCCGGAAAAACTGATCCCGCTGATGATCCTCAACGCGCTGGCGGGTAAACCGCTGCCGGTATATGGCAACGGGCAGCAAATCCGTGACTGGCTGTATGTTGAAGATCACGCCCGCGCGCTGTATTGCGTGGCGACCACCGGGAAAGTCGGTGAAACCTATAATATTGGTGGTCACAACGAGCGTAAGAATCTCGATGTTGTGGAAACCATTTGCGAGCTGCTGGAAGAACTGGCTCCGAATAAGCCGCACGGCGTGGCGCACTATCGTGACCTGATCACCTTTGTCGCTGACCGTCCGGGGCATGATCTGCGTTATGCCATTGATGCTTCGAAAATTGCCCGTGAACTTGGCTGGCTGCCGCAGGAAACCTTTGAAAGTGGAATGCGTAAAACGGTGCAGTGGTATCTGGCTAATGAAAGCTGGTGGAAGCAGGTGCAGGACGGCAGCTATCAGGGCGAGCGTTTAGGTCTGAAAGGCTAATTTTCAGCGGAGGCAAACATGAAAGGTATTATCCTGGCGGGCGGTTCCGGCACCCGATTGCATCCGATTACGCGCGGCGTATCGAAGCAACTGTTGCCGATTTACGATAAGCCAATGATTTACTATCCGCTGTCGGTGCTGATGCTGGCCGGTATCCGCGAAATTCTCATCATCACTACGCCGGAAGATAAAGGTTATTTCCAGCGCCTGCTGGGTGACGGCAGTGAGTTCGGTATCCAGCTGGAATATGCCGAACAGCCCAGTCCGGACGGTCTGGCGCAGGCCTTTATCATCGGTGAAACCTTCCTCAACGGTGAACCTTCTTGTCTGGTGCTGGGCGATAACATCTTCTTCGGACAGGGCTTCAGTCCGAAGCTGCGTCATGTTGCGGCGCGCACGGAAGGGGCGACGGTATTTGGCTATCAGGTGATGGACCCGGAACGTTTTGGCGTGGTGGAGTTTGACGACAATTTCCGCGCTATCTCGCTGGAAGAAAAACCAAAACAGCCGAAATCAAACTGGGCGGTGACCGGGCTTTATTTCTACGACAGTAAAGTCGTGGAGTACGCAAAGCAGGTGAAGCCGTCGGAGCGTGGTGAACTGGAGATTACCTCCATCAACCAGATGTACCTCGAGGCGGGCAACCTGACCGTTGAACTGCTCGGGCGCGGATTTGCCTGGCTGGATACCGGCACTCACGACAGCCTGATTGAGGCCAGCACTTTTGTGCAGACAGTAGAAAAACGCCAGGGCTTTAAGATTGCCTGCCTGGAAGAGATTGCCTGGCGTAACGGCTGGCTCGATGACGAGGGTGTGAAGCGTGCTGCCAGTTCATTAGCGAAAACTGGCTACGGCCAATATCTGCTGGAGTTACTTCGTGCCCGTCCGCGCCAGTATTGAGCCACTAACCTGGGAAAACGCCTTCTTTGGTGTTAACAGCGCCATCGTGCGCATTACGTCTGAAGCACCGCTCCTGACGCCAGACGCGTTAGCGCCGTGGTCACGGGTGCAGGCCAAAATTGCGGCATCAAATACGGGTGAACTGGATGCTCTGCAACAGCTGGGATTCTCCCTGGTAGAAGGTGAAGTTGATTTGGCACTACCCGTGAACAATGTCAGTGATAGCGGTGCAGTAGTGGCACAAGAGACCGATATTCCCGCATTACGTCAGTTAGCCAGCGCCGCATTTGCGCAAAGCCGTTTTCGTGCGCCGTGGTATGCGCCTGACGCCAGCGGTCGCTTTTATGCACAGTGGATTGAAAATGCCGTGCGCGGCACCTTTGATCATCAATGTCTGATTTTACGTGCGGCGTCCGGCGATATTCGCGGTTATGTCTCTTTACGGGAACTCAATGCGACAGATGCGCGAATTGGCCTGCTGGCTGGACGCGGTGCAGGTGCTGAGCTAATGCAAACGGCGCTAAACTGGGCGTATGCTCGCGGTAAAACAACTTTGCGGGTGGCGACCCAGATGGGCAACACCGCCGCGCTTAAACGATACATACAAAGTGGTGCGAATGTAGAAAGCACCGCGTACTGGTTATACAGGTGATCACATGATTCCATTTAACGCACCGCCGGTGGTGGGAACCGAACTCGACTATATGCAGTCGGCAATGGGTAGCGGCAAACTGTGCGGCGATGGTGGTTTTACCCGTCGCTGCCAGCAGTGGCTGGAGCCACGGTTTTGGAGCGACACAGTGTAGTGTCCATT
>OBWK01000747.1_pt1 | contig 12826 bp, 10 predicted proteins | sample 1495251 | NCBI WGS metagenome assembly OBWK01 (sample SAMEA2580065, study PRJEB22360) | human gut metagenome | biome: human gut; feature: human-associated habitat; material: faeces | place: Denmark | collected 2008/2010 | reverse complement strand
TCTTAGCTCAGCTGGGAGAGCATCTGCCTTACAAGCAGAGGGTCACAGGTTCGAGCCCTGTAGGTCCCATTTATATGCCGACATGGCTCAATGGCAGAGCAGCTGATTTGTAATCAGCAGGTTGTTGGTTCGACTCCGACTGTCGGCTTTTTATTAACAATAATATCTTGGTTGGAAGGCTAGGGTTATTGTTAATTTAATTTTATATGGGTGGATTCCCGAGTGGCCAAAGGGGACAGACTGTAAATCTGCTGGCACTGCCTTCGAAGGTTCGAATCCTTCTCCGCCCATTTGATGAATAATCTTCATCATATATGAATACAATAGTTATAGATGACGCGGGGTAGAGCAGCTCGGAAGCTCGTCGGGCTCATAACCCGAAGGTCACAGGTTCAAATCCTGTCCCCGCTACTTTGCCTAGATAGCTCAGTCGGTAGAGCAGAGGACTGAAAATCCTCGTGTCACTGGTTCGATTCCGGTTCTAGGCACTTATTTATACCATAGGTATTACGTTATGTAGTATCTATGGTTTTTTTGTATCCCAATAATAAATAACAGTAAATAAAAGATGAGAGTGTAACAATGAATTGGAATGAAGATAAGAGTATAAAGATGAATTTAGATAAAACAGGAAAATCGGATAAAACAGGAACTACAAATAAGGATATTAAATATGATGATATATTATTGAATGGCAATGCAGGAACTACAAATAAAAATTCAGGCATTAAACCGAATGTTAAATATAATGATATATTGTCTAAGTTAGATAAATATAAAGATGAAAATATAGTACCTATGCATATGCCGGGGGCTAAGAGAAATAAAGAATTAATTGAGTTATATATGGGTGATATGGGAAATCCATATGAGAAAGATATAACGGAGATTAATGGTTTTGATAATATGCACAATGCCGAAACTATTATTAAAGATGCGTTTGATGAGGCGGCGGAGCTTTATGGAGCTGATGAGAGCTGGTATCTGGTAAATGGAAGCACTGCAGGTAATATGTCGGCAATATGCGGAGTTACCCATAAAAATGATGTTGTTATAATGGCAAGAAACTGTCATATATCAGTTTATAATGCAGTTATCCTCAATGAACTGAATCCTGTGTATATTTATCCAGAATATGATGAGAAATATGGGTATTATAAGGGGATAACATTAAAAGAAATTAAGGACATTGTGGATAAATACAGCTCAGACCATGACAGAAATGATATTAAAGCCGTGATACTTACATCACCAACTTATGAGGGAAATGTATCTGATATTAAATCAATAGCAGAGTATCTTCATCAATATAATATTCCATTGATTGTTGATGAGGCTCATGGTGCACATTTTAATTTCTCGGAAAGCTTTCCACAGTCAGCAGTTAAGTGTGGAGCTGATATAGTAATTAACAGTGTGCATAAGACACTTCCATCGCTTACACAGACTGCACTTATTCATATTAATTATGGAATAGTTGATGTAGAACGTATAAGAAGGTATTGGAACATATACCAGTCGACAAGTCCATCGTATATATTAATGTCTTCCATAGCAAGAAGCTTAAGCATTGTTAAGAATGACGGTGATAAATTATTTGCTGAATATGTTGATAAGCTCACTATTTTAAGAAATGGATTGTCAGAATTAAAGCATATCAGGTTAATAAAGACGGATGACATATCAAAGCTTGTATTAGGATATAAAGATGCAAAATGGTTATATGACACTTTATTTTATAAATATAAAATCCAGCTTGAAATGTCATCTATAAAGTATGTGATAGCGATGACATCAATATTTGACTCGCAGGAGTATTATGATAGGTTTCTTGCGGCATTAAAAGAGATAGACGAAGAATTAGATAATAGAGTTCTTGCGGCATTAAAGGAGATAGACGAAGAAATAGATGAGAGTAGGAGTAAATATAATAATAGAAGTAAAGATGAGATTTTAATTAATGATGAGGATAATGGTAATAAGATAAATGTTGCTGATTTCAGGGATGAGCAGGCGTTGACAATTGCACAAGCATTTAACAGGCGTGATTTATCAGGTTGTGATGAAATTCAGATGAATAATGAGAAGATATATGGTAAGATAAGTGGAGAGTCAGTGTATGTATATCCACCGGGAATACCGATATTATGTCCGGGAGAGGTTATTACACGAAAGATTATTGCAATACTTCAGGCGGCTGGTGAGGCAGGTCTGGAGGTTGTAGGTGTAAAAGAAGGAGCTTTGTTATGCCTGAGATAGCATTTTTAATGGGAAAAAGTTCAAGTGGTAAAGATAATATATTTAAGGCTTTAGTTGGTGATAAGGAGCTAAATCTTAAGACTGTTATTATGTATACAACAAGACCTATGAGAGCTGGAGAAAAAGAAGGTGTAGAGTATTATTATGTAGATAATGAGAAGGCATTGGAGCTTGAAGCGGCGGATAAAGTAATAGAGATGCGGATATATAACACAGTGTATGGAGAGTGGAAGTATTTTACAGTTGATGATGGGCAGATCAGGCTTGGAAGCGGTGACAAGTACATTGTTATAGGTACTATTGAGGCTTACAATAAATTTTGTGCATACTTTGGAAAAGATGCAATATTACCGATATATATAGAAGTCGATGATGGAATAAGGCTTATGAGAGCTATCAACAGGGAACAGAAGCAGGAAGTACCACAGTATGAGGAAATGTGCAGGCGTTTTCTTGCAGACAGTAAAGATTTCTCGGAGGAAAAGATTAAGGAAGCCGGAATTAATCAGAGATTTAGCAACGATGGAACAATAGAGGATTGTATAAGGGACATCAAAGAGGCAATTAAACAGCAGCTTTTATAAATGCAGTAAGAGTGAGTTGGCTTGAATTGTATTAATGATATTTATATGATACAATTACATGATGGTGGACACGAAAGAGAGTAAAGTTATGGATATAAAGATTAATGATATACAGACATCATCTTCAGTTCAGCAGGTGAAGAATACAGAGAGTACGGACAGTAGTTTTAAGTTTACTCTTATTAGTAATATAGAAGAAAAGGATCTTCAGGAAAAGCTTGGCAGTATGATGGAACAGATTACTGAGCAGGGTGAGAAGATTGCAAAGCATATGGATATTAAGGATATGCGAAAGTACAGGGAGCTTGTTAAGGGATTTCTTAACGAGGTTGTTAACCGTTCCCATAAGTTCTCAAGAGAGAACTTTCTTGATAGACGAGGCAGACACAGAGTATATGGTATTGTTAAACTTGTGGATAAGAATCTTGATGAGCTGGCAGGAGAACTTGTTAAAGAAGAGAAAAATCATCTTGAGATTGTAGGAAGAATTGATGATATCAGGGGTTTATTGCTTGATATATCAGCATAAGATTGGAGTATATAATGAGCACATTTTCAGATATTTATGGATACGATACAATTAAAGAGCATTTACAGAACGCAATTAAATTAGATAAGGTATCACACGCTTACATTATCAATGGAGGGCTTGGTGCTGGAAAGAAGATGATTGCCAAGATATTTGCAAAAGCATTACAGTGTGAGGCAGAAGGCGATAATAAGCCTTGTAATAAATGTCATTCCTGTATACAGACAGAGTCAGGCAATCAGCCTGATATAATATGGGTACGACACGAGAAGCCTGCAAGTATAGGTGTAGATGATGTAAGAGATCAGATAATATCAGATATGCTTATTAAACCATACTCAAGCCGTTATAAGATATACATTATAGATGAGGCTGAGAAGCTTACAGTGCAGGCACAGAATGCACTTCTTAAGACTATAGAAGAGCCACCAGCGTATGGTATTGTTATATTTCTTACGACTAACGCAGACATTTTCTTACAGACTATTATATCAAGATGTGTGCTTCTTGATTTAAAGCCATTAAAGGAAAGCGTAGTTATGGATTATCTTAAGGATAACTATGACGTGTCAGAATATGAACGTAAGTTTGCGGCTGATTTTGCACAGGGTAAGATTGGACGTGCTAAGACTATTATAGAAAGTACGGAATTCGCACATTTAAAGAATGATGTTATGCACGTTATCAAGAATGTGAAGGATATGACGGCGGCAGACATAATGGCAGTTGTTAAAGATGTGACTAATTACAAGCTTACAATAGACGATTATCTTGATCTTATGGCTATGTGGTTCAGGGACGTGCTTATGTTTAAGAGTACCAATGATACGAATTATCTAATATTTAGTGATGAGATTTCGCTTATCAAATCGCAGGCTGAGGTTATGTCATACGAAGGAATTCAGGATATACTTAATTCTATAGATAAAGTAAAGGTAAGACTTAAGGCCAATGTTAATTTTGACTTATGCATAGAACTTCTTATTATGGCTATGAAAGAGGATATGTAGGCAGTTAGTGAATAATTGGCTGATGTTAGGAATTAATATTTGGCAGGATTGGAGATTAAAAATAGATGACTAAAGTTGTTGGTGTTAGATTCAGGCAGGTGGGCAAAATATATTTCTTTGCACCGGGACAGTATAATGTTGAGGTTGGTCAGCACGTTATTGTTGAAACAGCAAGAGGAATTGAGTATGGCCACGTTGTTCTTGGTGAAAGAGAGGTTGAGGATTCAGCAGTTGTACAGCCGCTTAAGGCTATTATCAGAATATCGACACCTGATGATGATGAAAGGGAAGCTAAGAACAGGGAAAAGGAAAAAGAAGCGTATAAGATATGTCTTGAGAAGATTAAGAAGCATAATCTTGAAATGAAGCTTATAAAGGTTGAGTATACATTTGACAATAATAAAGTATTGTTCTACTTTACAGCGGATGGAAGAATTGATTTCAGAGAGCTTGTAAAGGATCTGGCAGCAGTATTTAAGACAAGAATTGAACTTCGTCAGATTGGTGTAAGAGATGAAACTAAGATATTAGGCGGAATTGGTTCTTGTGGAAGACCATTGTGCTGTGCAACATATATGCCAGAGTTCATACCAGTGTCAATTAAGATGGCAAAGGAACAGAATTTATCGCTTAATCCATCAAAGATATCGGGTGTGTGTGGAAGACTTATGTGCTGTCTTAAGAATGAGCAGGAAACTTACGAGGAGCTTAACAGCAACCTTCCTAATGTGGGAGATTATGTTACTACACCTGAGAAGTTAAAGGGTGAGGTATCAAGCGTTAATGTGTTAAGACAGCTTGTTAAGGTAATTGTCACACTTGATGGAGATGAGAAAGAGATAAGAGAGTATCCTGTTGCTGAGCTTAGATTTAAGCCTAAGAGAAGAAACGACAGAATGAATATAGATGATAAAGAGTTAAAAGAACTCGAAGAGCTTGAGAAAAAGGAAGGAAAAGCCCATATTAATGATGACTGATGCTAAGATTAATGCAGGTATTAATGCCAATGAGAGAATTGATGACTTATGCAGGGATAATCTCAGACTAATCCAGAATACAGATGTGTTCTGTTTTGGAATGGATGCTGTGTTGTTGTCTACATTTGCGAAGGCCGGAAAGAACCAGAAGGTGCTTGATATGGGTACTGGAAATGGTGTAATACCAATTCTTATGCAGGCGAAAAATCCAGGCAGTATGTATACAGGCTTGGAAATTCAGGATATCAGTTATGACCTTGCTGTCAGAAATGTTGAACTTAATAGTCTGTCAGACAAGGTTAATATTGTAAAAGGTGATATTAAAGAAGCTTCACATATTTTAGGTGGGGCTTCTTTTAATGTGGTTACAAGCAATCCACCATATATGAATGAAAATCACGGAATTGTTAATCCTGAGAGTGCCAAGGCAATCGCAAGACACGAGCTTCTATGCAGTCTTGAGGACGTTGTAAGGGAAGCTTCAAAGTGCCTTAAGGTTAAGGGACATATGTATATGGTTCACAGACCATCAAGACTTGTAGATATATTTACTTCTATGAAGAATAACCACCTTGAGCCAAAGCGTATAAGGCTTGTGTATCCGCATATAGATAAGCCAGCTAATATGGTGCTTATAGAGGCGGTAAAGGGCGGACGTTCACAGCTTATAGTGGAAGAACCACTTATTGTATACAATAGCGATGGAAGTTACACGGAAGAACTTTTAAAAATGTACAATTAGTATGAATTTAAGAGAGGAGCAGTATGGAAGATAATATTACAGATATTGATTATGATAGTGTGCAGGCACTTGAAGAATTTAATGGCTCTCATAATAATAGCGGAGTTGGGCAGTTATATTTGTGTGCAACTCCGATTGGTAATCTTGAGGATATTACGTTCAGGGTGTTAAGGATATTAAAGGAAGTTGATATTATTGCGGCGGAGGATACGAGAAACAGCATAAAACTGCTTAATCATTTTGAGATTAATACGCCGATGACAAGCTATCATGAATATAACAAGTATGATAAGGCAAAGGTGCTTGTTGAGAAGATGCTTAAAGGAATGTCAGTCGCTGTAATAACTGATGCTGGAACACCTGGAATATCTGACCCGGGAGAGGAGCTTGTAAGGCAGGCACTTGCATCAGGAATTAAGGTATCATCAGTTCCTGGTGCGGCAGCGTGTATAACGGCACTTACAATGTCGGGACAGGCAACAAGACGTTTTGCATTTGAAGCATTTCTTCCGGCGGACAAGAATGAGCGTAAAGACATATTAAAAGAGCTTGAAGATGAAACAAGAACAATGATTATATACGAAGCTCCACACAGGCTTTTAAAGACACTTAAAGAGCTTTCTGAGGTGTTAGGAGGAAGCAGGGCAGTTACTATATGCAAGGAACTTACCAAACGCTATGAGAATAGTATGGTTACAACGCTTGCAGAGGCGTGCAGTTATTATGAGAATAACCAGCCAAGGGGCGAGTATGTTCTTGTAATTGCTGGAAAAGACAGAAATGAGCTTAAAGAGGAAGCACAGGCACAGTGGCTTACTATGTCTGAGCAGGAACACGTTGATATGTATATAGCACAGGGACTTGATAAAAAAGAGGCTATGAAGGCAGCAGCCAGGGACAGGGGCGTATCTAAGAGGGATATATATAATAAGCTTCTGGGAAATTAGTTCTTAAAAGAAAAAATGTTACACAAATGTTAAAAACTTATATAAAAGAGTGATTAAAAGAGAGTCTTAGCTAAAATAAATTTAAGAGTAAATTTTAAAATTATAGGTGGAGTGGTACAAATCCCCTTCTTTGTCAGATAATATTTCTGGTAAGGAAGGGGATTTCTTATCTTCTAATCTTCTATTGTATGTTCATTGATAATTGCCTTAATGGCCTTATAAAGGTAAGGCTTGAGCCTGTCAATATCAGCTGGTTCTTTGTAAAGGATTGAGCTGTAGCATGTTGAGCTTATAAGCTCAACAATCATAAACAGCATAATCTCGGGCTCGTTGAGGTTAAGACCAGAGTCTTCAAGCATTTCATAGTAGATATCTTTAAAATTAATGTCGTCATCAGCGACATTGGTTGTAAGAGCCTCTTTAAATATTCCCCACGACAGGTTCTTTGATATAAATGTAAGAAGTGTCTGGTTGGTGTTAAGCACATTAATTATGTGGTCAGCAATAAATATAATCTCCTCAGTAAATGTAATTGTAAACGAATGGTCATTAATCTGCTGTTCTTTTATATGAAGCTCTAATGCACTCACTGCATTTTTAAAGAGCTTGCTTGCCTCGTGAGAAACGAGCTTATTTCTTATATCATATTTATCTTTGAAATACAGATAAAAAGTTCCCTTGGCAATTCCAGCTTTCTGTGAAATCTCGGCAATTGATGTCTTGGAAACACCCTGCGTTGTAAAGAGCTTAAAAGCTGTATCTAAGAGGGAAGTCCTTTTCTGTTGTTTGTTGTTCTCAAGTTTTCCCATAAAATCTCCAATCTAATGCAGGCATAATATTAGTTGTTCTGTCAATTAATATTCTACCATGTTGAAAATAAAAAATCTATAAAAAAATGACTTTTAGTCATTTTGAGTATTGACTATCGGTCATTTTGTGCTAGAATAACACTTGCAAAGAAAATGACCAAAAGTCATATTTGAGAGATCACGGTCATATGTATTGAATTGATAATAAATGTAATTAATTAAGAGAGTTATTAATTATTGAGAGGTTATCAGTCCAATCAAAGTAAAATTACGTCGCAGACGTAGAAATGAGGCGAGTTATGGAAAAGTTTGGAAAAGTAATTGTTAAACTCAGAATTCCAATTCTTATTCTGAGTTTCCTGCTTCTTATTCCATCTGCAATCGGATACTTTAATACAAGAGTTAATTACGATATTCTGTATTATCTTCCGAATGAGATAGAGACTATGCAGGGTCAGGACATTCTTATGGATGACTTCAATAAGGGTGCATACGCGATGGTCGTTGTCCAGAATATGGATACGAAGTCTACTGACAGACTTATTAAGAAGGTAGAGAATGTAGACCACGTTGCACAGGTTATTTCTTACACAGGAATAGTTGGTGAAGATGTTCCATCTGAGATTGTTCCATCAAAATTCAGAAAGTATTTCGAGAATGACAGCACAGATACAACTTTATTTGCAATATTCTTCGATAATACAACTTCAAGTGATGATACTATGAATGCTATCATACAGATAAGAGAGCAGACAGAGGGTCAGGCCTTTATAAGTGGTATGTCAGCAGTAGTTACGGATACTAAGAATCTTTCGGAGAAAGAGACACCACTTTATGTACTTATAGCAGTAGTTCTTGTATGTATCGTGCTTGCTATATTTATGGATTCATTTCTTGTACCAGTATTCTTTATGATAAGTATAGGAATGGCAATTGTATACAACTTGGGTTCTAACATTTTATTAGGTGAGGTTTCATATATAACTAAAGCTCTTGCGGCTGTACTTCAGTTAGGTGTTACACTGGATTATTCAATCTTCTTATGGCACAGCTACAAGGAAATGAAGGAAATATATCCGGATGACCACAAGGAAGCGATGGCAGTTGCCATTAGTAATACACTTACATCCGTAGTTGGTTCTTCTATAACAACAGTTGCAGGTTTCATTGCACTTTGCTTTATGAGCTTCACACTTGGTCTTGACCTTGGTATCGTTATGGCAAAGGGTGTTGTATTCGGTGTTATCGGTTGTGTAACAATCCTTCCATCATTGATACTTACATTTGACAGGGCATTAGAGAAGACAATGCATCGTGAGATTATGCCAAACTTCGATAAGCTTGCTACATTTATAGTAAACCACTCATGGATATTTGTAATTGTCTTTGTTGTATTATTAGGACCTGCTATATATGGACAGAATCATACATCAGTATATTATGATTTGTCTGATACACTTCCAGATGACCTTGCCTGCTCACAGGCTAATAAGAAGCTGGAAGAAAACTTTGATATGAATTCAATCTATATGATACTTGCTGACTCTAGTATGTCTACAGATACAGCTAACGAAATGCTTGATAAGTTAGGTGATGTAGACGGTGTACAGTTCGCACTCGGACTTGACACAGCACTTAAGTCTGGTATTCCACAGGAATTCTTACCGGCTAAGACAGTATCAGAGCTTAAGGGTGAAGATTATCAGATAATGATGATTGCTACAGATTACAAAATAGCATCAGATGAAATTAACAATCAGATTAGTAAGGTGAATGATATTGTAAAGTCTTACGATTCTAAGGCAATGGTAGTTGGTGAAGCTCCTTGTACCAAGGATCTTATCACTATAACAGATAAGGACTTTAAGACAGTCAGTGCGGTATCAATAGTAGCTATATTTGTTATTATCCTGTTCGTACTTAAATCAATATCGCTTCCAATTATACTTGTTTCAGCAATCGAATTTGCTATCTTTGTTAATATGGGTATTCCATATTTTACGCATACACAGATACCATTTATTGCATCAGTAGTTATCGGTACTATCCAGCTTGGTGCAACAGTCGATTATGCTATTCTTATGACAACAAGATATAAGAAGGAAAGAAGCCAGGGATACGCTAAGAAGGAAGCAATCCAGATAGCTCTTTCAACATCAATACCATCAATTATTGTTAGTGCGCTTGGTTTCTTTGCCGCAACATTTGGTGTTGGATGTATAGCTTCAGTTGATATGATTGGTTCGCTTTGTACACTTATGGCGCGTGGTGCAATTATAAGTATGTTCGTAGTTATCTTCATACTTCCATCATTGTTTGTATTATGTGATAAGCTCATTATCAATACAAGTATAGGATTTAAGCCTAAGAAGAATCAGGATATGTAATCAGAAAGATGTATGAACGGGTCAAAGGTGTATATGCCGTAACAGATATAAGAATATATCAGGAAGTAAGAAAATGGAGGAATAGTTATGGTTAAGAAGACTTTATTTAAATATAGTTCAGTATTATTAAGTGTTGTTCTTATTGCTTCAACACTTACAGGCTGTGGCACTAGCACAGCATATAATCAGACAGGCAGTGAGGTTGCAATAAGCAGTGAGGCTGCTTCTAATACAGAGAATATTATAACAAATGCTATTAAGAACGAGCTTTCAATATCAAATACAAGTACATTAAAGACAAATACAAGAGACGAGATGGTATATGTATTTGATAAGGCAGACGGAACTCAGGATCACGTTCTTGTAACAGAAAAGGTTACTGATTCTAAGGGCGAAACAACAACTAACCAGAGCACATCTGATAAGACTGCTCCTGTTTCAATAAAGGTTACTTACAAGTTAAATGGTGTTGAAACTAAGCCAGAAGATATGATTGGCAAGAGTGGTAAGGTTACTATCAGATATGACTATACTAACAATGAGAAGAAGAATATAACAGTTAATGGAAAGTCACAGACAGCTTATGTTCCATTTACTATGATTACAGGAACACTTCTTCCAACAGATAAGTTCAGTAATGTAGAAGTTACTAACGGCAAGGTAAGCAAGGTTGGCGATAATATCATTGCACTTGGTATGGCTATGCCAGGCTTAAAGGATACTTTAAACCTTAAGTTTGATGGTGAAAGCCTTGATATGGATATTCCAGAATACTTTGAAATATCAGCAGATGTAGAGGATTTCGAGCTTGATATGTCTATGTCAGTTGCTACAACAAGCACACTTAATGATATAGATACAGATGATTTCTCACTTGCTAAGCTTGAAGATAAGATGAATGAGCTTCAGTCAGCAGCTGACCAGCTTACAGATGGAACAGTTACTCTCCAGAATGGTACACAGACACTTTCTGACAGTATTCCAGCACTTACAGATGGCGTGAACCAGTTAAATGATGGTGCAAGCCAGCTTAAAGATGGTATCTATGCTTATACAGATGGTGCTACAGCTCTGGCAGCAGGTGCAGGACAGCTTAAGGATGGTATCAGTGCATACACAGCAGGAGCTAACCAGCTTGGTGCAGGTGCAGGACAGTTACAGTCAGGTTTAAAGACTTATACTGATGGTGTAGGAGCACTTAATGCAGGTTCAGGCACATTACAGAGTGGTCTTTCAACATATACAGGCGGTGTTGCCAGTGCGGCAGCAGGTGCAGTTTCATTACAGACAGGTTTAAAGGCTTATACAGATGGTGTTGCTAGTGCAGAGGCAGGAGCTTCACAATTAAATGAAGGAATAAAGAGCATTAAGACAGCACTTATTGGAAATGTTGTTAAGGAACTTGCAGCTAATTCAACAGCTTATAAGATGAATTCTGTAGCAGACTCAACAGGAAAGACTGTTATGGAGCAGGCAGCTGATTTACAGAAATTAGGAACAGCATTAGGTCTTAGTGATGTAACTATAGCAACAGACCTTAGTGATCTGGGTAAGAAGAGCAGTAGTGAGGCAGCAACAGATATATCAGTTTATTTTGTAAAGTATCTTACAGCTTATACAACTAATATAATAACAGAGACATATACAGAAGCTATGACAAGCGGTAAGCCATATTCTCCACAGGTATCACAGGCTGGTTCAAAGGATTATGTATATGTTAACCAGTTAGGACTACTTATTAAGGCTGCTGGTAATATAGGGGCTTCAAGTGCATTAGATGCAGTTGTTAGCAATCTTAGCAATAATGAAACTATTAATGCAGCATTAAAGCAGCTTACAGAAGGAAGCCAGTCATTAACAGACGGACTTGGTGAACTTGTTAAGAATAACGATACACTTAACGCAGGTGCATCACAGCTTAATGCAGGACTTGCACAGCTTAGTGGTAACAATGATACACTTAATGGTGGTATAGCACAGATAAGCGCAGGACTTGCACAGCTTAGCGATAACAATGATACACTTAATGGTGGTATAGCACAGATAAGTGCAGGACTTGCACAGCTTAACGACAATAATGATGCACTTAACGGTGGTATTGAACAGATAGCTGGTGGTTTCAGCACACTTAATTCTAACAATGAAGCTTTAAGAAGTGGTTCTACACAGCTTGCTGATGGAACATCAACACTTAAGTCATCTTCTGTAACTTTAGCAGATGGCGTAACACAGCTTAATGATGGTGCTATAACACTTAAAGATGGTATGGCAGAATTCAATGAGACAGGTATTAAGGCTATTACAAGTCTTGTTGGAGATGATGCTGATACAGCAGTAGATACAATCAAGGAAGTAATCAAGCTTGGTCAGAATTACAACACATTCCTTGGTAAATCAGATGGTAAGGACAATTCAGTAACATTTATATATAAGACAGCTGAATTAACTAAATAAGCTTACTTTTCCAAAACTCTCATATATAAATTATGCCGGCCCGGTCGGCGGAAAGATTAATAATCTTTCAAAAAGGGGCTGTCGCACTAACTGATGCTTAATTCAGTTGGAGCGGCAGCTCCATTTAT
>OBWK01000746.1_pt1 | contig 12837 bp, 8 predicted proteins | sample 1495251 | NCBI WGS metagenome assembly OBWK01 (sample SAMEA2580065, study PRJEB22360) | human gut metagenome | biome: human gut; feature: human-associated habitat; material: faeces | place: Denmark | collected 2008/2010 | reverse complement strand
TATAATAGATTGGAAAGAATGGTATAAACATGATTAGATTCACGTCTGTAATAGCATTGAGGTCAATATGCTAAAAGTGAAAAATATAACTTTTCCATTGACGACGTACAATAAAGCGTGTATATTTTATGACAAATAAAGATTCATAACATACTTGAATCGAATGAAAGGGCGGATCTATATGGGTACACCTTGCGTAACTCCCGAGATGGTAAGAGAAGCACAGGTACGGTTGAAAGGAATTGCTCAAAAAACCGGCTTGTCCTATTCCAACTCGGTCAGTCATGTAGCAGGCTGTCAAGTTTATTTAAAAATGGAAAATTTACAGCGAACGGGATCTTTTAAACTTAGGGGGGCGTACAATAAGGTTGCCGCATTGACTGACGAAGAAAGAGCTAAAGGGGTTATTGCCGCATCAGCGGGAAATCATGCTCAAGGGGTGGCCTTGGCGGCTACCAGTTACGGCTGTAAATCTATTGTCTGTATGCCTAAACATGCGCCGTTAATGAAAATTGCAGCTACTAAGGGATATGGGGCGGAAGTGGTTTTGCACGGTGACTTTTTTGATGAAGCGGCGGCAAAAGCTCAGGAATTATCGGATAAATTCGGCTATACATACGTACATCCTTTTAACGATCCCTATGTTATGGCCGGTCAGGGGACGATTGCTTTGGAAGTGTTGGAACAACTTCCCGACGTGGATGCTATTGTCGTTCCTATAGGCGGGGGCGGCTTTAATTCCGGGATTTCCGGAGCCGCCGGCTCCTTCGGTGGCGGCTTAATTTCAGGTATTGCCGTAGCAGCTAAGAGCGTAAATCCGAAAATCAGGATTATAGGCGTACAATCGGCCAACATGCCGTCTATGCAAAAATCCGTATATGACGGTGCTATTTGTACTTATGACGGCATGGCTACATTGGCTGACGGAATTGCTGTAAAGCGTCCCGGTGATTTAACGTACGCCGTTTGCCGTGACTATGTGGATGATATCGTAACGGTTGATGAAGGAGAAATAGCGGCAGCCATTCTCTGGCTCATTGAACGAGTTAAAACAGTATCCGAAGGAGCCGGTGCAACTCCGGTGGCCGCCTTAATGAATCATAAGATTTTAGGCCTGGACAAAAAGAAGGTAGTGGCTGTTATTAGCGGCGGGAATATCGATGTAAATAATATGACGCGCATTATTAACAGCGGCCTTACGGAAGCATGGCGTAAAGCTTGCTTTACGACGGTGATCCCTGACAGACCGGGTGAGCTGGTCCGGTTGTTGTCCATTATTGCCGAGTCGGGGGCCAATGTTTTGGCTGTCACACATGAGCGTAGTCAGCACGGTATGGGGGCTAAACATTCGGCGGTTACGCTGGAATTGGAAACGGCTAATGAAAAGCACGTAGATGATTTAAAACAACGATTAATAAATGAAAAATACGAAGTCATTTTTAAGTAAACAGGCGGTGTCACAAATGGAAAGAGAAGAGATGCAAAGGGGCTTAAAGCCTCGTCATGTTGAAATGATTGCCCTTGGCGGAACTATCGGCGTAGGCCTTTTTATGGGATCGGCCAATACGATTATGATGGCCGGTCCGGCCGTATTATTGTGCTATGCATTGACCGGCGTGGTTATGTTCTTTATTATGCGCATTATGGGCGAAATGTTGTATCAGGAACCGGTAACCGGGTCCTTTGCCACATACGGGCATAAGTATATCAGCCCCTATGTGGGGTATCTCACAGCTTGGAGCTATTGGTTCATGTGGGTTGTCATCGGTCTGTCGGAAATTACGGCAGTAGGGATTTATGTACACTATTGGTTTCCCGATATACCGCAATGGATTTCAGCTTTTGTAGGTATGCTCATTGTTGCTATAGCCAATTTAGCAGCCGTTAAGTATTATGGTGAATTTGAATTTTGGTTCGCATTTATTAAGGTTACGACCATCGTTGTTATGCTTTTCGTCGGTGCGGCCGTTATTATCTTCGGCTTCGGTAATGAAGGAGTGCCCGTAGGGATAGATAATCTTTGGGTTAATGGCGGTTTTATGCCTAACGGTTTTGGTGGCATGTTGGCAGCCATGTGCGTAGTAGCGGCGGCCTTTCAAGGTGTTGAACTTGTAGGGATTACGGCCGGAGAAGCACAGGAACCGAAGGAAACTTTACGTAAGGCGACGAAAAGTATTGTTTGGCGCATACTTATCTTTTATATCGGTTCCATTTTTATCATTCTCTGTATTTATCCTTGGAATCAGGTAAGTTTTATAGGAAGCCCCTTTGTTATGACTTTCGGTAAGGTGGGAATTACGGCTGCAGCCGGCCTGATCAACTTTGTAGTCCTTACGGCAGCTCTGTCAGGATGCAATTCCGGCTTGTACAGTTCCGGCCGTATGTTATATACGTTGGCAAAAAACGGTCAGGCACCGAAAATTTTTATGCGACTTTCCAAGTCCGGAGTGCCTCGCGTGGGTATCGGTGTCACTATAGGATTTTTGATTTTCGGCGTTATTTTGAACTACCTGATTCCCGATTCAAAGCTGTTCCTGTACCTATACAGTGCTTCCGTATTTCCCGGTATGATAGCCTGGTTTGTTCTGGCCTATTCGCAGAAGAGATTTCGTGCTTACTGGGGTAAAGAGGCAATGGATGCCCATAAGTTCAAGTCTCCCCTGTATCCTTATGCGAACTGGTTTTGTATTGCCTTTCTCGTCCTTGTTACTATCGGTATGTGGTTTAACGAAGATACGCGTATGTCCCTTATTTCTTCATGGGTTTATATGGCAGTTATTACCGTTTTTTACTTTATTTGCGGCTTGAATAAGAAAGAGTATGATATACACGGTAATTTACAGGAAAAAGGGGCTAACAACGGTAGCGAAGGTTAAATTCCTTTGATATAATAAATAAAAACATTAAAAGGAGAGTGTTTTATATGGCAGTAAACGTAATTAAAACCGATAAGGCCCCCGGTGCTGTAGGACCGTATTCGCAAGGCATTAAAGCCGGTAATATTTTATTTGCATCCGGCCAAATAGCTCTCAATCCGGAAACGGGGAAACTCGTTGGAGGCGGAGTTACGGCTGAAGCAACGCAGTGCATGAAAAATGTAGGAGCATTATTGGAAGCTGCCGGCATGACATACGATAATGTCGTAAAAACAACTGTATATATTACGAATATGTCCTATTTCGGTGCCGTAAATGCCGTATACGGAGAATATTTTAAAAATAACCTCCCTGCTCGTTCGTGTGTAGCCGTAGCGGAGTTGCCTAAAGGTGCATCTGTTGAAGTGGAAGTAACGGCTTATGCCGAATAATTAAAAAGAAAGCGGATCATGAGATCCGCTTTTTTAATTTTTTATCTTGACAGTAAAAAATGATAGTCTTATAATGACGTCATATCAAAGATATATATTAAAGCCGTGATGAGGACACGACGGCATGTGAACCGCTTATGCAGAGAGGAATGCAATCGGTGAGAGCATTCTATGAGCGTATGACCGTTACCGCCTCGGAGCCTACTGTTGAAACAGATACGGTTGCACCGTTACAGCAATAAAAGATACCGAGATTGTATTCGGTAATTAGGGTGGAACCGCGTGATCATGACCTCTACGTCCCTTGGGATGAGAGGTCATGTTTATTTTTAAAGGAGATGTGAAGAATGGCAGAAATTATTTTACAAGACGGAGCCAAAAGAGAATTCGCGGACGGCTGTTCTTTGGGAGATGCCGTTGCACAATTGAGCAACAGCCTTGCCAAAAAGGTACTGGTAGCTAAGGTGGACGGAGAAGTTACGGATTTGCGCCGACCCGTTAAAGACGGTTCGACTGTAGAATTTCTTACGTTTGAATCTCAAGAAGGTAAGGACGCATTGCGTCATACGGCCTCACATATTATGGCACAGGCTGTGCGTCGTTTGTTTAAAGATGTAAAAGTAGCAATCGGCCCGGCTATTGAAAACGGCTTCTATTACGATTTCGATACGGAACATCGTTTTACGAAAGATGATTTTGCGGCTATTGAAGCGGAAATGCATAAAATTGTAAAAGAGAATCTCCCCGTTACCTATGAAGAAGTTTCCAGAGCCGAAGCTTTGGCCATGTTTGAAAAAGAAAACGAAATTTACAAGGTGGAATTGATCAAAGATTTACCGGAAGATGCAACTATTTCTGTATATCGCCAAGGTGACTTCTATGACCTTTGTGCCGGTCCTCATGTAATGACAACCGGTCAGGTTAAGGCTTTTAAACTTTTATCTGTTGCCGGTGCTTACTGGCGCGGCGATGAAAAAAATAAGATGTTGCAGCGTATTTACGGCACCGCTTTTGACAAGCAGTCATCTCTCGATGAATACTTGAAACTGCGTGAAGAAGCTGAACGCCGTGACCACCGTAAACTGGGCAAGGAAATGGATTTGTTCAGCTTTCATGAAGAAGGTCCCGGATTCCCCTTCTTTCACCCGAAGGGAATGCTCTTGCGTCAGACTTTGCTTAAGTTCTGGAATGAACTTCATGACCGTTATGAATATGACCAAATCAGTACGCCGATTATTTTAAATCGTCAATTATGGGAACAGTCGGGGCATTGGGATCATTATCGGGAAAATATGTATTTTACAACTATTGACGATGAACCGTATGCTATTAAGCCTATGAACTGCCCGGGCGGTATCCTGGTTTATAAGAGCAATGTTCATTCCTATCGCGATTTTCCCATGCGTACTGCTGAATTAGGCTTGGTTCATCGTCATGAATTACACGGTGCATTGCACGGTCTTTTCCGTGTTCGCAGCTTTACTCAGGACGACGCTCATATCTTTATGCTGCCGTCACAGATGAAGAAAGAAATTACAGGCGTTCTTGATTTATTCGATGAAGCTTATAAGATGTTCGGTTTACCGTACCATGTAGAGTTGTCTACTCGCCCGGAAAATTCTATGGGTAGCGATGAAATCTGGGATTTAGCAACGCAAACCTTGAAGGAAGCCATTGAAGAAAAAGGCGTACCCTATCAGATCAACGAAGGCGACGGCGCATTCTACGGTCCGAAACTTGACTTCCATGTTAAGGATTCTATCGGCCGTACCTGGCAATGCGGTACTATTCAGCTCGATATGCTCATGCCGGAACGCTTTGATATGACCTATGTAGGTGAAGACGGTCAGAAGCATCGTCCCGTCATGGTTCATCGTGCTTGCTTCGGAAGTATTGAACGCTTCATCGGCATCTTAATTGAACACTATGCAGGGGCATTCCCCGTGTGGTTGGCTCCGACACAGGTAAAGATTTTGCCTATCTCGGAAAAGCAAATGGACTATGCAGTAGAACTTCGCAAGAAGTTCAAAAAAGCCGGTATTCGAGTAGAACTTGATGAAAGCAATGAAAAAATCGGCTATAAAATCCGTAAGGCACAAATGGAAAAAGTTCCGTATATGTGTGTTATCGGCGAAAAAGAAGTACAGGAACAAACCGTTTCCGTTCGTGATCGTTCGCAAGGCGATTTGGGCAGCCGTAATGTTGATGAATTCATCGCACATATTCAAGAATTATCCGAAAGCCGTAAGGGTTAAGATTATACAAAAAGAGAGCCGTCCTTAAGGTCGGTTCTCTTTTTGTATGTAGCCCGTAGCGTATGGCATCTTTACTTACGCAGGTCTTTTACCGTACAATAGGTGTACTTGTAGTGTAGAAGGGGGAAAAACCGTGATTATTAACTGGTATCCCGGTCATATGGCTAAGGCCAGACGACTGATAGAAGGAAATCTGAAAATTATTGACGTGGCTATCGAGTTGGTCGATGCACGTATACCCATGAGCAGTACCAACCCTATGATAGGGCAACTTTTGGGACAGAAACCGTCGATTGTCGTCATGAATAAAGCCGATTTGGCAGACACGGAAATTCTTAAGCTGTGGACGGCTTATTATAAAGAGCAGGGACGCATGGTGATGGCCTTAAACAGTAAGGACGGCAAGGGAATTAAGCAGTTGGTACAAGCGGTGCGAAAGCTGGCGGAACCGAAGCTTGTAAAGTGGCGTGCCAAGGGATTAAAAAGTCGCTCTGTCCGGACGATTATTCTAGGTATTCCCAATGTAGGAAAATCGACTTTGATCAATCGTCTGGCCGGTCGCAATGCTACTAAAACAGCTGATAAGCCGGGTGAAACTAAAGGCAAGCAATGGGTTCACTTGGCAGATAATTTGGACTTACTTGATACCCCGGGTGTCTTATGGCCTAAGTTGGAAGAACAAAAGTGTGCCAGACGTTTGGCCGCCACAGGAGCTATATCGGATACGGTATACGATATGGAAGAAGTTGTCGCCGATTTGATTACCACCTTATCGGTAAGATATAGTGAGGCATTGAAGAAACGTTTTAAACTGTCCGAAATAGATGAGGACCCGTATAAAACTATTGAGCACATAGGGAGAAATCGCGGTGCTGTTTTGCCGGGCAATCGTATTGACATGGAAAAAACATATAAACTTATTATAAAAGATTTCAGAGAAGGTCATATAGGACCTATTTCTCTGGATATGCCTGAAGAATTTGCGGAGAAACAGGATGGTTGATATACAAACCCTTTCTTTAGAAGAAATTCGCATGTTACTGGAAACAGAAGGCGAACATATACAGCCCTTATTACAGGCCATGGATGAGGATCATCGTAAAGGAGTTCAAACGGCTGCAGCTGCGTACAGAAAAAGACGGGAAAGAATAAGAAAAGAAAAAGCCCGATTAAAGGGAATGCTCCGCTATGAGGAAAAACTGTATGCAAAAGGATATCGTTATATTGCAGGCATTGATGAGGCGGGGCGCGGTCCCGTAGCCGGTCCTGTAACGGTTGCTGCGGTTATTTTACCGATTCGGCCGCTTATTTACGGTCTTAATGACAGCAAAAAAGTATCACATAAAAGAAGAGAAGAGTTATTTGACACGATTATGAATGAAGCTATAGCTGTGTCATGCATAAATTTCTCGGAAGCAGATATTGATCGTTACGATATTTATCACGCTACGCAACGAGCGATGTACACAGCGGTTAAGACTTTGGATATTTCCCCTCAAGCCGTTTTAATTGATGCTATGCCTTTACCGGATTTGGAAATCTACCATGAGTCTATTGTCGGTGGCGATGCACAAAGCCAATCTATTGCGGCAGCCTCGATTATAGCCAAAGTTACGAGAGATCGTATTATGGAAGAATATGATCGACAATATCCCCGGTACGGATTTGCCGAACATAAGGGATATTTGACGCAGACTCATAAAGATGCTATTGCACAATACGGACCTTGTCCCATTCACCGAAAAAGTTTTGAGCCCGTTAAATCTATGGTAGGTTTTAGCCGGGATACTCTGTAGAAAAAATATAGAAAAGAAGACCTCCTTACCGTCGGTAAGGAGGTCTTTGTGTTTCGCTCTAAAATAATTTTTTCATCCACAAGAGGGCTACGGCTACGGCGGAACAAATCATGGCAATCGTAATAACCAGGAAAAATCCCCATTCATTTTCTTGGAAAGGAAGGGGAACGTTGACGCCCCAGAGGCTGAAAATAGTTGTCGGTACAGATAAAATAATGGTAATGGAGGCCAAAAACTTCATTACTATGTTCAGATTGTTCGAAATAATGGAGGCGAAGGTATCGGACATATTCATGAGAATATTGGAGTACATTTCCACCATTTCGATGGCCTGTTTATTTTCGATAATAACATCTTCCAGTAAATCTTCATCTTCTTCATAAAGCTTTAAAAGATGGTGGAGCGATTGATTTCGTCTCAACCTCAAAAGCTTTTCCATGACAGCTCCGTTACCTCGCAAAGCGGATGCAAAGAAGGTCAAGGATTTCTGTAATTCAAGGAGCATGAAGAATTCACGGTTACGCATGGAATGACGCAAAATGGATTCAATGTCGTCCGTGCGATGGTTAATTTGTTGTAAGTAACGCAAGAAAAGAGTGGCCGTGCGAAAGAGTATTTGAAAGAGGAATCGAGTCTTTTTAAAAGTATAAAATAAAGGATACTTGTTCTGTGTAAAGGCTTTCATAACATCCGTTTCCTGCAGGCAGACAGTTACGATAAAATCAGGTGTAATAAAGACCCCGAGAGGCAAAGTGTCATAACTGTCCGTTTCCAGAATAATAGGAATATTGATGACGACGAACACGTAGTCATCCTCGATTTCCACACGAGAACGTTCTTCCGTATCCAGGGCCATTTTCAGTACGTCTGTAGGAATTTCCGTGACCATAGAAACAATTTGCAGGTCGTCCGAGTCGGGGTTCACAACATTAATCCAAGAGCCTTTTTCGGCCGTAGCGATAGATAAATCATCTTCCAAGTGGCCGTTATTATGTTTGAATACTTCCAGCATGCCGTATACCTCCCCTCGTTGCGACTTCAGGTGCACATAAACTCAAACTAATATAATCACACGGGGCGAGACAAGTCAAGAGGAAAGAACAAAGATTTACAAGCCGTTTCAAAGGATTTTTTAAAGACAGGTGAGAGGTTTTGCTATATAATATAATAGGTTATATATATGTAGCATTCAATTTTTTTAAGGGATGCAATTGACTCAAGATAAGAAATGGGCGACTTATGCGTCCACTTTTGTTACATATACAATCTTTATGAGGTAGACGGAAAGGAATTGTAACGTGCAACTGACGAAGATGGAATTGCGGGGATTCAAGTCATTCGCAGATAAAACGACATTGACCTTTGACAAGGGTATTACCGCCATTGTCGGACCTAACGGCAGCGGAAAAAGTAATATTTCCGATGCCGTCCGTTGGGTCATGGGTGAACAGAATGTGCGTCAGTTACGCGGACAGCGAGCGGAAGACATCATTTTTTCCGGTACGGATACGCGACGGCCTCAGGGGGTTGCAGAAGTATCTTTGTATTTCGATAATTCCGATAAGACGTTGGACACGGAATTTAGGGAAGTCGTTGTTACTCGCCGCTATTTTCGTTCCGGTGACAGTGAATTTTATATTAATAAAAGACATTGTCGTTTAAAGGATATTCATAATCTTTTTGCCGATACGGGTATAGGACAGGACTCTATGGCCGTTATCGGGCAAAATAGAGTTGATCGTATTCTAAATAGCCGGCCTGAAGAACGGCGGATTATTTTTGAAGAAGTTGCCGGAATCAGTCGGTTTAAGGGACGTAAAGAAGAAGGGTTGAAGAAAATTCGCGAGACTAAGGCCAATTTGGAGCGCATTCACGATATGACTGTTTTGCTGGAAGAACGGTTGGAACCCTTGACGAGACAAGTGGAAAAATTACGCTCTTTCCGTCTCTTAGATGAAGAACGACGGGCCTATGAGGGAACCTTGACCTTACAAGAGTTAAAAAACTTTGAAAGACTGTTGTCTAAGGCGGAAAATATTCGTCAGCAAGCTTTTTTTGCAGATCGTAATGTAGAAAAACAGATAGAGGAAAAAGAGCGGGAACGTCAACGCATCATGGCTTCTATTGAGGCGGAAGGGGCTCGCATGCAGGCTTTAAATGAGGCCGCCGGAGCTGCTAAAAGTGAAGCGGACAGGTTGCGAGAAAGGTTGGAACGGTATGACCTTCAAGTCGAAGATAATCGACGTATTATAGAGACTGTAAAATCGGATCTTCAAGATATAAGTATTCGTAAAAAAAAGGTATCCGCACGAATTTCGGAATTGACTTCTCGATTGGAATCCGGCCGAGCAGAAGAAAAAGCGGCAGTGCAAAGTGTAACACTTACGGAAAAATTAATGCTTGAGGCGATGACGCAGGCTGAGGCGATTCAAGAATCTTTGCGGTCAGAGGAAAAAGCGGTACAATTACGCAAAGAAAAGCAGTATGCTTTACATCGAGATGTCGAGGATTTTAAACGTCGATTAACGGAAAATATAGAACGGTCCGGAGAGTTAAAAGAAAGAATTGAACGAGTTGAGGAGCGTAAAAAAGAACTGGAACGGCATCACCTCGACTTGGAAGCCGAGATAGGGCAAGTTCGAATAAATGAAAAGTCTCTTCAAGATAAGCTTCGGACGGCAAGTGAGGAGCTTGAGTCTTTAAAAAAATCGTTAGACGAAACGGCGAAACAAGAAGGGGCCTTAAAGAGCGAGTGTGATGCACTGCGTCAGAAATTGCACCTGTTGGAGGGCTTGGAACGTGATGGCGAAGGATTGGGACGTGCTGTCAAGGCAGTCCTTCAGTCCAAGGAGCCGTGGAGTTCATCTGTTTGCGGTATTGCCGGAAATCTTTGCCGAATTCCTGAAGAATATATGACGGCTATAGACACGGCTCTGGGCGGAGCGTCCAGACATATTGTCGTTACCTCGGAAAAAGCGGCAAAAGAGGCCGTGACCTTTTTAAAGCGGATTAAGGCGGGAAGGGCTACCTTTTTACCGGTTGATACGGTTCGTTCCAGACATTTAGGCAAGGATGAAGAGGCAGCCCTTGCTGAAGAAGGAATTATAGGAACGGCAAAGTCCCTTGTCTCGTATGATGCCGTCTATGAATCCGTTTTTTCTTCTTTGTTGGAAAAGACCTTGATTGCCGAGTCGGTTGACAGAGCGTCGGAAGTAGCAAGAAAATATAAAAATTGCATACGTATCGTTTGCTTAGACGGAACCGTCTTTAACGTAGGAGGCTCCCTTACCGGCGGCAGTTCTGCCCGAGCGATGTCTTCCGTAACGGGGCGCAAGCAGGTTATTGAGAAAACGGCTTGCGACTTAAGAAAAAAAGAAGATGCATTGCAAAATATATCGGCGGAAGTAGCGGCAGCCACGAGAATTTTTAATGAACGGAGTACGGCGGTAACCTTACTTACGAGAAAGTTTAATGAAACGACAGAGGTTTTGAGGCGCTGTGAATGGCAGCTACAGAAAAGTGCAGCTGATTACAAGCAAATAAAGGATGAAATTCGTAATGAAGCGGCAGGGGAGCAACGCCTGAATGAGGTTCGTTCGGAAATACGGAACCTACTGGTAAAGGCACAAGAGCGCCTGTCCGCTTATGAGGAAAAAGAAAACACCTCAATCATTGAAGATCTGAAACAGCAAGTGTTAAAAGCTCGGAAAAATACGGACTATATAGGCACTTCTTTGACAGAACGGCGTATAGAAGCGGCCAAGCTTACAGAACTAATTGCACATTTACAGGAAAGCAGGCAAGAACAGATTGGACGTCTGGAAGAGCTGGGGGCACAGGAAAAAGGGCTGATCCGTAAGCTTGACGAAGTAAAAGAGCAGATTGAGTCATTAAGTCGGCAGCGGCGTGTTGATGAAACGTTACTGGTTGAAAAGGAAAAGGTCGTTATTGCCAAAGAGGCTGACAAGAATGCTTTTTATCAGGCCAGAGAAGCGAATTTCAGTAAGGGACAGGCGGCTGACGAGGAACTTAAGCTTTTACGAGAAGAAAAAGAACATTACCGGCAGCAAATAAGTCGTGCCGATATTCAAATTGAAAAATACGGTAATGAGATTTCAAGATGTACGGAAAAATTAACCGACCAGGGATTGACACGTGAAGAAGCGGAAGCTCGTAAACAAGAAGGTTCTTTGCGAGAATTGCAAGAAACGGTCCGCTCTTTAAAAAACCGTATAGCTGAACTCGGTACGGTCAATCCCAATGCGGATGAAGAGTATAGAGAAGTGGCTGCCAAAGCTGAACTTTATGAGCAACAGAGTCGTGACCTTGCTGAATCGCAAGGAAAATTGGAAGCGATAGTAGCAGAAATCGATAAGGCCATGTCTATGCAGTTTGAGCAAGCCTTCAATGAAATCGGAGGTTACTTTCAACAAATCTTTTCACGACTTTTCGGCGGCGGTACGGCTAAGATATTGTTGAACGACACTCACAACATATTGACCAGCGGCATCGACTTTTTAATTCAACCTCCCGGAAAAAAGGCCCAGTCTTTAACCTTATTGTCCGGCGGTGAACGGGCACTTACGGTTATTGCACTGTTATTAGCTTTCCTGGCTTATCGGCCGGCTCCGTTTTGTCTGGTCGATGAAGTTGATGCGGCTCTGGATGAGGCTAATGTAGATCGAATGGCCAGGTATTTGAAAAATTACAGCGGTGATACGCAGTTTATTGTTATCACACATCGACGTAAATCCATGGAAGCGGCTAATACCCTGCAAGGCGTAACAATGGAGGAAAAAGGGGTATCGAAGTTGATCACGGTCCAAGTTGATGAATTCATAGAGAAAGGAACTTAAGGAATGGGCTTTTTTTCAAAATTAAAAGACAGTCTGGAAAAAACGAAGAAATCCTTATTTACAGGTATTGAAACGGTTGTTCTGGGGTATGCAAACATAGACGACGAAATGTACGATGACTTGGAAGCGGTTATGCTCACAGGCGACATAGGTATTGAAACGACCGATTATTTACTGGAACAGATTCGAGAGGGCGTAAAGTCAAAGGAGATTAAAGACGGAAGCGATGTTGTACCGTATTTGGAAAAGGTCGTTGTAAAATTATTGGAAGAAAACGATGAGCCGGAACAAGATACGGAAGGGACGAAGGTCATTTTTATAGTCGGTGTAAACGGTGTCGGTAAGACGACAACTATCGGTAAACTTGCAAAATACTATACGGAACACGGTAAGTCCGTCATGATTGCCGCCGGAGATACCTTCCGGGCTGCCGCCTCCGATCAGCTGACTATTTGGGCGCAACGTGTAGGCGTGCCTATCATTAAGCACCGGGAAGGCGCCGATGCGGCGGCGGTGGTTTACGATGCTACGGCTTCCGCCAAAGCCCGTCATGCGGACATACTCCTGGTAGATACGGCGGGGCGGTTGCATACGAAAAATAATTTGATGGAAGAGTTACGGAA
>OBWK01000742.1_pt1 | contig 12920 bp, 10 predicted proteins | sample 1495251 | NCBI WGS metagenome assembly OBWK01 (sample SAMEA2580065, study PRJEB22360) | human gut metagenome | biome: human gut; feature: human-associated habitat; material: faeces | place: Denmark | collected 2008/2010 | reverse complement strand
GGCCGCGCCGGCCCGCCGCTCAGCGCGCGCACGGATGTCGTTGAGCGTCTGCCGTTTGGTCTTGACGGGCCCATTGCGCCCCGGCCGTTCCGGCGCGTCGAAGCGATCCCAGTCCAGGCCGTGTGTGCGCACCGACAATCGTTCGATCATGTCCGCGACCCGGGGCGCGTCCTCGCGCCGGTATTCGAATCGAACCACGCCGCCGCCGACCCGCTGGCTCGCATGGGGTATGCCGAACCGCTCGAGGTTCATGGCGATGATCTGCCCCTCGCCGTCCCAAGGAACGGTCTGGAAATCAAGACGGCCGTTGGATGCCGCGCCCTTCTCGAACGGCGCGGCAAGCGCCGCGACGGACTCCGGCTGCGACTCCGGCAGCGTCCGCGAATCCTTTGGCTCGATGGTCTCGATGCGGGCGACGGGCTCGCGTTGCGCGGCGGCATGGTTGAGCCGGTCCACGAGCCTGGCGACGATGTGTTCGACGGACTGGATGTCCTTGCCTTGGAAATGAAGGAACACGCGCCCGTCCATGCGGCTGCGCTCGATGTGGAAGGTCACGCCGGCCCGTTTCAACGCCCGCGCCACGGAGGCGGCGTGGGGGCCGGTGACCTCCTGCACCGTCACCGGCTGGCCCATCCGCTGCAAACGGCGCACGCTGACACGGCCGGTGTCGCGCAGATGGCGCAATGATTCGCCTGCGGCGCGCACGCCTATGCCGAGCACGTCGAACAGACGGCCCACTCCAAGGCGCGCCACGTCCACCACGATGCGCACGCCCGCCTCGCCCGCGCGCATGAGCAGTTCCTGCGCCTGATCCTCGGCCGCCATCGCTTGCCTCGCTTCCCGTCAAGTCCGTTCCGCCTCCTATGGCGGACAAGCCACCAGCCTGCCCGCGTTCACCGCGTTCTGCGGCGGACAGTGCGAGCCCGGCTGCCATCGTCTCTGCTTTGGCCGGGCCGCTCGCGTTCGATGAGGCGTCGCAGGGCCAGGGCGTCGGCGGCCAGTTCGCCCGTGCGCCGTTCCTCGGCCGCGAGCTCCGTTTCCAATGGGCGGATGTCATCGCCTTGGTCGCGCGCCTCGGCCAGCGCGACCATCAGGGCCAGCATGCGTCGGCCTCCCGCTTCGGCATCGCTCCTCAGCCTGGCGAACGCCTCGCCGCGCGCCTCGCCGGCTTTGGCCGCCTCCACCAGCACTTTCAGCTCGTGCAACGTGTCCGCCAGCCGGTCGGCTGCGAGGGCCTGAGCTATCGTGCGCCGGTCCAGCCCCCTCCAAACCCAGATCTGCGAAACGCCGGCGGCAATAATCCTCCAAGCGCACATCGGGCCGGGCGAACCATTCGTACAGGCCCGTGCAGGGCACGCTCATGGCATAGCGTCCCCTGGCGTCGGTGAGCACCTGGCGCGTGCCGTCAGCCAGGTAGGCCCGCCACACCTGTCCGTCGCGGATCGTGCGCTCCACGGGAATCGTCAGGCGCAGCCGCCCTCGCGTGCCGGGCACGCGCACCGTCACCGCCGTCCTCGTGCGGCGTGCCACGAGGCTGTCGTGGAAGCCGATCTCGTGGACCACGCGGCGTTCCAGCTTGCCCATGACCGCCAGCATGTTGTATGCCACGCCCAGCCGCCGGTCGGAGAACCGCATGCCCGAGGCAAGCACGGTGTAGGTCAGGCGCCGGCCCCTCACCGTGACCCGCACGCCCCGTCGTTCCAGCTCGCGTCGGAAAGCGTCGAAGCCACGGCTGGCCATGCACGCCTGGTCGATGAGCGCGCGCACCCGGTCTTTGGCGTTCTCGCCCCTGGCGCTGGCGTACAGTTGCGCCAGATCGGGCGACACCCTGCCGCCCAGCGTCGGGTCGATCACCTTCAGGCCGTTCTCCTCGCACAGCCGGTCGCTGACCTGCCTCCAACGGCCCAGGGTTCCCCTGGTCAGGCGCATCGCCCTGCCCGTGGTCAGGTCGGCCGGGCAGATGAGGATGTGGTTGTGCACGTGGGCCCGGTCGGTGTGCGTGGCGATCACGTAGTCGTGCCGCCCTGCGGTGATCTCCTGCACGAAGCGTTCGCCGAGGGAATGCGCCTGCTCCGGCGTAATGGGGTCGTCCGGGTCGAACGATTGGATGACGTGCAGCGCCAGCACCGCGCCTTTGCGGGCGCTGCCGCCCTTGGTGGATTCCAGATCGTTTAGGAACGCGGCGGCGATCGCATCGCAGTCGGCGATGTCATGGCCGGTCGTGGTCGAGGCCAGCCGCTGGCCGTCGGTCTTGGCCGGGTCGGTCACGTAGGCGATGCTTTTGGCGAGCGTGGCCTTGACCTTGCGGATCTTGACTACAGCCATCCGGGCCTCCCCTCCGGCTCGACCTGACGGCTTGCCTCGACGTGCAGCGTGGCCAAGAGTCCGCGCAGCTCGCGCAACTGGGCCTGCGCCTCCATGATCTGGCCGTAGGTCGTCTCGTCGCGCATGTTGGCCTGGCGTGCGATCTGGTTGATGTTGTTGCCGATGCGCGCCACCTGCGCGGCAAGGCCACGCAGGTCGGGCGGCACGATGATGTTCACCGCGTGCGCGGTTCTGATGCGGTTGCGCGCGAACGCCATCCACCCCACCTGCCGAAGGCCCGCGCTGCGGCGCATCCGGTTCTCCACGCGCATCGCGTCCCGGATCCACCGCCATTCCTCTTCGCTGAACGTGACCGACTTGAGAATCGGCCGGGAACGATTGCCCTTCCATGCCATGCGCTGACGCCTCCTATCGGGTTCCACGGGTGTCCCGCCTCTCCGTCCGACCTGGGGCCGGTCGGAGCGCCGGTGTAGATACACCGGCGACGCTTGCTACTCCCCAAACACCCCGCCGGGGCGGGGTGGCTTCCACAGGTCAGATTCCATCCGACGTCCGCGCGTGGCGGCGGACATCCCCGGGTGACGTTTCGCCGGCACGCGGCACGGCCGTCCGCCGCACGCAACGGCCATGCGCCTTTACGATGCGGTAACGACACCGACACTCAGCGAGGGACAAGGAGCAAGCAATATGGCGAAGCCCAGCGAACGCAACCGCATGATGCGAGACATCGCCGGCGTGGCGATGGACGAGGAGCTGACGGCCCTGCGCCGCAAGAGAGCCGATCTGGCCAGGCTCGCCGTCCAATTGGACGATATGTGCTGGGCCGCCGAACGGTTCCGAGAGCAGGCGGAGGCGTTCTGCCGCGAGTATGCGGAGCCCCGCTCCTACATCACCGGCGCTCTGGGCATGGCCCCGCGCGAGACCGGCATGGCGTTCCACGCCGTCGCGCCCGACTACGCGCGCGACGGCGAAGCGGCGCACGGTTCGCCCGAATCGAACCCGCAACGGCAGGAGTCGATGGACGCCCATCCATCCGGCTACACTCAGGATCAATAGGATTCGACGGCCAAACGGGGCGGGGAGGTTCGCATGCCGGTGCTGTTCATCACCTTCGGACTTTCGCTCGCGCTGGGCGTCATACGGCTGCTACTGCGCGGCATGGGAAGCTGCCTGGCCCTCACCGTCCACCCGGTGCGCCTTGTGGTGCGCGTGCTTGCGCTGGCCGCGCAGACGCTCATGGTCATGCTCCTGCTGCTCGTCATCGCGTTCCTGCTCATGCACTTTTTCGCCGGCTCCGACGCCCCCGCGCTCGATGGTTCGTTCTGGACCATCGTGGGAGTGTTTGCCGCGTCCCTGCTCGCCACCGGCGTGCTGGGGGTCGCCGACGAAAGGCTTGAGGAACGCTCGCGGCGCTGACCCCGGTCACGTTTCGCCAACCGCCGCGCCCGGCCCGGTCTGCCGTCCGCGCGAGATGATTCACACGGACGGCAGACCCAGCGTCTATTCGGCCTGCACGACCTCGCCGGTCTCACCGGCATCGCCGGCTTCATCGGCTTCCGCCGACCCTTCCTCGGGCGTTTCCCGAAGCTTGGCGTCCTCTTCCAACGCCGCCTCCGCCTCGCCGGTGTCGGAACCGTCGTCCCCGGAGGGAATGAGACTGCCGTTGAGCGCGTCGGATTCGCTCTCGGATTGCCGGTAGCCCAGCGCGTCCAATGCCTCGTAGAGCGGCGCGGCATGGCGGTCGATGGCTTCCGGGTCTCGCCACGTCGTCCAGTCGATGGCGTCCTCGGCCGCCGCGATGAGCAGACCGAGAGCGGCGCGAGCCGGGTCGCGCTTTATCATCGCCTCGACCGAGACGCGCAACGGGTCGAAGTCCCCGTCCCCGTCATCGCCGGAGGTTGCCTCGATGCTCTGGGTCAGGCTGGCCCAGATGTCATCGGCGTTGCTGTTCCACTGGCTGAATCCCTCCGTCAGCACGGCGAGCGTGAACCGCGAGGCCAGCAGGGCCACCGCTCGGCCCATGCCCTTGGGCTGTCCCTTCAGCTCCATCAGGTGGGAGACGAACGTCAGGCGCAGTTCGCGGCTCGCGTCCGCGAACCCACGCGCCGGGGCCTCGGCCCGCTCGCGCTCCTCGCGTTCGGCGGCGAACCTCTCCTCGCGCTCCCGCTTGGCCTCGGCCTCGGCTTGTTCGTCCGCCTCGCGGTAGAACACGACCGCACGGCCCCATGTCAGGGCACGAATCCCGACCACCGGGTCGTCGCCAAATTCCTCGCGCCATTCGGCCACGGCCTCGCCGATGTCGCCCGATGTGTGGCGCTCCAAGGCGCGCAGTCCCTCGGGCCGGGAATACCGTCCCGTCTCCGACGGCTCCTCCTCGATGGGTTCGATGTCCAGTCCGGCCAGCGTGGCGCGGGCCGAGGCGAGCCATTCGCGCCATTTGCGTTCCGTTTTGGCTTCGCGCACCGCCATGTTCCAATTGCGTCCGCCGGCGGCTTTGGCGAGCCGTTCCTGCAAGTCCGGCCATGCCTCGTAGTCGGCGATGGTCTCCCAATCCTCGATGGACAGCTGGGCCGCGCCCACATGTGAGCGCATATCATCGTCGATGGCCGTGACCTTGAGCCGGCGGCGCACCAGCGATACCGAGCGACCGGTCTTGCGCGCGGCCTCCTCGACGCTCGACCCCAAGTCCAGCAATCCTTGGTAGCCATCGGCTTCCTCGACGACGGTCAGGTCGGTTCGCTGGCTGTTCTCGACCAGCATCAGCTCGCGCTGTTCCCGTTCGTCCAGCTCGGCCACGACCGCCGGAACCCGTTCCAATCCCGCCAGTTTCGCGCCCGCCAGCCGTCGATGGCCGATGACCAGCGTGAACCGTCCCTCCGGCGCGGGCACGACCAGCAGGTTCTGCCGGATGCCTTGGGCGCGGATGAAATCGGCCAGCTCGCCCACATCGCCAACGTCGCGGCGGGGATTTGCCGGGTTCGGGTCGATAAGCGCCGTTTCGAGCATGACCACCCCGCCGGCGGCTGGCGCAAGGCCGGTGGTTTCATTGATGGCGGCGATGGTGTTTGCGGTTTCCATGATGGGTTTCCTTTCGAAAAAAGAGTTGTCTGAGTGATTGAAGTGGGAAGCGGCGGGCCGCGCCCTGCGGCCCGTCGGAATCGTGTTGTTGTTCAGAGCGCCCAATCGGGCAGCGTTCCATGCTCGCAGGCCGTGACCACGAGGGCGGCCAGCGTGCATTCCTCGTCCGCCAGCAGGGCCTTGAGCCCCCATTCCGCCGCGCGGCCGACATGGCCGGCCGACCACGACAGGTAGGCGCACACCGTCAGCAACTGGGCCCGCCTGCTCTGGGGCACGCGCTCGACGAACCCGGCGAGGATGTCCACCGCGAGGTCGAGGCGTGACGTGTCGGGCTTCTGGCCGGCGTGGAACCAACCCTCCAACACGCGCTCCAGCAGCGCCGTCGATTTCAGCGAATATCGTTCCTCGACCATGACGCGCAGTTGCTTCATGGAAACCTCCGGGCTGATTGCGGTCACGATAAGCGTGTCGCGAGAACGAAGGTCGGTGTCCAGCGTCACGGCCAACGCCAGTTGCTCGCGGGCCGTGAAGCCCTCGCCTTTGCCGCCCAGCAGCCTGCGCCACTTCCTCAGCAAGGGCGTGAACCATTCGGCCGCCGCCTCACGCGGCCCCATATCGATGCGCGCCTGCCGGTATTCCTCGGCCAGTCGCTCCGCCAGCCGCTCGTCGGCCGGACGCACTTGGGCAATGGTGCCAGTCATATCCATCGGTCCTTTCCGTGGGTTCCTGTTCGGACACCACCCGCCTGTCATGCCCGCAGGCGCAGCGACCGAAGGCGTGGATCGCGACGATCCGACACGCATGCCCGATGGCACACTCGTTGGGCCATCGGGCATGCGGGGCCGGAGCGGCGCGAGACACGGCATAGGGAGCGAAGACGGAGGGCATGACATGCTGGTGGTGGCCGAACCCCCAAGTCCGCTTCCACGCGGCCCATGCCCGCGAGCCATGCGAGCGGCCAAGAGCAATGTCATGCGCTGCAAGCGCATGGCCCAGGGCCGCGATCCGCCCGACGATGGAGGAGAGTATGTCGCGCAGCCCCGTCTGAAGCATTCTCTCCGCAATCGGCGGGCGTCACCCGACGACCACAGCCAAACGTCAATGTCGCTATGGTTGTTGCATGGCACGCAGATATGGAAAAGTCCCGGCGATTGTCGCCGGGGCCAAGTGTTTAGGAACTTTTCGACAGACCGCAGCCGCGTTGCTGTATCAGTCCCGCATCAATCAGCCGAAAACCGAATGACAGATGAATTGGTTCATCCGATCATAGGGATCGCATAACGGCTGAGCACCATTGCTGCAATGCCGAGTAATCCTCTTCTCGGGCTTCGCTAGGGTCGATGCTGTGCGCGAGCAGCATGCGCTCCGATGAGTCGTCCAGAGCGGCAAGCAGTTCACACTTGGTCGGGACGAACACGCCGGCACGGACTGCGTGGACGATCTGCAAGGAGAAGAAGAACCCCTTGAGCATGGCGCGTAAAGCGTCCAGACGGGCATCCGCAGACAGCCCCCGCGTCGTCAGATACGTGTGATTGGTCATGTGATAAAGGTTCGCCACGCTCACCCTCGCGCCCAGCCGGACATCGGCCGGACCATAGGCGGGAAGCAAAGCGCACAGATTGCCATGCCAGACCTGGGTGCCATGCTCGAACTGCGCGAGCTCATAGGCGGGCCATGCGGCCAGTTCGTCGCGCCCGCAGGTGAAGCCGACGGCCTTGTCTCCCTCCGGCACCGTGCGCATCGCCTCGTGGAAGTGGTCAAGATCGGTCAGATCTACATGGTCGAGCACCACCAGCAAGTCGATGTCGCTGTCCGGCCGGACCTCGCCACGCAGATAACTACCCTGCAATCCCATGCACAGCAAGCGTTCGCCGAACGCCTCTCGCAATGCCGCCATCGCCAGCGGCTTCCATTCACCTAGATCAATCATCGTCAAACTCTCGCAATCATCAGCCAATGTTAAAAGGGCAAAGAAAGTTCAGTCTAGCAAAGAACAGTTCCCCGATTAGGCGTGCCGTCATCGCGGGATGCCTTGTCGGGGTACTGTCCGTCTTTCAGCTGGCCAGGTTGAGCTCGTCGATGGCTTGCTTGAAGTCCGCGATCATCCGGGTCAGTTCGCGCACCCTTTGCTCGGTGATATTGACGATGTCTTCCAAACTGTCCGTCTGCGTTCCCTCCGCATAGGCTTCCTGAAGGAACTCGTCGGCCAGTAGGTTGACGATTTGGCGTTGGTGCTCCGCGACGACGCGCTGATAATGCTTGATGGCGACCTTTTCGCTGGCATGGCCAAGCTGGTTCATCACCTCGCGCAACGTGCCGCCCTTGAGCATCAGGAGGGTGGCGTGGCTGGCGCGCAGGTCATGCAACATCAGATCGTAGCGTCCCGCCTTCTTACGCGCCCTGGCAAACTGCGCCTCCAGCGTGGTCTGGCTCATGACCTTGACCCTTCTGGGCACGAACACCGGTGAAGTGGGGTCATCCAAATCGCAGAACGTATGCAGGTGCTCGCGAATCATATCGACCAAGGCGTCCGGGATGGGAAGGTCCCGGACGCTGCGCTTGGTCTTGGTCTTGGCGAACCTTGCCTCTCCTCGATCCAGATGTCCCCGGTTGACCGACCTGCGCACACGCAGAATCTTGTTATCCAAGTCAATGTCACCGACTTGCAGGCCGCAGAGTTCCCCGCATCGCAGCCCGCCGGCAAGCGTGGAGAGAAACACCGTCAGCCGCGTGTAATCCGGCATGTTCTCGGCCAGCACGCGCAGTTGCTTGGGAGTGACCGGCGGTATGTCCTCCCTTACGGAATCCGGTTCCGGCGGTATCGGAAAGATGAACGGATTGTCCTTAAGCAATGGCGGGGACCCATCCATGCTCATGGTTGTGGCCGAGCGGAACACGGCCTTGAGCCGCATGCAGGCCCGTCGGAACGACCATTGTCCTTCGGGATGCGGACCGTCGTACCAGCTTTTGATATGCCTGGGCTTGATTTCCGTCAGTCGCAGTCCCTCGAACGCGGGCATGAAATGGGCGATGTCCAGGTACAGGTTGCGTCTGGTCCCGCCGGCTATCCGTTCGCCGTTGGGTAGAGTGTATTCGGCGGCCCATTGCTCGACATATTCCTTGAACATCATTTGGCTGGCCCGTTCCCGCCTCATACGGTCACGGGGATGAACCCACGTTTGGATGCCTTTGATGTGTAGATCGACCAGATGATGCTCGTTCTCCAACCACACATGGGCCTCGTGCTCCTGATACGGCTTGAATTGCTTCTGCACCTTCTTGCCGTGATCCACAGGGTTCGGATAACGAACCTGCCATGCGCTGAGACTGCCGGAATCGTCGTATCGGGGAATGACGGTACCCCATTGGCTGCGCGGCTTGGACATGACTTTCCCCACTGGAATATTGGCTTTGGGCATGATTGCTCTCCCTTGAACAAAAAGTGCACCCAAATATGCACTTAAGGGAGATTGAAGAAAACCTGCATATGCGGCCCAACACAGGGCGGCAAGTCTGCGCGATTTCGGTACGCGGCTAGAGCGTCCTTGGTTACTTCGGCTGCGATAAACCCAGGCCCAGGAACCTTGAAATACCGCCCAAGCTAGGGTGTTTGCGACGGTGCAACCCTATGCTATAGTGGCATCCAGAATTGAAGTTGAATCATGCACCACTTCCGGAGAGGAGGTAGAGCGCATGAGCGGTGATGTTGTTGCCCCCTCTCTCTGGAGGTACTGCATAGAAGAGCCTTGGAAACGTTGAGATTCCAAGGCTCTTCGCATATTCATCGTGCTAGACGCCACCGTTTTGCAAGGTTTTTGCAAGGCGTTCTACTCGTTGCTATCGCCTTCGGTGTCCAATGCCTCGCCGTATTCGTCCAGATCGGAGTCGTACAGGTCGGCGTATGTCTCCATCGTCTGCGCGAACGTATGGTGTCCGGCTATCCGCTGCACTAGTTTCGGGTTGACACCGGCATGGATAGCCAGACTCACCGCCGTATGCCTTAGATCATGTGGGGTCATGTAGTCGGGTACGCCCTCGGTCTTCTCGACGGACACGGTGAGCCAGCCGGTGCGACTGTCGGGATGACGCATGTAGTCGTCCTTGGTCAGGTTGGCTGGATTGGCTACAATGCATTAGACAGTCCGATGAGGGACGAATGACATGAGATCTGAGGCCGACGATGGCCGGCCCGAAACATCCCCGGATACCGGAGCCCGAAGGAATTCACCGAACAAGGACTCGTCCTCTAAGAAACTGTCCAACACACCGCTGCCAATCCATCGTCGCCCGCAGGTTCAGGCACGGAAACAACGCCGCCGGCCGCCACTCCGGCACGATGCAACCCGTCGATGCCGAGGACGCCGACGCGGATGCCGTCGAAACCGCGGAGCCGGTTCCCAGCGGACAATCCGCGGTCTGACCGAAGCGACAGAGACCGCTCTCCGCCGCGATGATTCTTCCGGCCGGACGACAATCCGACCGGGACCCCGACGGCTCTCTTCCTTCTTCTCTCCCCGTCGGGCATGGCAACGGCCCTGCGCCAACGGTTCAAACCGTTAACGCAGGGCCGTTCCCTCGCTGCTCGGACTCTTTACTGCTTGTCGGTTTCCTCGGAGGCGAATCGTTCTTCGAGCTGTTCGACGATGTGGTCGTGCATGTTCTCGTCGATCTTAACGGCCAGGAGGAAGACGACGAGGCTGGCGACGATACCGGCGAGCGGCAGGTAGTAGGCGCAGGTCTTGAACGTGCGAATGTTCGCGGCGGTCATGTCGGCGGCGGTGGCGTTGCCGACCATTCCGGCGGCGACGACCACGAAGCCCACGATGCCGTTGGACAGGGCGCCAGCGATCTTGTCGAGCATCGGGCGCACGGAGAGGGTGACGGCCTCGTTGCGCTTGCCGGTCTTGAGCTGGCCGTATTCGATGGAGTCGGTCATGCTCAGGATGGCGGTCATCTGGATGGTCTGCGCGGGAAGGTAGAAGAGGACGAGCGCGACGATGACGACGGGCAGGTTCATGGGCGCGATGATGAACAGCGTGTAGCCGGCGATCATGAGCGCCATGCCGGCGGTGTACAGCCAGCGGCGCGGAATGCGGCGGTTGAGCACCGGGTAGAGGGGCGTGGTGACCAGTCCGGTGATGACCGGGATGACGCCGGCGATGGAGAAGCTGTCCGGGGCGCCGAGCACGTATTTGAACTGGTAGAAGAGCACGCCGGTGGTGGCGACGTTGGCCACGGAGTACAGCAAGTAGCTGAGGGCGACCCACAGGAGCTGGTCGTTCCGGGCGATGGCCTTGAACGCCTCGATGGGGTTGCCGTTGGCCTCGGCCTTGGCGCGCAGCTCACCCTGGTTCTCTCGGGTGCCGAACGCGACGCTCCACGCGGTGAGCAAGCCGAGCACGGCAATGATGATGGCGAACGCCGCCCAGCCGGTGCGGCCCTGCTCCCACTGGCCGGTGAACTTCCAGGTGAACCAGCTGACGACGGGCACGACGATGACGGTGACGCCGTTGTAGCCGATGGATCCGGTGAACGCGCCGAGCGCGGTGTACGTGCTGCGCTCGTGCGAGTCGGAGGAAATCGCGGGGATCATGCCCCAGTACGAGATGTCGCGCAGCGAGTAGATCACGTCGAGCAGGATGAACACGATGACGAACAGGACCATGAACACGCCGGTGTTCACGTCCACGAGGCCGAACAGGCCGGTGAACACCATGATCAGCAGGATGCCGGGCACGATGCCGCCGATGAACTGCCAGGGACGGAACCGGCCCCATCGGGTGTTCGTGTTGTCCACGAGGTTGCCGAGCAGCGGGTCGAGGAAGATCTCCGCGATGCGGATGACCACTATGAGTCCGGTGATCACCGCGATGAGGCGCTTGGCCAGCGTCTTGTCCACATCGATGAACAGCGCGGTGGTCACGAACGTGATGAAGAACGTGCTCATCGTGTTGTAGAACGCGGCCTGGCCCAGGTTGCCGAATGCGTATGCGATCTTCTGCCCCATGTTTCCTGAAGGCGTGGCATGCGGCTGTTCCGACGTCGCCATGCGCTGTGTGGTGGATCCGCTCATGGTGTGGTGGCCTCCTTGCGACCTATAAAGAATCCGTGCGCGGGAACCGCTCCAACCCCGCAAAGCGTCAGTATAGAACTCTCTTGAAAAGTAAAAAAATTTACCGCGTGTCGCAAATCATGCCAACGTTTTGCAACCAGCACTCCGTGTGGATGAGTAAGGTTTGAAGCTTGCTTGATGTGCTTGGGTCTTAAGAAATCCACGTATTTTGCATGTTGTAGGCCTTATGCCGCGAGATGCTGGAAAGAATTTGCGCAATCAAGTAAAAATATTTATCCTTATTATATATAAGGAACCCGATTCAACGAGGTTCCCTCACTGCGGCGGCAACGACGCGACGCAATCCGATGCGAAAGCGAGGACATCATGAACACAACCGACGATCAGCTGAAGAACGGCGATCCGATCGTCTCACCGTCCATGCCGACAACGGCATGGCTCACGGACCCGCGCGTGTACGCGGTCCACCGGCTCGACGCCCATTCCGATCATGCGTGCTGGTCGCACGCCCCCGTCAACGGCGAGGGTTCTGATCTCGGGCAGAGCCTTGACGGCGAATGGCGGGTCCGCGTCGAGACGGCGCCGACGGGCCGTTTCCCCGATGGGACGAGCGACGTGTCGCCTCTGTTCGCCGCGTCCGACTTCGACGATTCGTCGTTCTCCCGCGTGCAGGTGCCCTCGCATCTGGAGACTGCGGGGCTGCTTGCCCCGCAGTACGTGAACGTGCAGTACCCATGGGACGGACATGAGGACCCGGAGGCTCCGGCCATCCCCGAGCACGGCCATGTGGCGGTCTACCGGCGCGAGTTCGACGCGGATGGCGAAGTCGCCCAGGCCGTGCGCGAGGGGCGCCCGGTGACGCTTACCTTCCAGGGCGCAGCCACAGCCATCTACGTGTGGCTCAACGGTTCGTTCGTTGGCTACGCCGAGGACTCCTTCACGCCCAGCGAGTTCGACGTGACGGACGCTATCAAGATGGAAGGCAACGTGCTGGCGGTCGCCTGCTACGAGTATTCGAGCGCGAGCTGGTTGGAGGATCAGGACTTCTGGCGGCTGCACGGCCTGTTCCGCTCCGTCGAACTCAACGCGAGGCCTTCCGCCCATGTCGCCGACATCCACGCCGACACTGATTGGGACCCCGCCACATCTCGCGGATCGCTCTCGCTGGACATACTAGTCGACGGCACACCGAACGCCGCGACGGCCGACCTCGTGCTGCGCGATAAGAACGGCACGACCGTCTGGCACACCTCCACCGAAGCGACAGGAACACTGCACGCCGAGGCCGAGATCGACGGTGCGTCGCCATGGAGCGCGGAACGACCCGACCTGTACACCCTGTCCGTCGCCCTGCTCGACGCGGACGGCAGGATCCTGGAAATCGCGCGCACCCGCATCGGCTTTCGCCCCGGGGCCCCTCCGGGAGGGCACCCCCACGGGGATG
>OBWK01000739.1_pt1 | contig 12973 bp, 10 predicted proteins | sample 1495251 | NCBI WGS metagenome assembly OBWK01 (sample SAMEA2580065, study PRJEB22360) | human gut metagenome | biome: human gut; feature: human-associated habitat; material: faeces | place: Denmark | collected 2008/2010 | reverse complement strand
ATATAATTATCTTTTATTATACTTTACAGAAAAGGAAAATTCAAGAAATAAGAGAATAATAAAAAGTTCTAAACGAACATTTATATAGACAAAACGAACATAAAAATGTTAACATAGAACAAAAATAAGTGTTAGAAAGGGTGTTTTATTATGAAATGTGTTGCGGTAGGAGATATGATGATTCCAGCCATTTATTTTAGGGAGGAATTAGAAAAAAGTTCGATCATCGATGAGTTTATATGTAAATCCTGGAAGGAAAATAGTAGTAAAGATAATTTCAGGGAAGTGATCCGAAAGATAGAAACACAGGGAGCAAGTGCATTTGAGCTAGAAGATGAGATTACAGAGCTTATGAAAAAGGCGGATGTTATTTTTGTACATCAGTGTCCGGTTAGTAAGGAAGTGATCAAAGAAGCAGAAAATCTAAAGTATATTTTATCCTGTCGTGGTGGTGTGGAAAATATTGACATGGAAGCGGCAAAAGAAAAGGGAGTGAAAGTTATTAATTGCCCAACTCATAATGCATATGCGGTTGCAGAATATACGATTGGAATGATCTTAAATGAATTAAGAAATATCACAAGATCCTGTACAGCATTAAAAAATGGTGAGTGGAGAGAAAAATATCAAAATTCTGAGATGCTGACAGAACTAAGAAGCCAGACAATCGGAATCATTGGATTTGGAACGATTGGACGTCTTGTTATTGAACGTCTGAAAGGTTTTCATCCAACTATCCTCGTTAATGATCCATTCGCAGATGAAGACAAAATTCGAGAAGAAGGATGCAAACCAGTTACAAAAGAAGAACTGATCAAACGATCAGATGTGATTACGATTCATGCAAGGATCAATGCTGGTGACCCACCAATCATTGGAAAAGAAGAATTTGATCAGATGAAAGATACAGCTTATTTGATCAATACAGCAAGAGCAGTCGCAGTTGATATGAAAGAACTTTATCGTGCACTTTCAGAGCATAAGATCATGGGAGCAGCAATTGATGTATTCCCGACAGAACCCGTTTCAAAAGATGAGCCATTGTTGAAGTTAGACAATATTACAGTGACAAATCATCAGGGAGGAGCAACCGTAGAATCCTATGTCAAGGCGCCAGAGATGGTTCTTGATATATTAAAACATAGTTTAGAATAAAAAATACAATTACAAAGTATAAAAAATAGCTGCTTTAACAATTATTTTCAAAAAATTGTGAAAGAAATTGTCAGCAGACTATTTTTTTGCATTTTTTTTGAAATACTTGAAACTGTTTTTTGAAAAAGTACGATGCTATACTTTAGTTACAGATGAGGTGAACATATGAATAAGAGATCTCGAGAAATATTATCTCAGCTAATTACAAAAACAGAATATAATCAGACGATATCGATTCAGGAGTTGGCAGATACATTTAAAGTTTCAAGCCGAACCATCCGATACGATATTGATCAGATCAATGATTATCTGAAAGAAAATCATTTACAACCATTAAATCTTGGAAAAAGAGGTGTGATCAACACAGAACCAGATATCACAAAGGCAAGGGAATCTCTTTCGGAAGAAGGGTTTTATTCTTTTAAACTTTCAAGAGAAGAAAGGGTCAGTTTTGCAGTTGTATTGATGATTGGTTCTGATGATTACATTACATTATCAGAGATTGCAGATCAGCTGTTTGTAAGCAGATCAACGATCATTCAGGATCTGGAACATATCAAAAACTTTTGCAGAGAGAGACATTTATATGTACTTTCTCATTCCAATAAAGGGTTATTGCTTGAAGGAAGAGAAATTGATAAGCGAAATTTGTTGCTCGATATGATTCAGTCAGGAAATAGTATTTTCAAGGTTGAGCCAATTTTCCAGCATTTAACACAGTGTCTTTCAAAGAACTTAAAGATAGATCTGGAAGATATTTCAATAATCGAGAAGATTATCAATGAAGCAGAACATATTTATGGAAGATTTTTGACAGACCGGTCATTTGCCCAGTTAAGAAATTACTTTCAACTTTCTCTTTACCGCTTAAGAAAATCACATTATGTGGAATACGGTAGTAAAAAGAACAGCAAATGGGAAATGGCAAAAGGAATGATCGATCAGATTCAACAGTTTATTGTAAAAGAAATACCAGATCCAGAAGTTTATTACGTAGCAGACGTCTTAAACCGAATGAAATACATCAAGAAAACGACCAGTAATAAAGAAATCGTTAAGATGCAGGTTATCACAAGAAATTTCATCCAGAATATATCAAAAGATATTCATATGAATCTTCAAGGAGATTACATCTTTTACGAAAATCTGATCAACCATTTGGAGTCAACGTTTTCAACGCTTGGTGATAGATTTGCAATTAATTCTGTTGTTGACGAAGTGCTTCAGAGATATCCAGGAGTAAAGAAAGCCACAGAAAAGAATGTTCATGTATTGGAAGAATATGTTGGAAGAAAGTTATCACAAGAAGAAATTGCTTATATCGTAGTTCATATTTGTGCAGCGATTGAGCGAAATAAGAATGAAACCGTAAGATATTCCGTAGTTTTAGTATGTAACGGAGGAATAGGTACATCTCAGTTACTTCTTGCAAGATTGGAAAAATTTTTCCACTTGGATGTGATAGATATTATTCCAGCACATGATATTGAGAATATGAATATGGAAGATGTTGATGCAGTGATTTCAACGATTTCACTGGAAGGAAAAGGGATTGAATACATACAGGTTGATCCATTACTGACAGATGAGGATTGCATTAGAGTTGGTGAGAAATTATCAAAGATCACCCCGAAGACAACAGTAAAAGAAACTGTTTCTGAGGAAAAAACAGATTCTTTTAAATCTCTGGAAAAGATAAAAGAGATTTTAGAAGATAAGAATGATGAAGATTCATTGACTAAGATAAGAACAGTCATTGATGCATTTTTTCAGAAAAAAGAAGAAACTATGTTAAGCGATCTTCTACCAGCACAGGCAATCCAAATTGGGGTTGAATGCAGTGATTGGAAAGAAGCAATCAAAGCTTCTGCACAGTATCTTATAAAGAAAGGAGCCATCAATGAACATTATGTTGATGCCATGATCCAAAATGTCATGGAAAATGGTCCATATATTGTTGTTGCTCCAGGATTTGCACTTCCACATGAAGCACTAAATGCAGGAGCCAGCAAAGTTGGAATGAGTCTGATCAGGCTAAAGACACCAGTTCCTTTTGGAAAGGAGGAGATGGATCCAATCGAATGGGTATGTTGTCTGAGTGCGATCAACAAAGAAACTCACTTAAAAGCGATGTTTCAATTAGTAAATCTTTTTTATAACCAGTCTTTTCGTGTGAAGATCAAAGAATGTAAGACGGGAGAAGAAATTTACAAGATTATAGAACAACTTGAGTATGAAACGAGGTAGATACAATGATTTGGGAAGACCTGAATGAAAACTTGATAGTGCCTGACCTTGAGGCAAAAAGTTCCGATGAAGTATTTGAAAAACTTGGAGGCTTATTTATAGCAGAAGGTTATTGTAAGGATACTTATATCAATGCTTTAAAAGACAGAGAAAAAGATTTTCCGACAGGAGTTAATATGGGAAGTATCGGAATCGCAATTCCTCATACTGATAAACAGCATGTGATCAAAGGTGGAGTAGCGATCGGTGTTTTGAAAGAACCAGTTCATTTCTTTCAGATGGGAACAACCGATGAACCAGTGGAAGTAAAATTAGTTTTTATGCTTGCAGTGGAAGACCCAAAAGAACACTTAGTCTTTTTACAGAGAATTCTTGCAGTACTCCAGGACCAGGGTGTTTTAGCTAATATCATGAAAACTGGTGATAAAAAAAAGATTGTAGAAATTATTAAAGAAAAAGAAAGCAATTTATAAATGTAAATAATTAATGCTATATTTCAGGATAGAATCTTGAAAAGAAAGGAGATTTATTATGGCAGCAGTAAATATTTTATCAGTGTGTGGATCAGGAACAGTAACATCATCTATGGTAGCTGCAAAGCTGAAAGAAAAGCTTGGGGAAAGAGGATACAGTGTTTCTACAACAGAGGCCTTAAACTTAGCTACTTCTGGAAGATTTGATATTTTAACACATACAAGTCCACTTCCAGATGGAGATTATGGAATCCCAACAGTCAATGCTTTCGCTTGTATTACAGGAATGGGGGAAGATCAGTTTTTCGAGGATGTCGTAGCGGCATTAAAATCTGTAGGAAAATAAAAAGTTTAGAGTGTTAAAAAGAGAAAATTATGTGAGTGTGTTTTTCGGAACAAAGGGAGGAACTTATGGTAGTATTAGAATTTTTGAAAGCGATCATAGATAATTTCGGATCAGCAATTGTCGTTCCATTTATTATTTTTATCATTGCATTGATCTTTAGAGTAAAACCAGCAAAAGCATTCTTATCGGCTTTGTATGCAGGTGTATCTTTGGAAGGTTTCTCATTGATCATTGGGGCATATACACCAATCATCACACCATTGGTACAAAACATGTCAAAAGTAATGTCAAATGTAACAGGAGTTGAATTAAATACATTTGACGTAGGTTGGCAGGCAACATCAGTCGTAGCATTTGCAACAAGTGCTGGTATGATCTACTTAGGACTTGGTATCGCATTACAGACAGTCCTATTCCTTGTAAAATGGACAAACATTTTCCAGCCATCTGACTTATGGAACAACTACTCATACATCGTATGGGGTGCTATGGTTATCTTCAAGACCCACAACTTTGCATTAGGTATCGCATGTATGATCCTATTAAACTTATATAGCTTATTAATCTCAGAACTTGTAGCAAAACGTTGGTCTAAATACTATAACTATCCAAACTGTACGATCATCGCTATGCATAACGTAGAGCCAGCAATCTTTGCTATTGCAATTGATCCAATTTTAAACTTATTCGGATTAAACAAAGTTAAATTAAATCCAAAATCAATCGAAAAGAAATTAGGATTTATCGGTGAACCAATGACATTAGGATTCATTCTTGGTGGAATTATCGGTATTCTTGGAAACGTAGGAAAATTAACATCTATGGCAGGATGGGGAAGCGTATTTACAGCAGCGATCGCTACAGCAGCAATCATGGCTATTTTCCCTAAAATCGCGAGTATGTTTGCACAGGCATTCGCACCTATCACAGAAGCAGCCAGAGTATTTATGAAGAATTCTGGAGACAGAGAATGGTATATTGCAGTAAACGATGCTGTAGGATATGGAGAACCAGCAACATTAACAAGTGGATTATTATTAATTCCTATCATGGTAGTTATCGCTACAGTACTTCCTGGTAACCAGGTACTTCCAGTTGTTGACCTTTTGGCTATTCCATACATGGTACAGGGACTTGTAGCAGTATACAAAGGAAATATGTCTAAGATTTTAGTAGCCGGTGTTATCTGGTTCAGCTTAGGATTATTAATGTGTACATACACAGCACCATTATTCACAGATGTTGCTAGAAATGCAGGATTTGCAATTCCAGCAGGTGCAGCAATGATCACAAGTTTCAATATTCTTGGTAAACCAATGCTTGGTTTCGTATTCCTTGCATTCTTATCAGGAAACCCATTATTTATTGGAATTGCAGTTGCAGTATACGCAGTAGCATTCTTTATTTTCAAGACAAAGAATGCACAGATCGTAGCTTATCTTGATCGTCAGGCAGACAAAAATGATGCAGCAAATGAGGTAGAAGGAGCGTAATAGATATGAAAATAGATGTAAATCAGTTTTTAAAACCATGTAGTTGCGGAAGAAAACACGAGATCGTTGTCGATGATATCATCATCGACAGTGGTGCAATCAATCAGTTACCAGAGATCTTAAAAAGACCAGCATATGCTGATAAGAAATCATTGGTTATGATCTGTGATGAGAATACATATGAAGCAGCTGGTAAACAAGTAGAAGCATTGGTTCCGGGACTGAAAAAGATCGTATTAGATCCAGATAATCTTCATGCTAATGAACATGGTGTAGAAGCAGCTAAAAAAGGATTAGATGAGATTGGTGATGTAGATATGATGATCGCTGTGGGATCTGGAACAGTTCATGATATTACAAGATTTCATGCATATGAGATGAAGATACCATTCTTCTCAGTACCAACAGCAGCCAGTGTCGATGGATTTGTATCTACAGTAGCAGCGATGACATGGCATGGATTTAAGAAAAGTTTTACAGCGGTATCTCCAGTTGTAGTAATTGCAGATACTGATATTTTCAAAAAAGCACCACTACGTCTGACAGCATCTGGGGTATCGGATCTTCTTGGAAAATATACGGCATTAGCAGATTGGAAGATCACACATTTACTGACAGGGGAATATATTTGTAAAGAAATCTGTGATATGGAATATCAGGCATTGGACAGTTTGATCTCAAGTTTGGATGGACTGAAAACCGGTGACACAAAAGCATATGAAGATCTGATGTACGGATTATTATTATCAGGACTAGCTATGCAGATGACAGGAAACTCAAGACCAGCATCTGGTGCAGAGCATCATATGTCTCATTTATGGGAGATGGAAGTATTAAATGATTATATTGATTTCTATCATGGAGAGAAAGTAGGAGTTGGTCTGGTGTTATCTTCTAAGATTTACCATAAAGCATCTGAAAAGATGCTTGCAGGCGAATTCAAAGTAAAGGATAAAATGCCAATCGAGGAAGATTTGATCCGTGAGAAATTCAATAAACCAGGAATGTTTGATATCATCATGGAAGAAAATACTCCAAATTTGTTAGAACAGGTTGATTCTAAGAAATTGATCGAACATAAAGAAGAAATTGCAGCAATCATTAATGAAATTCCGACAGATGAAGAATTGATTGCGATGATCAATAAAGTAGAGGGAGTAAAATCATTAGAAGATCTAGGATTTGATGAAAGTTATCAGGCTGAGACAGCAAGATTATCACCATATGTACGTGCAAGGATCACATTTATGCGTTTATTAAAATTTTATGATTTCTATGAGGAGGTCATTTCATGCTAGAAGAATTAAAACAGAAAGTTTATGAAGCAAACATGGAATTACCAGCCAAAGGTCTGATTACATATACATGGGGGAATGTCAGTGGGATTGACAGAGAAAAAGGTTTATTTGTGATCAAACCAAGTGGAGTTCCATATGAGACATTAAAACCATCAGATATGGTTGTTATGAATCTGGCTGGAGAGAAAGTCGAGGGAAAATTGAATCCGTCTTCTGATACTCCAACACATCTTGAGTTATACAAAGCATATGAAGACCTTGGCGGAATCGTTCATACACATTCTCCATGGGCAACTTCATGGGCACAGGCAGGAAGAAGTATTCCTGCATATGGAACAACACATGCTGATTATTTCTATGGAGAGATTCCATGTGCAAGATCACTGACAGCCGAAGAAGTTGAAGGTGATTATGAAAAGAATACAGGATTGGTGATCATTGAAACCTTTAAAGAGAAAAATCCAATCTATGTACCAGGAGTTTTATGCACGAATCATGGACCATTTACATGGGGAAAAGATGCAGCAGAAGCTGTACATAATGCGGTAGTTCTTGAAGAAGTAGCCAAAATGGCATACCGTACAGAACACTTGAAACTAGAGGTTTCATCAGCACCCCAATATCTGCAGGACAAGCACTTTTTCAGAAAACATGGAGAGAATGCATATTATGGGCAAGGGGTATAAGTAGAATTATTCTACTTTACTATAAATGTAATAATGCTTTAGAAAAAAGGTTTTTGTTCACTACAGCAAAAGCCTTTTTCTATACCTGAAAATATAAGGAGATAAAGAATGACGGTTGATAAAATAAAGGAAATTAAATGTTTTATTTTAGATATGGACGGAACAATTTATTTAGGAAATGAATTATTTGATTTTACAAAAGATTTCTTAAATAAAGTAGAAGAAACAGGAAGAGAATATTATTTCTTTACAAATAACTCATCAAAGAGTCAGCAGGCATATATTGATAAACTTGGTAACATGGACATTCACATTGAGCCAAAACAGATGATGATCTCAAGTCATGTTATGATCAAATATCTGAAAGAAAAGCACTCAGGGGAAACTATTTATGTTGTAGGAACTCCATCACTGATCAATGAATTTAAGGCATTTAATATGCCGTTGGTAGATGAAAATCCAGATATTGTGATCTTAGGATTTGACACAACACTAACTTACGAAAAAATATCCAAAGCATGTCACTACATAAGAAATGGTTGTACATACTATGGAATCAATCCAGATTGGAATTGTCCAATGGAAGGTGGTACATTTATTCCAGACTGCGGCTCCATGGCCAAATTAGTAGAAGCTTCTACAGGAAGATTCCCGGAATTCTTTGGAAAACCATCTAAACACACACTAGACTATATCATCAAAGAAACCGGTTATAAACCAGAAGAGATAGCGATCGTTGGAGATAGACTTTATACAGACATAGCAGTCGCAGATGGAAGCGATGTTACATCAATTTTGGTATTAAGTGGGGAAAGTACTTTGGAAGATGTGGAAGCAAGTGATGTAAAACCAGATATTATTTTGGAATCCTTGAAAGATATTACAGAGAAATTGTAGGTAGGCTGTCATAGACACAATTACTTAGATTTTTCAATATTGTAATTGTCCACACTATAGACTTCTGGTATATGATAAAAAATAAATAAACGACAGGAAAAGCAGCATTGGAATTTTGCCACGTTTTTTACGGATTCGCAGTCGGCTTGGTGCAATGTCTGAGCCTCAAAGAGTAAGGTATTTCAATACCTTTGAAGGCGAGTTTTGCAAGGAAAGCCGACGGATAAGCGATCTGTAAAAAACGTGTGTAAAATTCCCTAGCTGCTTTTCCTGTCGTTTATTTATTTTTTATCATATACTCAAAGCCTACAGCTGGCCAACTACATACTCAAAAACTAGGCCTGAGCCTTAGCCCACTCAGCAAATTTAGCGCTTTCAACCTGAGCAGCATCCATACTATCTGCTTTCACACCATAGTAGAATTTGATCTTAGGTTCTGTACCAGAAGGACGAACGCAAACCCAAGCTCCACCTTCAAGTTCATAATAAAGAACATTTGAAGAAGGAAGTCCTGTAGGTTCTACTTTACCGCTTTCTACATCAAGAACAGTATCTTTGCTGTAATCACGGATCTTAAGAACTTTATAACCAGCGATATCTTTTAATGGGTTCTCACGTAAATTAGCAAGCATAGCTTTCATCTTATCCATACCTTCTAATCCTGGGAAGTCCATTGCTGTGATGCTGTCTACGCAGTATCCGTATTTCTCATACATGTCGATCATAACATCCCATAATGTTTTACCTTTTGTTGCATAGTAAGCAGCAGCTTCACAAAGAGCAACTGTAGCAGAAACAGCATCTTTATCTCTTGCATATGTACCGATCAGGCATCCGTAGCTTTCTTCTAATCCGAACAGATATGTACCTTTTCCAGACTGCTCAAATCCAAGGATTTCTTTACCAATCCATTTGAATCCAGTTAATACTTCGATCAGCTTCACATTGTAAGCCTTCGCGATCTCATCGACAAGGTTTGTTGTAACGATAGATTTAACAACAGCACCATCTGCTGGAAGAGATCCAGCTTTTTCTTTCTTCTGGCTTAATACATATTCGCATAATAAAGAACCAGACATATTACCTGTTAAAGGAATATATTCTCCGCTCTTAGCATCTTTTACATATACACCTAAACGGTCAGCATCAGGGTCAGTAGCAAGAACAAGATCAGCATCTTTTTCTTTGGCAAGAGCAAGACCTAATGCAAATGCTTCTTTTGCTTCTGGGTTTGGATAGCTGACTGTTGGGAAGTCACCATCTGGAAGTTCCTGTTCAGGAACAACATATACATTCTTAAATCCAAGATCGTCAAGTACGCGACGTACTGGAAGATTACCTGTTCCATGGAGAGGAGTATAAACGATCTTTAATTTGGAAGCCATCTCATCGATGGAAGCCTGATTGATCACCTGTTTTTCAACTTCTGCGATATAAGCGTCATCAACTTCTTTACCGATCACTTCATATAAACCTGCAGTTACGGCATCTTCTTTAGACATTGTCTTGCAAGTTGAAATGTCAGTGATCGCATTAACTTTTGCTGTAACACCTGAAGCATGAGGATCTGTAAACTGAGCACCATCTTCCCAGTATACTTTGTATCCATTGTACTGAGGTGGGTTATGGCTGGCTGTTACGTTGATACCAGCGATACAGTCTAAATGTCTTACGGCAAATGATAATTCTGGTGTTGGACGTAAGGATTCGAAGATAAATGCTTTGATTCCGTTAGCAGCAAGAGTGCGGGCTGCTTCGTCAGCGAATTCAGGAGACATATGTCTTGAATCAAATGCGATAGCAACACGTTTCTTATCTGTTCCCTGTTCTAAGATATAATCAGCTAATCCTTGAGTAGCCTTTCTTACAACATAAATATTCATACGGTTGATACCAGCACCGATGATTCCACGAAGTCCAGCAGTACCAAATGCAAGATCTGCGTAAAAACGTTCTTTGATTTCATTTTCATCGTTCTCGATGGCTGTTAATTCTTTTTTTGTATCTTCATCAAAATAAGGATTAGAAAGCCATTCCTGATAAGTTTCTTTGTAGTTCATAAATTACTCCTCCTTTAAGTTATAAAAATACCTTTTGTTTAATTATACCTTAAAACTCATGAAAAAACATTATAAATTTGTACATATTTTTCGAGGAAAATCGAGCGAGCTTCTTTATTGTGGATAAACTCCTCTAATTTCTCAATATATCGTGGAGAAATCCAATGTTTTTTGTGTGCCATATACTGATTCGAGATCTTCCAGAACTTTTCCGGAAATAAAAACAATCCATACAGGCATAAAAGATCATCTTTTGACAAAGGCATAAAGCGGTCATAGTTTGATAAAAAGGTTTCACAAAAGGCAAAATTATAATTATTTTTCTCAAGTGCCTTCTTTAGGAAATAATAAACGTCCAGAATCGGATATCCATGGTAAAAATGTTCAAAATGGATCGTAGCCGGGGCAGAGGATGTCATGATGATATTATGATGGTTATAAGCCCCATGACACCATCCACGGCGGGAAGGTGTGGTTTCATTTAAGATTTGGATGGAACGCTCCATCTGTTCCCAGAAGGCTTTCGTCTGTTCCAAAAATAAATATTCAAAAACCCCTTTCTTTTTGCGTTTGCGTATGTAACGTGCAATACTTTTTAATTCCAAATATTTTTGCTCATAATATGTGGAAATGGATGTATATTTTCTAAGATTTTCAGATGAAAAAGAAATAGCAAGACAATGATTATGAAAGCTTGCGAGATTTTCCGCAGAAGATCTGATATCTTTTAAAGCATGAATATCACATTCCGTACCCAAATAAGTTTTTCTAAGTGCAAATGTTTCGTAATACCGGTCAAAAGTAAGAAAATATCCGTCTTTGTTTAAAATGTACTGGTCAGTTTTATAAAAATGATGGTCATGCATCGCCAAAGTCCATTCAGAAACAGCACCAAGACGTTCTTCTGATAGAGAAGTCTGGGATAAAGCATAGACATCATTTTCCCCAAAACACAAAACACAGCCTCGGCCCCGTCGGGTATGAGAGACAGAAATATCATATTGATCCAGCAGTGCCTGATATTTTTCGTTCAACATAGATCCTCCTTTATGTTCTACCTCTAATGATATGAAAATAAGACTAGGAATATGATAGAAACTTGCCATGAAAGTATAAATAGGATATACTGAACTTATCTCAGAAAGGAGTATATAAACTATGAGAAAAAGATTTTTATTAATTTCAACAATCATCGTGCTAAGCGCATTTACATTTGCAGCTTGCGGAAAGAAGAGCCCAAGCAGCCCTGAATCAACAAACAGCGAGACGACAACAGCAGAACCTACAACAGAAGAAAACACAGAAAAAGACACGACAGAAGAAGAAAAACCAGTTGCAACAGCAACATCAGAAGAAAGCACAAAAGAACAGACAAAGACAACAACAGCAACAAAGAAAGATGAACAGGCCAAACCAAAGAGTGCAACAGGTACTTATAATGGATTTGCAGACACAAGTTCTGTAGAGATTGAGATGTCTGACGGAAGTTACCAGACATTTATGGTGAATGATGAAGACCTTGTGAATAAATTAAATGATATGGACGAAGGAACTAAGATCACATTTACATATGGAGCTGTGGAAGGACAGGCGAATATGGAGATTCTTTCTATTGAATAATTTGAAAGATGTATCTAGTCTTTTATGTATGTAGACAAAGAAGAAACAGATTCAACATGGATCATATGCCGAAGGTATTCGGTGTATTATGTTGGGTCTGTTTTTCTTAAGGTCCGCAAAGATTTTACGAAGTCCTGTATTGTAAACGTCAAGCAAAAAATAACAACTAGTTTTCTACTAATGATAAGACAACAGAGATATCCACAGTCAAATTGGCTGTGGATATTTAACAGGGAGGACAATTATATGAAAAAAATAAAGTACATCACAGCATTTTGTATGATGATATGCATAATCATGCAACTGCATACGAATGTTTCAGCAAATGAAAATAACATATGTTATGTTGCTCACAGAGGATATACGAAATATGCACCAGAGAATTCAATTCCTGCATTTGAAGCCGCAGGCAGGGAGGGTTTTCAAGCAGTGGAGTGTGATATCCATGAAACTGCCAAAGATAAGAAAGGTAAACGCAGATTTGTGATCATGCATGATCAGACATTAAATCGTATGTGCGGATTATCTGGAAAAAATGTATATCAAAAGAAATTAACATATCAAAAGATTCAAAGCAAATACCATATCAAGACAGGAAACAATATTGAATCATATACCAAAAAACAATTAAGGATACCATCTTTTGAGGAATATTTAAGTATTTGCAAAAGATATCATATGAAGCCAGTGATCGAGAT
>OBWK01000738.1_pt1 | contig 12975 bp, 9 predicted proteins | sample 1495251 | NCBI WGS metagenome assembly OBWK01 (sample SAMEA2580065, study PRJEB22360) | human gut metagenome | biome: human gut; feature: human-associated habitat; material: faeces | place: Denmark | collected 2008/2010 | reverse complement strand
CCGTAGCGCCGATGGTAGTGTGGGGTCTCCCCATGCGAGAGTAGGGAACTGCCAGGCATCAAATTAGAAAAACCCCGGTCAATAAGGCCGGGGTTTTTTGCATATCAATTATTTGCATGATGAAGGGAATCTCATGTCAGTTCTGTATATCCAAATTCGTCGTAATCAAATTACTGTTCGCGATCTTGAAAGCAAACGTGAAGTGTCAGGAGATGCTGCCTTCAGTAACCAGCGCCTGTTAATCGCCAATTTCTTTGTTGCAGAAAAAGTTCTGCAAGATCTTGTTCTGCAACTCCACCCACGTTCAACCTGGCATTCTTTTTTGCCAGCAAAACGTATGGATATTGTTGTGAGCGCGCTGGAAATGAATGAGGGCGGTTTGTCACAGGTTGAGGAACGCATTCTTCATGAAGTGGTCGCAGGGGCAACGTTAATGAAATATCGCCAGTTCCACATCCATGCGCAATCAGTGGTACTCAGTGATAGTGCGGTCATGGCAATGTTTAAGCAGAAATAATCATGTCACCATTGGTGGGTACGAAACCTAAAGTTCAGCCCACCGGGATGAGAAAAAAACCGCCTACACCCCCACATATGCCAGATTCAGCAACGGATACGGTTTCCCCAAATCGTCCACCTCAGAGCGTCCCGTAACCTTAAAGCCCACCTTCTTATAGAACCCAACCGCCTGCTCATTTTGCTCATTAACAGTGGTTGTCAGTTCCGGGGCCATTGAGAGCGCATGCTTCACCAGCATCCGGCCCACGCCGCAGCCGCGCACATCAGGATCGATAAACAGCGCATCCATATGCTGCCCACTTAACAACATAAACCCAACCGGCTGATCCCGCTCATTAACCGCGACCCACAACGGTGCTTCCGGCAGAAAGGAATGCACCAGCTCTTCCAGCTCGGCCCGATACTCTGCTGATAAAAAATCGTGAGTGGCATCGACAGAACGACACCAAATCGCAACCAGTTCCTCCCCCTCCTCATGCCGTGAGCGTCGAATACTAATAACCATTTTCTCCCCTTTTCGTCATTCTTATATTCTAACGTAGCCTTTTCCTTGAAACTTTCTCACCTTCAACATGCAGGCTCGACATTGGTAAATTTTCTGGTTATCTTCAGCTATCTGGATGTCTAAACGTATAAGCGTATGTAGTGAGGTAATCAGGTTATGCCGATTCGTGTGCCGGACGAGCTACCCGCCGTCAATTTCTTGCGTGAAGAAAACGTCTTTGTGATGACAACTTCTCGCGCGTCTGGTCAGGAAATTCGTCCGCTAAAGGTGCTTATCCTTAACCTGATGCCGAAGAAGATCGAAACTGAAAATCAGTTTCTGCGCCTGCTTTCAAACTCACCTTTGCAGGTCGATATTCAGCTGTTGCGCATCGATTCCCGTGAATCGCGCAACACGCCCGCAGAGCATCTGAATAACTTCTACTGTAACTTTGAAGATATTCAGGAACAAAACTTTGACGGTCTGATAGTTACCGGCGCGCCGCTGGGCCTGGTGGAGTTTAATGATGTCGCTTACTGGCCGCAGATCAAACAGGTGCTGGAGTGGTCGAAAGATCACGTCACCTCGACGCTGTTTGTCTGCTGGGCTGTACAGGCCGCGCTCAATATCCTCTATGGTATTCCTAAGCAAACCCGCACCGACAAACTCTCTGGCGTTTACGAGCATCATATTCTCCATCCTCATGCGCTTCTGACGCGTGGCTTTGATGATTCATTCCTGGCACCGCATTCGCGCTATGCTGACTTTCCGGCAGCGTTGATTCGTGATTATACCGATCTGGAAATTCTGGCAGAGACGGAAGAAGGGGATGCATATCTGTTTGCCAGCAAAGATAAGCGCATTGCCTTTGTGACGGGCCATCCCGAATATGATGCGCAAACGCTGGCGCAGGAATATTTCCGCGATGTGGAAGCCGGGCTAGACCCGGATGTACCGTATAACTATTTCCCGCACAATGATCCGCAAAATACACCGCGAGCGAGCTGGCGTAGTCACGGTAATTTGCTGTTTACCAACTGGCTCAACTATTACGTCTACCAGATCACGCCATATGATCTACGGCACATGAATCCAACGCTGGATTAATCTTCTGTGATAGTCGATCGTTAAGCGATTCAGCACCTTACCTCAGGCACCTTCGGGTGCCTTTTTTATTTCCGAAACACACCTCAGTAAGTGAATAAATTTTATTTATATTGTTATCAGTAAGTTAACATGTATTTTTAATTAAAATGGAAATTGTTTTTGATTTTGCATTTTAAATGAGTAGTCTTAGTTGTGCTGAACGAAAAGCGCACAACGATCCTTCGTTCACAGTGGGGAAGTTTTCGGATCCATGACGAGGAGCTGCACGATGACTGAACAGGCAACAACAATCGATGAACTGGCTTTCACAAGGCCGTATGGCGAGCAGGAGAAGCAAATTCTTACTGCCGAAGCGGTAGAATTTCTGACTGAGCTGGTGACGCATTTTACGCCACAACGCAATAAACTTCTGGCAGCGCGTATTCAGCAGCAGCAGGATATCGATAACGGAAGGTTGCCTGATTTCATTTCGGAAACAGCTTCCATTCGTGATGCTGACTGGAAAATTCGTGGGATTCCTGCGGACTTAGAAGATCGTCGCGTAGAGATTACCGGACCTGTAGAGCGCAAGATGGTGATCAACGCGCTCAACGCCAATGTGAAAGTCTTTATGGCCGATTTCGAAGATTCACTGGCACCAGACTGGAACAAAGTGATCGATGGGCAAATTAACCTGCGCGATGCAGTTAACGGCACCATCAGCTATACCAATGAAGCAGGCAAAATTTATCAGCTCAAGCCCAATCCAGCGGTTTTGATTTGTCGGGTACGCGGTCTGCACTTGCCGGAAAAACATGTCACCTGGCGTGGTGAGGCAATCCCCGGTAGCCTGTTTGATTTTGCGCTCTATTTCTTCCACAACTATCAGGCACTGTTGGCAAAGGGCAGCGGTCCCTATTTCTATCTGCCGAAAACCCAGTCCTGGCAGGAAGCGGCCTGGTGGAGCGAAGTCTTCAGCTATGCAGAAGATCGCTTTAATCTGCCGCGCGGCACCATCAAGGCGACGTTGCTGATTGAAACGCTGCCCGCCGTGTTCCAGATGGATGAAATCCTTCACGCGCTGCGTGACCATATTGTTGGTCTGAACTGCGGTCGTTGGGATTACATCTTCAGTTATATCAAAACATTGAAAAACTATCCCGATCGCGTCCTGCCAGACAGACAGGCAGTGACGATGGATAAACCCTTCCTGAATGCTTACTCACGTCTGCTGATTAAAACCTGCCATAAACGCGGTGCTTTTGCGATGGGCGGCATGGCGGCGTTTATTCCGAGCAAAGATGAAGAGCGCAATAACCAGGTGCTCAACAAAGTAAAAGCGGATAAATCGCTGGAAGCCAATAACGGTCACGATGGCACATGGATCGCTCACCCGGGCCTTGCTGATACGGCAATGGCGGTATTCAACGACATTCTCGGCTCCCGCAAAAACCAGCTTGAGGTGATGCGCGAACAAGACGCGCCGATTACTGCCGATCAGCTGCTGGCACCTTGTGATGGTGAACGCACCGAAGAAGGTATGCGTGCCAACATTCGCGTGGCTGTGCAGTACATCGAAGCGTGGATCTCTGGCAATGGCTGTGTGCCGATTTATGGCCTGATGGAAGATGCGGCGACGGCTGAAATTTCCCGTACCTCAATCTGGCAGTGGATCCATCATCAAAAAACGTTGAGCAATGGCAAACCGGTGACTAAAGCCTTGTTCCGCCAGATGCTGGGCGAAGAGATGAAAGTCATTGCCAGCGAACTGGGCGAAGAACGTTTCTCCCAGGGGCGTTTTGACGATGCCGCACGCTTGATGGAACAGATCACCACTTCCGATGAGTTAATTGATTTCCTGACCCTGCCAGGCTACCGCCTGTTAGCGTAAACCACCACATAACTATGGAGCATCTGCACATGAAAACCCGTACACAACAAATTGAAGAATTACAGAAAGAGTGGACTCAACCGCGTTGGGAAGGCATTACTCGCCCGTACAGCGCGGAAGATGTGGTGAAATTACGCGGTTCAGTCAATCCGGAATGCACCCTGGCGCAACTGGGCGCGGCGAAAATGTGGCGTCTGCTGCACGGCGAGTCGAAAAAAGGCTACATCAACAGCCTCGGTGCACTGACTGGTGGTCAGGCGCTGCAACAGGCGAAAGCGGGTATTGAAGCAGTCTATCTGTCGGGATGGCAGGTAGCGGCGGACGCTAACCTGGCGGCCAGCATGTATCCGGATCAGTCGCTCTATCCGGCAAACTCGGTGCCAGCTGTGGTGGAGCGGATCAACAATACTTTCCGCCGTGCGGATCAGATCCAATGGTCCGCGGGCATTGAGCCTGGCGATCCGCGCTATGTCGATTACTTCCTGCCGATCGTCGCCGATGCGGAGGCCGGTTTTGGCGGTGTACTGAATGCCTTTGAACTGATGAAAGCGATGATTGAAGCCGGTGCAGCGGCAGTTCACTTCGAAGATCAGCTGGCATCAGTGAAGAAATGTGGTCACATGGGCGGCAAAGTTTTGGTGCCAACTCAGGAAGCTATTCAGAAACTGGTCGCGGCGCGTCTGGCAGCTGATGTGACGGGCGTTCCAACCCTGCTGGTTGCCCGTACCGATGCCGATGCGGCGGATCTGATTACCTCCGATTGCGACCCATATGACAGCGAATTTATTACTGGCGAGCGTACCAGTGAAGGCTTCTTCCGTACTCATGCGGGTATTGAGCAAGCGATCAGCCGTGGCCTGGCGTATGCGCCATATGCTGACCTGGTATGGTGTGAAACCTCCACGCCGGATCTGGAACTGGCGCGTCGCTTTGCACAAGCCATCCACGCGAAATATCCGGGCAAACTGCTGGCTTATAACTGCTCGCCTTCGTTCAACTGGCAGAAAAACCTCGACGACAAAACTATTGCCAGCTTCCAGCAGCAGCTGTCGGATATGGGCTACAAGTTCCAGTTCATCACCCTGGCAGGTATCCACAGCATGTGGTTCAACATGTTTGACCTGGCAAACGCCTATGCCCAGGGCGAGGGTATGAAGCACTATGTTGAGAAAGTGCAGCAGCCGGAATTTGCCGCCGCGAAAGATGGCTATACCTTCGTATCTCACCAGCAGGAAGTGGGTACAGGTTACTTCGATAAAGTGACGACCATTATTCAGGGCGGCACGTCGTCGGTTACCGCACTGACTGGCTCCACTGAAGAATCGCAGTTCTAACAACCAACGCCCCTTTCCGTAAGGCGAGGGGCGAATTAAGGAGAGGCGATGCCGCGTGGCCTGGAATTACTGATTGCACAAACCATTTTGCAAGGTTTCGACGCTCAGTATGGTCGATTCCTCGAAGTGACTTCCGGGGCGCAGCAGCGTTTCGAGCAAGCCGACTGGCATGCTGTCCAGCAGGCGATGAAAAACCGTATCCATCTTTACGATCATCACGTGGGTCTGGTCGTGGAGCAACTGCGCTGCATTACTAACGGCCAAAGCACGGACGCGGCATTTTTACTGCGCGTTAAAGAGCATTACACCCGGCTGTTGCCAGATTACCCGCGCTTCGAGATTGCGGAGAGCTTTTTTAACTCCGTGTACTGTCGGTTATTTGACCACCGCTCGCTTACTCCCGAGCGGCTTTTTATCTTTAGCTCCCAGCCAGAGCGTCGCTTTCGTACCATTCCACGCCCGCTGGCGAAAGACTTTTATCCCGATCACGGCTGGGAATCGCTACTAATGCGCGTTATCAGCGATCTGCCGTTGCGTCTGCGTTGGCAGAATAAAAGCCGTGACATTCATTACATCGTTCGCCATCTGACGGAAATGCTGGGGACAGACAACCTCGCGGAAAGTCATTTACAGGTGGCGAACGAACTGTTTTACCGCAATAAGGCAGCCTGGCTGGTGGGCAAACTAATAACGCCTTCCGGCACGTTGCCATTTTTATTGCCGATCCACCAGACGGACGACGGCGAGTTATTTATTGATACTTGCCTGACGACGACCGCCGAAGCGAGCATTGTTTTTGGCTTTGCGCGTTCTTATTTTATGGTTTATGCACCGCTGCCCGCAGCGCTGGTTGAGTGGCTACGGGAAATTCTGCCAGGTAAAACCACCGCTGAATTGTATATGGCTATCGGCTGCCAGAAGCACGCTAAAACCGAAAGTTACCGTGAATATCTGATTTATCTGCAAGGCTGTAATGAGCAATTTATTGAAGCGCCGGGCATTCGTGGGATGGTGATGCTGGTGTTCACGTTGCCGGGCTTTGATCGGGTATTCAAAGTGATTAAAGACAAGTTCGCGCCGCAGAAAGAGATGTCTGCCGCTCACGTTCGTGCCTGCTACCAACTGGTGAAAGAGCACGATCGCGTGGGCCGAATGGCGGACACCCAGGAGTTTGAAAATTTTGTGCTGGAGAAGCGGCATATTTCCCCGGCATTAATGGAATTACTGCTCCAGGAAGCAGCGGAAAAAATCACCGATCTCGGCGAACAAATTGTGATTCGCCATCTTTATATTGAGCGGCGGATGGTGCCGCTCAATATCTGGCTGGAACAAGTGGAAGGTCAGCAGCTGCGCGACGCCATTGAAGAGTACGGCAATGCCATTCGCCAGCTTGCCGCTGCCAACATCTTCCCTGGGGATATGTTATTTAAAAACTTTGGCGTCACCCGTCACGGGCGCGTGGTGTTTTATGATTACGATGAAATTTGCTACATGACGGAAGTGAATTTCCGCGACATCCCGCTGCCGCGCTACCCGGAAGACGAACTTGCCAGCGAACCGTGGTACAGCGTCTCGCCGGGCGATGTTTTCCCGGAAGAGTTCCGTCACTGGTTATGTGCCGCCCCGCGTATTGGTCCGCTATTTGAAGAGATGCACGCCGACTTGTTCCGCGCTGATTACTGGCGCGCACTACAAAACCGTATACGTGAAGGGCATGTGGAAGATGTTTATGCGTATCGGCGCAGGCAGCGGTTTAGCGTTCGATTCGTATAAATCAGAGGCGAAAAAGTCAGCGTATTCCACCGTATGCCAGCGTCACTTCCTTCGCCGCTTTAATCACCATCGCGCCAAACTCGGTCACGCGGTCATCGGTAATACGTGAAATCGGTCCGGAAATAGAAATTGCGGCAAACGGTTCGCGGTGCTCATCGAAAATACACGCCGCGAGGCAACGAAGCCCCAACGCATGTTCTTCATCGTCAAATGAATAGCCACGTTTACGCGTTTGGGCGAGGTCCTCTTTTAGATGCACAGGAGACACCAGCGTCGCGTGGGTATAGGCATGTAACCCTTTGCGGTGCAGTAACTTCGTCACCTGTTCTTCGCTCAGTTGGGCCAGAAAGGCTTTACCCGCACCGGAAGCGTGCATCGGCAATTTACCGCCGATAGGCGCGGACATTCGCATCAGGTGAGTACACTGTACCTGGTCGATAATAATCGCTTCGTGATTGCTTTGATCAAGCACCGCCATATTGACCGTTTCGCCAGACTCTTCCATTAGATTGCGCAGGATAGGGTGAACAATCGCTAACAAATTACGGCTCTGGAGAAAGCTGCTGCCGACCATAAAGGCGTGTGCGCCGATCGCCCAGTGACCCAGTTCGCCGACCTGACGGACAAAGCCCTGTTGCTGCATCGTGGTTAGCAGGCGGTGGGTCGTGGAATTGGGTAACCCGGCTTGTTGCGCCAGTTCCGTGAGTGCCACACTGCCATTGGATTCGGCAATCCACTCCAGTAATTTCAGGCCACGCGTTAAAGACTGAACCTGTCCAGTCGCTGGTGCGGTGGCAACGGCGGGTTTTCTGCCGCGTTTTGCGGGAATGGGTGCGACCATGACAGTCTCCTTTTTCTGTATCGTGGAAATCATTTTCATTTTTATTATCAGCGAATGCAATAGTTGCTGAACAGATCCGATGAGTTAATGTTGAACAAATCTCATGTTGCGTGGTGGTCGCTTTTACCACAGATGCGTTTATGCCAGTATGGTTTGTTGAATTTTTATTAAATCTGGGTTAAGCGTGTCGGGAGCAAGTGTGAGCAGCAAAGTGGAACAACTGTGTGCGCAGTTAAATGAACGTATTCTGGTGCTGGACGGCGGTATGGGCACCATGATCCAGAGCTATCGACTGAACGAAGCCGATTTTCGTGGTGAACGCTTTGCCGACTGGCCATGCGATCTCAAAGGCAACAACGACCTGCTGGTGCTCAGCAAACCCGAAGTGATCGCCGCTATCCACAACGCCTACTTTGAAGCGGGCGCGGATATCATCGAAACCAACACCTTCAACTCCACGACTATTGCGATGGCGGATTACCAAATGGAATCCCTGTCGGCGGAAATCAACTTTGCGGCGGCGAAACTGGCGCGCGCCTGTGCTGACGAGTGGACTGCCCGCACGCCGGAGAAACCGCGCTACGTTGCCGGTGTTCTCGGCCCGACCAACCGCACGGCGTCTATTTCTCCGGACGTCAACGATCCGGCATTCCGCAACATCACTTTTGACCAGCTGGTGGCGGCTTATCGAGAATCCACCAAAGCGCTGGTGGAAGGTGGCGCGGACCTGATCCTGATTGAAACCGTTTTCGACACCCTTAACGCCAAAGCGGCGGTCTTTGCGGTGAAAACGGAGTTTGAAGCGCTGGGCGTTGAACTGCCGATTATGATCTCCGGCACCATCACCGACGCCTCCGGGCGCACGCTCTCCGGGCAGACCACTGAAGCGTTTTACAACTCCCTGCGCCACGCCGAAGCGCTGACCTTTGGCCTGAACTGTGCGCTGGGGCCAGACGAACTGCGCCAGTACGTACAGGAACTGTCGCGTATTGCGGAATGCTACGTCACCGCCCACCCGAACGCCGGGCTGCCCAACGCCTTTGGTGAATACGATCTCGACGCCGACACGATGGCAAAACAGATACGTGAATGGGCAGAAGCGGGCTTTCTCAATATCGTCGGCGGCTGCTGCGGCACCACGCCACAACATATTGCAGCGATGAGTCGTGCAGTAGAAGGATTAGCGCCGCGCAAACTACCGGAAATTCCCGTAGCCTGCCGTTTGTCCGGCCTGGAGCCGCTGAACATTGGCGAAGATAGCCTGTTTGTGAACGTGGGTGAACGCACCAACGTCACCGGTTCCGCTAAGTTCAAGCGCCTGATCAAAGAAGAGAAATACAGCGAGGCGCTGGATGTGGCGCGTCAGCAGGTGGAAAACGGTGCGCAGATTATCGATATCAACATGGATGAAGGGATGCTCGACGCCGAAGCGGCGATGGTGCGTTTTCTCAATCTGATTGCCGGTGAACCGGATATCGCTCGTGTGCCGATTATGATCGACTCCTCAAAATGGGACGTTATTGAAAAAGGTCTGAAGTGTATCCAGGGCAAAGGCATTGTTAACTCTATCTCGATGAAAGAGGGTGTCGACGCCTTTATCCATCACGCGAAACTGTTGCGTCGCTACGGTGCGGCAGTAGTGGTAATGGCTTTTGACGAACAGGGCCAGGCCGATACCCGCGCACGGAAAATCGAGATTTGCCGTCGGGCGTACAAAATCCTCACCGAAGAGGTTGGCTTCCCGGCTGAAGATATCATCTTCGACCCGAACATCTTCGCGGTCGCAACTGGCATTGAAGAGCACAACAATTACGCACAGGACTTTATCGGCGCGTGTGAAGACATCAAACGTGAATTGCCGCACGCGCTGATTTCCGGCGGCGTTTCTAACGTGTCGTTCTCGTTTCGTGGTAACGATCCTGTGCGCGAAGCCATTCACGCGGTGTTCCTCTACTACGCTATTCGCAATGGCATGGATATGGGGATCGTCAACGCCGGGCAACTGGCGATTTACGACGACCTGCCTACCGAGCTACGCGACGCGGTGGAGGATGTGATCCTCAACCGTCGCGACGATGGCACCGAGCGTTTACTCGAGCTTGCCGAGAAATATCGCGGCAGCAAAACCGACGACACCGCTAACACCCAGCAGGCAGAGTGGCGCTCGTGGGAAGTGAATAAACGTCTGGAATACTCGCTGGTCAAAGGCATTACCGAGTTTATCGAGCAGGATACCGAAGAAGCCCGCCAGCAGGCTACGCGTCCGATTGAAGTGATTGAAGGCCCGTTGATGGACGGCATGAACGTGGTCGGCGACCTGTTTGGCGAGGGCAAAATGTTCCTGCCGCAGGTGGTGAAATCGGCGCGCGTAATGAAGCAGGCGGTGGCGTATCTCGAACCGTTTATTGAAGCCAGCAAAGAGCAGGGTAAAACCAACGGCAAGATGGTGATCGCCACAGTGAAGGGCGATGTCCACGACATCGGTAAAAATATCGTTGGCGTGGTGCTGCAATGTAACAACTACGAAATTGTCGATCTCGGCGTGATGGTGCCTGCGGAAAAAATTCTCCGTACCGCTAAAGAAGTGAATGCTGATTTGATTGGCCTTTCAGGGCTGATCACGCCGTCGCTGGACGAGATGGTTAACGTGGCGAAAGAGATGGAGCGCCAGGGCTTCACCATTCCGCTATTGATTGGCGGCGCGACCACCTCAAAAGCGCACACGGCGGTGAAAATCGAGCAGAACTACAGCGGCCCGACGGTGTATGTGCAGAACGCATCGCGCACCGTTGGTGTGGTGGCGGCGTTGCTTTCCGACACTCAGCGCGATGATTTCGTTGCTCGTACCCGCAAGGAGTACGAAACCGTGCGTATTCAGCACGGACGAAAGAAACCACGCACACCACCGGTCACGCTGGAAGCGGCGCGTGATAACGACTTCGCTTTTGACTGGCAGGCTTACACGCCGCCGGTGGCGTACCGTCTCGGTGTGCAGGAAGTCGAAGCCAGCATCGAAACGCTGCGTAATTACATCGACTGGACGCCGTTCTTTATGACCTGGTCGCTGGCCGGGAAGTATCCGCGCATTCTGGAAGATGAAGTGGTAGGTGTTGAGGCGCAGCGGCTGTTTAAAGACGCCAACGACATGCTGGATAAATTAAGCGCCGAAAAAATGCTGAACCCGCGTGGCGTGGTGGGCCTGTTCCCGGCAAACCGTGTGGGTGATGACATTGAAATCTACCGTGACGAAACGCGTACCCATGTGATCAACGTCAGCCACCATCTGCGCCAACAGACCGAAAAAACCGGCTTCGCTAACTACTGTCTCGCTGACTTCGTTGCGCCGAAGGTTTCCGGCAAAGCGGATTACATCGGCGCATTTGCCGTGACTGGCGGGCTGGAAGAGGACGCACTGGCTGATGCCTTTGAAGCACAGCATGATGATTACAACAAAATCATGGTGAAAGCGCTTGCCGACCGTCTGGCGGAAGCCTTTGCGGAGTATCTCCATGAGCGTGTGCGTAAAGTCTACTGGGGCTATGCGCCGAACGAGAACCTCAGCAACGAAGAGCTGATCCGCGAAAACTACCAGGGCATCCGTCCGGCACCGGGCTACCCTGCCTGCCCGGAACATACGGAAAAAGCCACAATCTGGGAGCTGCTGGAAGTGGAAAAACATACCGGTATGAAACTCACGGAATCCTTCGCCATGTGGCCGGGTGCATCGGTTTCGGGTTGGTACTTCAGTCATCCAGACAGCAAGTATTACGCGGTGGCGCAAATTCAGCGCGATCAGGTTGAAGACTATGCCCGCCGTAAAGGAATGAGCGTTACCGAAGTTGAGCGTTGGTTGGCACCGAATCTGGGGTATGATGCCGAGTAAGTGATAACACCGGGGTATTTGCCCCGGTTTTTAATGTCATAAATAATGGATTATTGAACATGATAAAAATTGATGAAATAGATTTTTTTGCTTTCGAAGGATGTTCAGAGTCCGAAGTTACTGAACTATTAGGAAAAAAACCAACAGGTTATAATGATTGGATAATTAATATAAAAACAGGTGTGGAGTGGGTATTTTATGATGGTCGTTATTGGTTAGATTTTCGTAAATCCAAAGAGGGTATAAGGTGTATCTCATGCAGTATTCTGTATCACGATAAAAGTAAAGGGCGTATCGATGTCTTGTTTAGTGAAGGTATAGCTGACAGAGGTTTAAAAAATACGGGTGGAGTGTTAATCCAAAAACGCCCGCAATTATAATAATTCCTGGTAATATTTGTTTTCGTAAAAAGGATTTACTTTATGCAACGTCAATATAAAAAATACATTCTTCTTTTTTGGGGTGTTATGGATGTTATCGCGATAGCCACATATCTGTTCTACTCGCTTGGTAATGGTCGTATCCCTTTTTATTCCGATATCGTTCATTCACTTTCTTTACTTAAGGATATCGGTGTTGAAGGCGGTTTTTACGCTTATGCAGTCGCCACTGTTACGCTACAAATAGTATTATTGTTCTCTTTATTCTTTTCTGCGCAATGTTTTTTAAGACAAAAATTATTTAGTTTCTCTTTTTTGGCGATTCAGGAGTTTATGCGTTTTGCTACCGTAAGCTGTTCAATCTCCGTAATACCGTTATTACTTAATTATTTTTATTCACAGGATCTGGTCTTAAATATTTCGTTGTTTATCTTCTCAGAGGTCACAAAAGTGACAACGATTATCTGGTGTAAACGACAGGGGAAAGTGTGACAGAAATAGCAACAGATACAGGTGGATTTTTATATAAATGCCTTTTTAAATGCTTTCTTGTATAAATCTCTTATACTGAAAGTACATACAAGAGAAATGCCTGGATAAAAACAACGTGATTAGAAAAATCTTAACAGGAAAATGCATAACAAAAAGGAGAACCTGATTCCGTGCTAACTTTGCTTCACCTGCTTTCTGCCGTCGCCCTGCTGGTCTGGGGGACTCATATTGTTCGAACAGGCGTAATGCGCGTCTTCGGCGCGCGTCTGCGTACTGTCCTTAGCCGGAGCGT
>OBWK01000732.1_pt1 | contig 13023 bp, 17 predicted proteins | sample 1495251 | NCBI WGS metagenome assembly OBWK01 (sample SAMEA2580065, study PRJEB22360) | human gut metagenome | biome: human gut; feature: human-associated habitat; material: faeces | place: Denmark | collected 2008/2010 | reverse complement strand
TGCAATCCACCGATTTTATTAGCCATAAGTGTTACAAAAATGCTTGACCACAACAACTCCAAGTATTTTATCCAATTTAACAAGGATTTCATCGAGAGGCTTTCTTGTAGTTGCTTCATATTGTGTAATTCTGATATCAGTAGAATCTTCGGGGAAGCCAAGTGCGATACCAAGTTCTTTTTGTGTGAGATGATTTTTCTGTCTCAAATGATTTAATTTTCTTCCAAATGTAATCATAGTAGTTATTCCTTTCTGCAAGTTATTTTGAGTGTGTGAGGTGTCGAATCATAAATTATTCGGCACCTCTGGTTTTATGATCTTTATTCCCCGGTACTTCCAAAAGCCCCGATATCTCTTGCTTCTCCGAGATCCAGAACAAAGTCGGCGATTAGAACCGGAGTGATAACCAGTTGCCCTACACGGGTATCTTTGCGGAGTATTTGGGATTCTGAACTAACATTACTGATGATGGCATGAATTTCTCCTCGATATCCGGAATCAATAGGCGGAAGTTCGCAGACCAACCCTTTTGCTGCCATGCTGCTTCTTGGAAAAACATAACCGGCATATCCATCTGGAATCATGAGACCAAATCCTAATGGGATTCTTGCAATCTCTCCTGGTTTTAATGTGTAGTCATAAGGCATATATACATCGGCCCCGGCATCGTTTTCATGAGGTCGGAAAGGATAATGATCTTTCTCTAACCCAAAGTCGATCAATTTAATTTTCATAAACAGTTTCCCTCCCTTCTACGAGCAGAGGATAATCTGCTCTCATTATTTCTAATGGAGACCATTCTTTTGGGATAGGAATTCCACAGGACATAGCACCTTCTTCACAACATCCCCTCTGGCAGAAAGGACCGGTCAGCTTCGGTGAAAATAACACCGGATCAAATTCATATAATTTCTGCCAGATGTCCAACATTACAATTCTTGTTTCGTCGGTATTTCTCCTGCAGATTCGCTGACTGATCATATGTTTCCACTCATAAGGTGTAGCGCAGATAATCAGAATATTTCTTAAAGCATGAGGGAGGGCATATCCTGCAGAATCATGATGAAATCCCACAGAGCACAATTCCTGATAACATCTGAGATCCGATAAGCAGCTTTTCAGATAGAGATCAATGTATCTCTGTTCGGAAAAAAGGATTTCATATGGGATCGTAAATGCAGCTTTTTCTGAATAGTTGCTATATTGCAGAGATGCACTCATGAATTTTACTTCGTTTTGATGACGAGTAATCTGTGCAAGAAAACGTCTGCTTGCCCCCACAATCGCAACAGTGATCACCGTAAATTTCTGTACGGTTGGATGAGGAAGACTGGCAATCCGATCTACGGTTTTATCTGTAAAAGATTTCTGATAAAGAGCCATAAGATCATCCATGTTTTGAATGGAATGCCCCTGTTGGGTAAGCCTTGCTGCGAATACCATGTTCTGAGCTGCTTCTTGAATGGTATAACTATTTAAAATCTTTGTCTCAATGTGATCCATAGGCTTGTTCCTCCTTTATCAATGCTTTCAGTAGAATGAGATAGTTGATGCAGTCTGTGATCTTCTCATCCCATTGTTCTAAGTCAAATTGGAGCAGCGAAGAGTAACACATGTCATAGAGAGATACGACATGCTTCGACATCATTCCGGCCAGAGCAGCCTTAGGTGTGCATCCCTGTAATGAGGCAGCGATTTTAAACGCACTCAGGCGGTCAATGCGGTCTCCGGTGTATTCTTTCTTCTTGTGTGCCAGGACATCGGCACATTTTCGATATTGTTGTTCAAGGACAACATTAAATTCATTTTGTGTCATATTGTAATTCCTCCTTCGTAAAATGATTTATAATTCGGGTTCCTGTGTCTTTTGCTTTTTCGGAACCTGGTTGTGGAGAATTGCTTCCACATTTTTGTCTACGGTTCTTAAATCTTGTGTCAGATCCTTTAGAGATCGGATGGATGATTTTTGCTGGTCGATCTGTTCCTGCAAGCTGTTTTTTTGTTCCTTCAATGTTTTGATAGGAAGCATCTTTCCATCGGGATAAAAAGATTTCAGCCAGTCACGGGCTTCTTCATATGCCTGAATTTCAGCGGTGTGTTCCTTTCGGAATCTGCCTTTGTTTTTCGCCTTTAAAAATTCGGTATAGATTGCTTTCTGTGAAAAATATTGTCCGGTGTAATGGATCTGACGGTTGATGTTTTTCAAATCTGCATTCATTTTCATTAGCTGATCTGTTGCCTGATCTAACTGTTTTTGAGATTCGGAAAAGGCATTTTTTAATTCGATTTGGGTATTGTATCCATGTTCTTGCACATAGATAATGGTATTTGCCATTTCTTGAAGATTGGATATTTTTACCCGATGAGCATATCCGGGACTTTGCATTGCTTTCACATTTTTCTGAAGATCTACTACCAACCGTAAATGCGATCTGACATAAAGAATGGTTATCGGATCTTTTCGTAAGAAGAGCTGTTCTAAATGTTCTTTGCCGTATTGAGTTCCCAAAGCCTTCTCTGTAATCCGTTTGTTCCGATCCGGATGGAGATAACGATATCTTCCTCTTTCTTCAATGACGGAAATCTGATATTTTTCAAAAAGAAGAGATTGAAATTCTTGAAAGCTTTTAGAATGCGAGCTGCATTCTTCGATGGCATTTCGGAGTTCCTGCTTCTGCGTCTGAAACATTGTGGCATTTGGTTTCAATCCATCTGCAATGATTTTTTTGTTGGTCTCTTCTAATTTTTTCTGCCCGGATTTTTGGGCCATATATTCAGCCTGTGTGATCTTTGTTTCAGCCGGAGAGAGAAGATCAACCTGATGAAGTCCCTCCTGGATGCACATATCCATAATTTCCTTTTTGAAATAATTCAGGAATTTATTTGTGGATCGGTGTTTGTATCCGGCAATTTCTTCATGGGGCTTATCCATGTAACGTTGCCTTCTGACAGCTTCCTTACGGACGCTGTTGATCACAATATGCGTATGGATATTGCCGGAACCATTGTGACCATCGGTATGTGTCACGATAAGAGCCTGATATCCCGGAAATATTTTTTTGGCAAGGTCTAAAGATAGAGCCTGTGCTTTTTCTCCCGTCAGATCACATTCAATAGCATCAGCAGGATCATAACTGATGATATAGTGATGACTTTTGATTTCAGATGATTTTTTGTTTTTATGAAATTTCGCATTTGTCAGACTACACTCCTTGTCAAAAGACATCGGATCACAGTTGAGACCATCCATGTAGAACTCATCTCTTAAAAGACTTCGCCCCATTTCATCTTTTATCTTTTTTCCAGTGCTCTCATCATGTTGGAAAAGCAGATAATCAATGGCATTTGAATAGTTGGCATTTCTACTTTTGATGTGTTTTAGTATTGCCATGAAAATCACCTGCCATTTCTAACACTTTTTTTCGCAAGAGGAAGAGGTCGGAGATACATTGATGGATTTCATTTTCCATAGCCTGGGAATGAGTTCCACCGGTATTAAAATACTTGGCGATCTGGTTCAGATTGGAACCGATTTTACCGTATTGCCCGACCAGCTCCCGAAGTACTTTGATGTCTGCGACAACTTCATAATGAATTTGAATTGGTCTATTTAGGAACAATCTTCGTAGATATTCTGAACGAGAGATTCCCACAGAGCTTGCGGCCTGATTTAATATTTCCAATTCAATGTCTGTAAGTTTCAGACAGATTATGTTTCGATGCTTCAATTCCTTTGATTTTTCTTTTGGTGGCATACTCCTCCTTCCTTTCTAAACTGTGACATCGAATAGTGTTACAGTTCACTAATTTTTATCGGCTGTCCCTTCCGATAGAGAATTAGTGCAGTATCCATTTTTGTGGATACTGACTGCATCTTTGATGCAAAAGCGAGGGTATGGGGAAACGTAATCCCCATCAAGATACCTAACCCGGGGATAAGACCGTTCTCATAAAATGAGGATACGGTATTACCCGGGTGGATCTTGCTCTTGAAAGATTAACCCTCTCATATATCGAAATGCTCAGAGGGGAAAATACAGGGCGAGATAGAAAAAAAGTTAAAAAACTGTTATACTACAATTCAGAATCAATCAAAAAACGATTTTGAGAATAAAAGTATGAAGAAAATGATAAAACTAATTTGCCTTATGAGACAGAAACTAGACGTTTACCTCTTCCAGGTGTGCGTAGGACAACAAGATATCAGGCGATAGATGAAAGGGGGAAGGAAATGCATTATGTAACATCAAAAGGCATTCTATCGGCATCCAATGGAATGAATCTATACCGGGGATGCACGCATGGTTGCATTTATTGTGATTCAAGAAGTGATTGCTATCATATGAATCATGCATTTGAAGATATTGAAGTAAAACAGAATGCACTTGAGTTGCTAGAGGATGCCCTGAAAAGAAAACGGAAGCGATGTATGATAGGTACCGGAGCAATGACCGATCCATATATCCCATTGGAAAATGACTTGCGGTATGTGAGAAAATCATTGTCACTTGCTGAAAAATATGGGTTTGGGTTTACCCTGATTACGAAATCAACCCAAGTGCTTCGTGACTTAGATATTTTAAAAAAAATCAATGAAAAAACGAAATGTGTCGTACAGATGACATTAACTACTTACGATGAACAGTTGTGTCGGAAATTAGAGCCTAATGTCAGTACAACCAAAGAACGGTATGAAGCGTTAAAGATTTTGCATCAAGAGGGCATTCCTACGGTTGTATGGTTATGTCCAATCTTGCCGTTTATTAACGATACTGAAGAAAATCTGCGTGGTATATTAAATTATTGCGTTGAAGCAAAAGTGTATGGGATTATAAATTTTGGTATGGGTTTGACTTTACGAGAAGGGAATCGTGAATATTTCTATAAACAATTGGATCGTCTGTTTCCTGGACTGAAAGGAAAATATATTGCCTATTATGGGAATCAATATATTTTGCCAAGCCCAAATGAAAACCATCTACGGAAGATATTCAATCAAACATGTGACAAATACCATATTGTTCATGATAATGATAAAGTGTTTGAATATCTGCGTACCTATGAAGAAAAAGATAAGTGTGAGCAACTATCACTTTTTGATTTTATATAGATGGAATTCTTAATCATCTTGATTTGTTGGACGAATGTTGAAATTATTATGAAACAGACTTTTGATGATGCAAAACAGAATTTGAAACTTGATGGATGGATCGCGCAGATCTGTCAGCATGAATTGGATCATTGGGAAGGAATATTGATATAAGCAGCGTAAAATTTACAGGAGAAATGGTTTATGAAAACAGAGAGAACAGATGAGTTGTACAAGGTTTTACTTACCAAAGGATATCCAAAAGAACTTTGTTCAGAAATAGCTTACAATATTTTGAATACTGATTATACGGCGACTAGAATGTTAGGATACTTGTATCGTTACACGGAACCTAGAATAGAAGATGTAATAGATGAGATGATAGCAATTTTAAGTGACCGGGAAGAATTCATAAAGAAAAAAGAAATGGAACAGGCACAGGCCGTTATAAACGAGATTTATAGAAATGGGTTGTGATATAAAATATGAAAATAAAATAATTCAATATGAATATTAGTAATTTGTAACGATAGTTGTCGAAGAAAAGTCTTTGACAACTATTTTTTTAACTTTTTATCATAATCACCCTGTAAAATCCATTGATTTCCTTTCGTTATATGAGAAGACAAATTTGTTTTCTTTCTTATTTATAAATGGAAAGGAGTTTTGTGAAATGGGTTTTGCAAGAAAAGATGTGGAAGCTACTAAGAAAATGGAAAAGAAGTTCGTGAGATATCCAGAAGGTGCGGAGAAATACAGTTTAGGATTGACAAAATTTCAGGCATTAGCAAAAGAGGCGAAAGCAGTCTATAAAATTGATAAAGTAGCTTTAGTTAATTGTGAGATATTTGAAAAATATTTGGAAACATTCCGAGAGTATTAAAATTTTAAGAGAGAAAATAAGAGAGAAGAACTTCTATAGTTTTCTGCATTTTTAATTGACTTTATGTCATACAGAAAGTATAATGTTGGTATAGGAGGTATAAGAGCTGAAATGAAAAAGATGGGAAGACCAAAATCAGACAATGCAAAGAAGAAAGTATTAAGCATTCGTGTTCCTGATCAGCTATATTCCCAGATGCTTGCATACGCCGAACAACATAAAATGACTACAACGGACATTGTCCTAAAAGGGGTAGAGATACTTTTATCCGAGCAGAAAAAATAGTGAGTGCTTCTCTCTTAAGAGGAGGAAACTATTATGGCGAAAGTTAGAAAAGATTTGCGAGGAAGATCTTTACGCAAAGGAGAAGTACAAAGATCATCAGATAAAAGATATATGTACACCTATACAGACCCGATGGGCAGACGTAAATTTATATATGCTAACGATCTGGCAGAACTAAGAGAGAAAGAAGCTAAACTGATGAAGGATCAGTTGGACGGATTGGATCTCTACGTTGCTGGCAAGGCAAGTGTGAATGATACGTTTGATCGGTATATGTCCACGAAGTATAATTTGCGTGAATCTACAAAAAGTTCATATTTATATACGTACGATCATTATGTACGTGATACCTTTGGAAAAAAGCGGATTGCTGATATAAAGTATTCTGATGTATTGCAGTTTTATTATTATCTTCTTAATGAAGTAAAAATTTCATTAGGAACTTTAGATACTGTTCATTGTTTGCTTCATCCAACATTTCAGTTGGCAGTGCGGGATGAGATCATACGAAATAATCCTACTGATGGAGTAATGAAAGAAATCAGCAGAGAATCCGGGAAGAACAGAGGAATCAGACATGCATTGACAGTAGAGCAGCAAAGAGCATTTATGGAATATATTGCGAACCATCCGATATATTATCATTGGTGGCCTATGTTTACGGTGTTGCTTGGAACAGGATGTAGAATTGGTGAGGCATTAGGGCTTCGATGGCAAGACCTAGATTATGACAAAAGAACAATCAGTATCAATCACAGTTTGAGTTATTATCAAAAACCAGAAAGCAACAAAAGTGTATTGAGAATATCCAAACCTAAAACGGAAGCGGGAATTCGTACAATTCCAATGTTGGATATTGTGAAAGATGCTTTTGAAATGCTTTATGAAGAACAACTGGAAAATGGTTTTAATGAATCAGAAATTGATGGAATGTCAGGATTTATTTTTTGTAATCGTTTTGGAATGGTTCCAAATCCACAAACAGTCAATCATACGATTAAGCGTATAGCAAACAGTTATAATGCAGACGAAGTGGTACGAGCTAAGAAAGAACGGAGAGGTCCTATTATACTACCCAATTTTTCTTGTCATCACCTGAGACATACTTTTTGTACACGACTTTGCGAAAATGAAACAAATTTAAAAGTTATTCAATCCATTATGGGACATAGAAACATTGAAACAACGATGGACATTTATGCGGAAGCAACAGAAGAAAAGAAACAAGAGTCATTCGAGAATTTAGCGGCAAAATTAGATATTTTTTGAGAAGTGCTTAGTAGAACGGATGACAACAATTTGTTTGGTTTACAGCAAATTGACAACAAAGAAAATTTAATAATGACGAATAATGAAGTAATTATAAGGTTTATAAATTTAGACAATATAGTACAATGACGCATCCCGAAGAATCATGAAGAAAACGTGAAATCTTTCCCGACAATGAAGTCACAGGGTGCTGCTAAGAACGAAGCAAACAACGCTGCACAGTCAACTCCAGTAGCTGCAAAAGTAGTTGTTCCAGTCGAAGAAACAGCTGCACCAGCGAAGGTTGAGATCGATTTCTCTAATGTAGAAGTTGAACCATTATTTGAAGATATGGTTGACTTCGATACATTCAGCAAGTCGGATTTCCGTGCTGTAAAGGTAAAAGAATGTGAAGCAGTTCCTAAATCTAAGAAGCTTCTGAAGTTCGTATTAGACGACGGAAGTGGCGTAGATCGTGTGATTTTAAGCGGAATTCACGATTACTATGAGCCGGAATTCTTAGTAGGAAAGACATTACTTGCAATCACAAACCTTCCACCACGTAAGATGATGGGAATTGATTCTTGTGGTATGATCATCTCTGCTACACACCTTGTAGAAGGAAGAGAAGGACTCAATGTTTTGATTCTTGATGATCACATTCCAGCAGGAGCAAAGCTGTACTAAGAGAAGATTTTAAGCAGAAAAAATAGCAAGTAAAAATGCTAAAAAGTAAGCCTTTAAGCCAATTGATGTATGGAAATATGTATTACATTTAAGAAAACAGAAAAGGTGATATTTTATTATGTAAATGAGAGAGAATGTTCGAGGACATTCTCTCTTGTTTTATAGCGGCTTGATATATAGCGACACTTTTCGAAGAATAATACAGATATTTCCTTATATATAGGTGTAAGAAAACGAGGAGTTTCCAAAAAAAGGGATATTAAGAAATAACCTATGTTTACTTGCTTGCAAAAATATAATATTCCAATTAGGGAGAGATACTACGAGATTATCATAGTATCTTTTTTTGATGCAAAACCCTATTACACATAAAATATTGATTTAAAGCTATTGTATAGAGGATTAAATTATTTTAATTTGTTTGAATGGAATATTCGATACTCTGTTGGTAAAACATCATAATATTCCTTAAAAGCTTTAGAAAATTTACTTTGGCTTTCATACCCTACTTCTTTCGCAATTTCCTTTATACTTTTTGTTGTCTCCATTAGCAAATGAGTTGCCATTTTCATTCGGTGTTCTTTTATATGTGAGGCAATAGAAGTACCGTATACAGCTTTAAAGACGGACTTTAATGTAGTAGGATTGATAAGATATTTGCGTGCTGTTTCATCTATTGTTATCCGTTGGCTTATGTTATCTAAAAGGTATTTGTGTATATTGCGAACAATTTCAATTTGTTCAGATTGATATTCAGACAATCGTTTTTCTGTATCGAACGATAATTTACTTAGATACAGTAAGAGTTCTATCACTTTTATTTGCCAATACGCAAGTTGAAATTCTTTTGGCTGATGATAGAATGATGAAAAGATAGCGTCTGTTTCTTCATTGCCAATAAAAGCTGAAAAATTTCCATCTTTACAAAATTTATCAAGTATACTATTTCCTGTAATCCCAGTATTTTTTAATAATTCGGGCGGTTCTTCAGAAAGGGTATTTAAGTCAATATAAATGCTAATCCCCTCATAGTATTCATTAGGTAAAGTTATTGTAGAGTTAGAGCAATATTCCATTGTATGTAATGAAAAATCATGTTCACCTAAGTAAACGCTATTTCCATTAGACATTTTCCACCCAATTCTTCCCTTATGACAGTAATTGATTTCTAAAATATTTCTTAATGGCTCATGTGTATCAGTATGTTTGTTGCCAGTTAATGACATAAAAGCAAGCTTTATACCTTCGTATAAATCATAACTAACTATAGGATATTTATGAGAAAGTTCTTGAATACATTTTTCTAATGATGTGATTTTTTTGCTCATAATAATATTTACTCCTTGTGTTCAGGGCAGGTAATCATCAAAATCCTTTCAATCATTTTATGCAATAATACACTCTGCTCTGTATTTGCTGATTTATAGTAAACTTCTTTTCCTACACGTCTGCTAGATACTAAATCTTTGTTTCGTAACTCTCTAAGATGATGGGATATGGCAGGACTTGTCATTTTCATCATTGCAGATAGATTTAGAACACATTCCTCACAATGACATAAAAGCCAAAATAAACGAACACGTGTAGGGTCACTTAATTGTTTAAATAATTCTGAAACTATTTGAAAGTGTTGAATATCATTAAGCTGTTCTAATAACTCAGTATTATCTATTTCGTTATGATGATTATGTGGTAATTTCATATAAGACATATACGCTCTTCCTTTCATTTTGCTCTGTTTAGAAATGTGTTTCGCCCATTTAGTAGGTAATCACATATCTCTGTTGACTTTAGGTTATAAGAGAATTATACTGCAGTCATAACAGTTAAACAAGTACTTAATTGTTGAATGGAAATAACAATTATGAAAGGAGATATTATAATGAAAAAAACTTACAAAATCGAAGTTGACTGTGCAAACTGTGCAAATCTTATGGAGGATGCAGCAAAAAAGACAGCTGGAGTAGCAAATGCAACTGTAAACTTTATGACACAAAAAATGATTGTAGAGTTCGAAGATGGAACAGAACCAAAAGCAGTTATGAATGATGTTTTAAAGGCTTGCAAAAAGGTAGAGCCAGATTGTGAGATTGAACTTTAGAAAAATGCACCCCTAAATATAAAAGGGGTGCAAATTTAAAGCAAATATATGAATGATTAAACATATATAAAATAAATAGGAGGAATGGACTGTGAATAAAAAGCAGAAAAAAATGTTGACAAGAATTATTATTGCGGCAGTTATGATTATTGCTTTGAATTTGATACAGATAACAGGAATTGCGCAACTATTACTTTACTTGGCAACATATTTAATAATCGGCTATGATATTTTAAAGAAAGCAGGCAAAGGAATTATAAACCGACAAGTTTTTGATGAAAACTTTTTAATGGCGGTGGCAACAGTGGGAGCTTTTGCGCTAGCAATTTACTCAGGAAGTGGGGATTACAATGAAGCAATCGCTGTTATGTTGTTTTATCAAATTGGAGAATTATTCCAAAGTTATGCAGTTGGAAAAAGCCGAAAAAATATTAGCGCGTTGATGGATATTCGTCCAGATTATGCAAATATAGAAATTAATGGAAAATTAGAAAAAGTAGATCCTGATGAAGTTGGTGTTGATAGTACAATTGTTGTGCAGCCAGGAGAAAAAGTTCCATTAGATGGTATTGTAATAGAGGGTTCGTCGAGCCTTAATACAAGTGCATTAACAGGTGAGAGTTTACCTCGTGATGTAAAACAGGGCGATGAAATCATCAGTGGCTGTATCAATATGACTGGTGTTTTAAAAATTCAAACAACAAAAGAGTTTGGTGAATCAACAGTTTCAAAAATTTTAGAGCTTGTGGAAAATTCAAGTTCAAGAAAATCCAAATCAGAAAACTTTATCTCTAAATTTGCAAAGGTATATACTCCTGCAGTATGTTATGGAGCATTGGCATTGGCGTTATTACCACCGTTGGTGCAAATGTTGTTTTTAGGCCAAACAGCACAATGGGGAGTATGGATTTACAGAGCTCTGACTTTCCTTGTAATTAGCTGTCCATGTGCATTGGTTATCAGTATCCCACTTAGTTTCTTTGCTGGTATCGGTGGTGCTAGTAAAGAAGGTGTGTTGATTAAAGGTTCTAATTATATGGAAACTTTGTCAAAAGCAAAGTATGTCGTGTTTGATAAAACAGGAACTTTGACACAAGGTGTATTTGAAGTAAGTGCTGTTCATCACAATGAGATGGAAGAAAAGAAACTTTTGGAATATGCTGCTTTGGCAGAATGTGCATCTTCTCATCCAATCAGCAAAAGTTTGCAAAAAGCTTACGGGAAGGAAATAGACCGTAGCAGAGTTTCTGATATAAAGGAAATCAGTGGATATGGAATTATCGCAAAAGTAGACGGCAATGAGGTGGCTGCTGGAAACAGCAAGCTTATGAAAAAAATAGGTGTAGAGTATCATGATTGTCATAGAGTTGGAACAATCATTCACATGGCAATTAACGGAAAATATGCGGGACATATTGTAATTTCTGATATATTAAAACCTCATTCAAAAGAAGTGATTGCGGAATTGAAAAAAGCTGGGGTAGAAAAAACAGTAATGCTTACAGGAGACGCAAAACGCGTGGCAGACCAAGTGGCACAATCACTTGGAATTGATGAAGTATATAGCGAATTACTTCCAGCAGATAAAGTGTCAAAAGTAGAAGAACTACTTTCCACAAAAGCAGAGAAAGATAAACTAGCCTTTGTCGGAGATGGAATTAATGATGCACCTGTATTGACTCGTGCTGATATTGGAATTGCAATGGGTGCAATGGGTTCTGATGCAGCAATTGAAGCTGCAGATGTAGTCCTTATGGATGATGATCCACTAAAAATTTCTAAAGCAATCAAGATTTCGAGAAAATGTCTTAGAATTGTATATCAGAATATCATTTTTGCATTGGTTATCAAATTTGCATGTCTTGGACTAGGTGCAATAGGTATTGCGAATATGTGGTTTGCTATTTTCGCAGATGTTGGTGTCATGATTATTGCAATATTAAATGCTATTAGAGCATTAAGAGTGCATAATTTATAATTTAGATGAAAATGCAAAAACTTATTATAGAAGATTGCTTGCAATTGGTGGAATTTTTCAAAACGCTGGGAGATTCTACAAGACTAAGGATAGTGCTTGAATTAAAGACAAAAAGATGTGTTGGAGAATTAGCGGAAGAATTAGAGATGTCTCAGTCGGCAGTCTCCCACCAATTAAATATATTAAAAGCTAATGGTATAGTAAAAAGTCAAAGACAAGGAAAATACATTTATTATATAGTGCAAGATGAATATGTACAAAATGCTATTGAAAGATGCAAAATGATGTTTGATAAGGAGTATTGTTTGTAATATTTAAGATTAAACAAGATGGATATAAGAAATGAATAGAAAGACGGAGTGATCCAGACATGGCGGTGGGAAAATCTCTTAGATTTTTTCACCGTTTTTAGTGGCTGACTTACTTTGGTAGTTAAGCGAGCTTGCGAGAGAACATCAAGCTCTCGTTATCTAACGAGGGGGAAAAAACAAGAGACAATATTAACACATAAAAATTAAACAAGACATAGGAAAGACAGTTGATTTCAAATAAGAAACTGATTGCCTTATTTGTGGAAATGTAAGTATTGGAAATTATTCGAATTCTGTAGTTACCTTGTTTGATTGGAGAAATTGAAGAATGAATGATAACAAAACAAAATATAAAATATTCGGTTGAGTAGGTTGAACTAAATGCCCCTATGATTTCAATTTTGAAGTCATAGGGGTATTTTTTGTGCAGAAAAATAAAAA
>OBWK01000717.1_pt1 | contig 13260 bp, 13 predicted proteins | sample 1495251 | NCBI WGS metagenome assembly OBWK01 (sample SAMEA2580065, study PRJEB22360) | human gut metagenome | biome: human gut; feature: human-associated habitat; material: faeces | place: Denmark | collected 2008/2010 | reverse complement strand
ATATATTTAATTATATATATAATGTTATATTTTGGAGAAATAGCATGAAAAATTTGATAAAAAAAATTAGGCTTTATTTGAACATGAGTCAAACCGAGTTCGCAGAACATATGAATGTGTCTTTTGCAACAGTGAACCGTTGGGAAAATGGCCGGGCTGTTCCTAATAAACTGGCGCAGATGAGATTGTTTGAGTTGTGTAAGGCACAGGCAGTTCCAGTTTATGATATGACGTTGGAGAAAATTACGGAAGCGGCAAAAAAAATAGAAGTTGTTAAAGGAATGGTGCTGCTTTATCATGGATCGAAATCCGGTATAGAGGGAATGATCGAACCGAAAAGCCGGAAGCAATGTGATTTTGGCAGAGGTTTTTATGTGGGAACGGATCCAAGTCAGGCACTGACGTTGATTTGTGACTATGAAAAATCAAAATTTTATATTGTCTCTGTCGATACGAATAAACTTGAAATGTTAACGATACCAGCAGATATTGAGTGGGCAATGCTTGTAGCATATAACAGGGGAAGAATGGAGAGTATAAAGGGTACTGAATTTTATAACAAGTATCGAAATATGGCAGCAGGAAAAGATCTGCTTATTGGAAGCATTGCGAATGACAGAATGTTTTATGTGATTGATAATTTCTTTATTGGAAATATCACAGATGCAGCATTGGTGCACAGCCTTTCTGCATTGCAATTAGGAAGTCAGTATGTTGCTGTCTCGCAGCGAGGATGTGATGCAATTCATATCGAAGCGGAAATAGAACTTTCATATTTAGAGAGGGCATTTATTAAGGAAGTTGCTGAGGAAAATCGTGCAAGGGGAGTTTCTCTTGCGAACGATATCTGCAAGAACTACCGCCGTGAAGGTTTATTTTTTGATGAGATTCTGGATAATGCAAAAACCGGAGGAAGATAATGAATGAGATAGCTTTGAAACTTTGTGATATACAGGGAAGACTTTTTGAACTGTCGGCGGATCATAATTACGGCAGCATGGAGTTTATTAAACTGTTTATGAATTCTGAGACGGCAAAAGCATTAGATTCCGAGTATAATCGTATGCAATGGGCAGGAGAAGAATATCTTTTAGATGAGGTTATCGGAAATGCCAAGACAGAAAGCTTGATTGGCGGAGAAGTATTTTCAAAAGATGTCCTGTATTGGATCGGTTATATTTATCGTTATTGGCATTATTACAGCGGTGAGGACAGCAAAAAGATATATAAACAAGCAGCAGTCGAAGTTATGAAACGAAATTATATGATGTTTCATACGATGGATCCGGTTCTTGCGATTGAGGATTTAAAAGAAATTTATAATCAGAAAAGATAAAAGAAACACGTACTGATTGAAGTAAGGTAGAATCAACTTCGGGCAGTACGTGTTTTACTTATGTGAGCAATAGTCAAAGATTGTGTTTGCATGAGAACCTGACGTTGACAGGTATCGGTGGTGCTGGGCTGGCAAAATCTATTTCTGGCACCCAAGTATCTCTTCCGCCCGCTTCACAGATTCCGCAGTCGGCGGATCCACATCTTTTAAGGTATACGGGATCCCGAGGGACTCCCATTTGTAGATGCCGAGTGTATGGTACGGAAGAACTTCCACTTTTTTTACATTGGACAGTGTATCTAAAAACGCACGGATGCCGTGAAGATTCTCATTGTCATCGGTCACGCCGGGGACGAGGACGTGGCGGATCCACATGGGTTTGCCGATCTCATTCAGGTATCTGGCGAAAGCCAGAATATTTTCGTTGGAATGGCCGGTGAGAGCGCGGTGCTTTTCCGGATCGATGTGTTTTAAGTCCAGCATGACAAGATCGGTATTTTCCATGAGATCGGTGAGCTTTGAGAAAAATGGATCTTCTCTTGTAAACGGCTGTCCCGCGGTGTCAAGCACTGTGCCGACGCCGTTTTCTTTTGCAAGACGGAAAAGTTCATTCATGAAATCGATCTGTAAGAGCGGTTCGCCTCCACTGACCGTGATGCCGCCCTCTTTGCCCCAGTAGCGCTTGTAGCGGAGCGCCTGTCTGATCAGGGCAGAGGGGGTCATTTCCTTATAATTACAGACGGAGGAAGGTGCGGCGCTGTCAGAAGCTGTATTTTGGACAGTATTCGCATGAGCTGCGTTTTCGGAGGTCTGTGGTCCGGAAATGGCAGCAGTGTTTGCCAGCTTCCACGTATCCGGATTATGACAATACCGGCACCGCATATAGCAGCCCTGAAGAAAAGTCACAAAGCGGACTCCGGGTCCGTCTACGGAACCAAAACTGTCGATGGAGTGAATGTAGCCTGTTGTTTCCATATAAAAGTTTCCCTTCTCCCGGAATCTGCCGGGGATGAAAATAAAGGTAAAATGAGCAGTGCGGTGCAAAAGCGCAAACACTAAAATCTCAATGCCAAGCCAGAAAAAACTGCATAATTTAGACTCAGCCGGGAATAAACAACATTCCCGGCTGATTTTAAATGAATAAATTTACATCGCCTCGTGGCAGGTTCTTGCGATGACATCAAGCTGCTGCTCTCTTGTCAGGTCGATAAACTTAACCGCATAACCGGAAACACGGATCGTGAAGTTTGCGTACTCCGGTTTCTCCGGATGTTCCATCGCGTCCTTCAGCTTATCAAGACCGAATACATTCACGTTGAGATGATGAGCACCCTGATCAAAATATCCGTCGAGAACATGGACAAGGTTGTTCTTTCTCTCATCCTCAGAATGTCCGAGAGCACCCGGAGCGATCGTCTCAGTGTTGGAGATTCCGTCGAGAGCGTACTCATACGGAAGCTTTGCAACGGAGTTTAAGGAAGCGAGAAGACCATTCTGCTCAGCACCGTAGGACGGTGTAGCGCCCGGAGCAAATGGTGTAAATGCCGCACGGCCATCCGGGAGAGCACCTGTTGCCTTACCGTAAACCACATTGGATGTGATCGTAAGGATCGAAGTAGTCGGCTCGGAATTTCTGTAGGTGTGGTACTTTTTAACCTTCTTTAAGAATGTCTTTAACAGCCAAACTGCGATATCGTCGGCGCGGTCATCATCGTTTCCGTAGCGCGGGAAGTCACCCTCTGTGATGAAGCTGGACGCCATGCCGTTCTCGTCGCGGACAACCTTGACCTTTGCGTACTTGATCGCGGAGAGGGAATCCACCACGTGGGAGAAACCTGCGATACCGGTCGCGAAGGTGCGGCGCACGTCGGTGTCGATGAGAGCCATCTCGGCTGCCTCGTAGTAATATTTATCGTGCATGTACTGGATCAGGTTCAGGATATTCACATAGATTCCTGCAAGCCAGTCCATCATGAGATCATATTTGTGCATGACCTCGTCGTAGTCGAGATACTCGGAAGTGATCGGTGCATACTCCGGACCAACCTGCATCGGTTTGCCGTCTTTTGTCATGTACTTCTCGTCCTTACCGCCGTTGATCGCGTAGAGCAGGCACTTTGCAAGGTTTGCGCGGGCACCGAAGAACTGCATCTCCTTACCTGTCTGGGTAGCGGATACGCAGCAGCAGATGCTGTAGTCGTCGCCCCATACCGGACGCATCACGTCATCGTTCTCGTACTGGATGGAAGAAGTGTCAACGGAGATCTTCGCTGCGTACTTCTTGAAGTTTTCCGGAAGGCGGGAAGAGTAGAGCACGGTCAGGTTCGGCTCCGGGGACGGTCCCATGTTCTCTAAAGTATGGAGGAAACGGTAGTCGGTCTTTGTGACCATGTGGCGTCCGTCCTGTCCGAGACCTGCAACCTCGAGAGTCGCCCAAACCGGGTCACCGGAGAAGAGCTGGTTGTAGGACGGGATTCTTGCGAACTTCACCATACGGAACTTCATGGTCATATGGTCGATCAGTTCCTGCGCCTGGGACTCGGTAAGTGTACCTTCCTCGAGGTCACGGTTTACATAGATATCGATAAAGGTGGAGATACGTCCGACACTCATAGCTGCGCCATTCTGGGTCTTAACAGCGGCAAGATAGCCGAAATAAAGCCACTGGATCGCTTCTTTTGCGTTTGTTGCCGGGCCGGAAATGTCATATCCGTAGATCTTTGCCATCTCCTTCATGCCCTTTAAGGCACGGATCTGTTCTGCAATCTCCTCTCTCTGGCGGATGATCTCATCGTACATTGCGCCATTTCCGCAGAGATCCAGGTCTTTCTTTTTCTCCTCGATCAAGAAATCGATACCGTAAAGGGCCACACGGCGGTAGTCGCCGACGATACGTCCGCGTCCGTAGGTGTCCGGAAGACCGGTTACGATGTGGCAGTGGCGGGCAGCCTTCATCTCTGGTGTGTAGGCATCAAAAACAGCCTGGTTGTGAGTTTTGTGGTATTCAGTGAAGATCTTGTGGAACTTCTCATTTACCTTATATCCGTAAGTTTCGGCAGCTTCCTCAGCCATCTTGATTCCGCCGAAAGGCATGAATGCACGTTTTAACGGTTTGTCTGTCTGGAGTCCGACGATGGTCTCGAGGTCTTTTAAGCCCTCGTCGATATAGCCCGGGCCGTAGGAAGTCAGGCTGGATACGATCTCAGTCTCGCACTCTAAGACGCCGCCTTTTTTTCGCTCCTCTTTCTGGAGCTCCTGAAGACGTCCCCAGAGTTTATCAGTAGCTTCGGTCGGAGCTGCGAGGAAATCCTCGGTTCCGTCGTACTGGGTATAGTTATTCTGGATGAATTCGCGGACATTGACCTCGTCGGTCCATTTTGCGCCCTGAAATCCTCTCCAGGCTTTTTTGAAAACATCAGCGTTTCCGTTTCGGGTATTCTGTTCAGACATGGTGGTTCCTCCTTGTTTGCATTACCATTGTTTAAAAAGGGATCATTCTGAAATCTTCGGTTGTGAAGAAATGCTTCGCCATTATAACAGACCTTGACAGGAAAAAACAATACATTAAATGAGAATCATTATCAAAATATGCCATATGGGAAATTTTCTCTTCAGGGAGATCTCAGCTGTTACAGAATCACAGCGCGGCGCAGAATGCGCCATCAGACAAAAGGGCAAAAAAACAGCCCACGGTCTGCGCTATGATTGCCCAGACGGTCGGCTTTCTTCGATCATACTTCACGTGGTTTATCCACTTATCCGTCAGTCATATGATCGGTATAAGCTATATATACCAGATGTTGTGGGGGAAGTCAAGTGGAAATAAAAGGTCGGACCAAAAACGCAAAGGGCAGCAATTCATATTGGTTGACGGAAATGTCCCATGCGGAGTACAATGAAACCATACTACTTTCGGGGGAAACAGGGGGGAATTGCGGATGCTGAGAGTACTGATCGCCGACGACGAGAGCAAGGTGTGCCAGCTGATCGAGAAGCTTGTGGACTGGGACGTGCTTGGGATGGAGGTTGTCGCAGTTGCCGAGAACGGGATCGAGGCGTTGGAAAAAATAAAAGAATTTCACCCGGATATCGTGATCACAGATATCCGGATGCCGGGATATGACGGGCTGGACCTGATCCGGCTGGGAAAAGAGGAAGCTCCGAACACAGAGTTTGTGATCATCAGCGGTTACCGCCATTTTGAATACGCACAGATGGCGATCCGCTACGGGGTAAACGCGTATCTTTTAAAACCGATCCGGAAGGATGAGCTGACGGAGACCTTAAAACGGCTCAGCGCTCACTTTAAGGAGCAGACAGAGCAGTTAAGCCTGGAGGAAAAGAGACAGCGGGCGATCCAGAGCGATGAGAAGAATCTCAGGCAGGCATTTTTGCAGGATCTTGTGGGGAGAAGAAATAAAGAAGTCCTGACGCAGCCGTTGGATCGCATCAACCGAGAATTCCACTATCACTTTGAGCCGGGGGAATTCAGTATTGCGATCTTAAAGCTTGACGGACGCGTGTGCGATGAGGAAAAGAATGTCCGGTTTATGGCGGAGAAAGTGCAGGCTGCGGCAGGAAAGCTTTTAAACGGGTATGTAATGGAAGCAGAATTGACGGAGTTAAACGGGTTCCATTTTTTCCTGCTGAATTATGATCCGGATGACAGAATGCAGATCCGCAGACAGATGAAAGCCCTGCTTTCTGAGATCAGAGTCCAGGGAGATATCTTAAAAAATCTGGCTGTGACGATGGCACTGGGAGAAGGTGTGGGGCGTCTTTCAGAGATCGGGATTTCCTTAAAAAATGCCAGACTCCTGATCGAGGAACGTTTGCTTGGCGGGACCGGAAAGCTGATGGAAGGCAGTATTGACAGCGGAGAGTCCTTCGCGGACAGTGAGAGCTTTGCGAAATTCAATGACCGGATCTCCCACACGCTCGAGAGTCTGGATCCTTTTGCCCTGCGGGAAGAACTGATCTATTTAAAGACAAAGATGCTGGCATCAAAGGAGATCAGCGGTCATGAGATTCTGCAGATGACAAAGGAGATTTGCAACCAGTATCTCTTCTTTATGAAAAAATATCGCCTGCCGGTGGAGGAAAATTTCATGGAAAATTTCAGCATCAGTGCCGACAACTGTGCTGATGCCACTGAGCTCTTCGATTACCTGACGAGACGGCTCACGAGTTCTTATGAGAAGGCATCCAGATTAAAACGCCAGGATGAGAACCGTCCGATCCGTCTTGTGAAAAAGTATGTGGAAGAGCATTTCGGGGAACCACTGACGCTGGAGGAGGTAAGCCAGATCGCGGATCTCTCACCTACTTATCTTAGCACGTTATTCAAGAAAGACACGGGAATAACATTTCTGGAATACCTTTCTAAGGTCCGGATGGATATGGCGAAGAAGCTTTTAAAGGAGACGAATGACACGGTGGCTGATATCTGCGGGAAGGTCGGCTACAGCGATGTCCGGTATTTCACAAAATCGTTTACGAAATATGCGGGTCTAAAGCCCAAGGAATACAGAAAGCTGTACTCTTGATGGAAAAGAAACATACCGATAAAAAAAACTATCTGTCAGTCCGGATCAAATGGTGCGCACTTCTCGCGGCCGGGCTGATCGGAGTGGTCTTAGCGGAAATGTGGCTTGTGCACATCCGGGAGATGCGGTCCCTTGCAGCACCGACGCTTTTTACCGCACTCTTTCTCATGCTGGCGGCAGCGGTCCATCGCCTGGTTCTTGTGCCGTACAGGGAGACGAGGAAGATATACGAGCAGTTTGTCATGGGATACGTCATGGAAGACCTGTTTAAGGTCCGCTACCCGTTCTCACCGGAGAGCGAGCAGGCAGTCCTGCGCTTAAACGAGATCATCGACCGCAGCAACCTGATCGCGATCTCGAAAAAACAGGCGGAGTATCTGGCACTTCAGAACCAGATCAATCCACATTTCCTCTACAATACACTGGAGGGAATCCGAAGCGAGGCGCTGATTGCGGGGCTTGACAGTATCGCGGAGATGACGGAGGCGTTGGCGACCTTTTTCCGGTACACGATCTCAGATCTGGAAAATCTTGTGACGCTGGAGGACGAACTGGCCAATATCGAAAATTACTATTATATCCAGCAGTTCCGTTTCGGTTCAAAACTGGATCTCAGCATCCGCTACGAGCGGGACGGGGACGATGATTTCAGTGAAATGGACTTTTTACAGTGCAAGCTCCCGAAACTGACGCTGCAGCCCATCGTTGAGAACTCTATTTACCACGGAATCGAGAGGAAGATCGGAAAAGGTCACCTGGTGATCCGCATTAGTGCCAGCGAGGAACGGCTTTATATCAGAATCTCCGATGACGGACAGGGAATGACGGACGCGAAGTTAAAGGAACTGAATGAAAAACTGCGCCGCCTGGGCGACGAGACGGACGACCCGGAAAAAGACGGGGAGAAAAAGCAGACCAGAGGCGGAATCGCCGTCGTGAACGTCAACCGACGGATCAAACTGCTTTTTGGCGAGGAATATGGCATCCATGTCTACAGCAAAGAGGAAGTCGGAACCGATGTTGTGGTAGAGCTTCCTCTTGTGCGGGAAGAAAACAGGCAGGGGGGATGGCGGTGAGAAAGGAACTTCTCAGAATTTCCCATGTGAGTCTGGAACGGGACGGGGAGCAGCTTTTAGATAATCTCGAGTTCCAGATGTTTGCCGGTGAGATCTTTGGTCTCGTGGCGCGGAACCGGAAAGGCCAGAAGGAGATGGTGGATCTGATCTGCCGGAACGATCCGATCACGCTGGGGTCTGTCTGGTATGACGGGAAGATCGTAAACAGCTACTCTTACAGCAGCGGGGAGTCCAATAAGGTGGCGCTCATCGAACAGAAGAGCCATCTTGTGCAGGGCTTAAGCGTTGTGGACAACCTTTTTATCCTGCGGGAAGGTTTTAAAAAGTACTTTATCAACGAACAGGTGATCTTTCAGCAGACAGTACGGTTTATGGGAGAACAGGGACTTGAGGTCGAGCTCAATAAGCGGGTGGAAAACCTTTCGGAGCTGGAGCGGTGCTTTGTGGAGCTCGGCAAAGCACTGTTATCCGGCTGTCATCTGGTCATCGTGGACAATCCGTCAAACTACCTGAGTGAATATGAGCTTTATAAGTTTCAGCGGATGTTAAAAAAGATCCGGAAAGAGGGGATATCCGTTCTCTATATCGGAAACCACCATCAGGAGCTCTTTAAGATCGCGGACAGGACGGCCCTTTTTTCTGACGGGTATATCTACAAGGTCTTTGAGCGGGATGAGATGACGGACGAGAACATGGCGCCCTATACGTCGGAATGGAAGATCCTGTCGACGGAAAATGAACAGGAGAACGATGACGGAATCCTGCATTTTCACACGGTGGGGGCCGGAAATCTGAACGGGCTGAGGTTTATTTTACACCGTGGGGAGTGTGTGACGCTCCTTGATAAGGAAAATAAGATCGCCGGGGACATGATGGACCTTATGACCGGGAAAATGCGGTGTAAGTCCGGATGGATCACGGTGGATCATGTGACTTATACGCAGAAAAAAGCAGGGAATTATCTGGATGAGGGGATCGTTGTAATTCCGGCGGACGGGGTGAACCGCCTTTTGTTTCTGGAAATGAGTTATATGGAGAATCTGACATTCCTTCTTGACCGGAAGCTGAAGAAGAGCCTGATCCCGGGGAAGATCTATAAGAGCATCCACTCGGAGTATCTGCCGCTTGTGGGGCCGGTGATCGATGCGCCCTGTGTCCGGGATATCCCGCAGGAAGACCAGTTCGCGCTGCTTTACCATAAGATGAATCTTCTCAGACCGCGGGTCATGATCTGCATCCAGCCGCTGGCAAAAGGAGATATGTTCTGCAGAATGAAGATCTTAAATGCCCTGCGGGAGATCCAGAAGCAGGGAACGGCGATCCTTATGATCACCTCCAGCGTCTCAGATACCATGGACATTTCCGACCGTCTGCTTGTGGTGGAACAGGGGAAAGTTGCGGCATCGTATGACAGGAGCGAGTTCAAACGTATTGTGAGGTAGAGCACTCGTTCTGGCAATAACATTGTATAGCAGGTCTGTGCACCCCGCTGCGCTGACCGTAAGAAAGATCAGGCTGTTGTATACATCAAAATATTGTCCCCCATAACCGTAGGATTGTCCTCTGTTAGGGGGGAGATTTTTCATGTAAGATGGAACTAACAGGAGGATCATATGAACGAATACATAGGGATTGATATCGGCGGAACGAAGATATCGGTGATCCGTGGGGACGCGGCAGGAAATATCCTCGAAAAGAAAAAATTCGCGACGAAAACGAAGGACGAGACCTTAAAAGAGATCTTTGAGGGCGTTTCGGAGCTCATGAATGAGCATGTAACATCCATTGGTGTCAGCTGCGGCGGACCGTTAAACAGTAAGACGGGCGTGATCTTAGGACCGCCGAATCTGCCGGGCTGGGACGAGGTGCCGATCACGGACATGCTGACGGAGAGATTTAAGGTCCTGGCGTACTGCGGATGCCTGCGCAGTGGCGGAATGGAAGTTCGGAGCCGGAAAAGGCACGGAGAACATGATCTTTCTCACCTTCGGAACGGGAATCGGCGCGGGACTGATCTTAAACGGGAGACTCTATGAAGGAAGTACCGGAATGGCCGGCGAGACAGGCCATTTAAGACTCTTTGAGACCGGACATATCGGTCACGGAAAAGCCGGATCCTTTGAGGGATATGTGAGCGGCGGCGGGATCGCCCAGTACGGAAAAGGAACTGCAAAAGAACTCGGAAAACGGGCGGCGGAAGGTGATCCTGAGGCGCTGGCACTCTGGAACGAGATCGGCGAAAATCTCGGAAAGCTTCTGGCGATCCTGATCGATCTCTTTAATCCGGAGGCGATCGTTATCGGAAGCATCTACGCGCGGGCCGGAGAGTACATGAAAGCGGGCATGGAAGCCGTCATTGAAAAAGAGGCACTGCCCGGAAACGTGAAGGCCTGCAGGATCCTGCCTGCGGGACTTGGAGAGAAGATCGGAGATATTGCGGCGCTGAGTGTTGCGATGCATACGAAATAAAATCGAAAATGTGGCTGCAAACGCCGGATGAAGGTACAAAACAGCTGCAAAGGGAGTAGACAGAAAGCGGGGAAGAAGATGGGCGAAGTAATTGTTTCAATGAAAGACATCGTCAAGACATTCCCGGGCGTAAAAGCCCTGGATCATGTGAATTTTGAACTCCGTTCCGGTGAGGTCATGGCACTTCTCGGAGAGAACGGAGCGGGGAAATCCACATTGATGAAGATCTTAAGCGGCGTCTATACGAAGGACAGCGGGACGATGACGATCTTCGGAACGGAATATGAGAATCTGACTCCGAAACAGGCACAGGCCGTCGGCGTCGCGATCATTCATCAGGAATTAAACATGTGCCGCCATTTATCGGTTGCGGAAAACATGTTCCTCGGAAGAGAAAAAGTAAACGGGATCGTCTTAAATGACAGGGAGATGGAAGCGGAAGCGGCAAAGATCCTCGGGGACTTAAAGATCGATATCGATCCGAGACAGACCGTAGGCGATCTTCCGGTATCCAAGCAGCAGATGGTCGAGATCGCAAAAGCACTTTCGATCCACGCGAAGATCCTCATCATGGACGAACCGACCTCATCCCTGACAGCGAAGGAGATCGACGAGCTGTTCCGGATCATCCGTCAGTTAAAGGCGGACGGATGCGGAATCGTCTATATTTCCCATCGTCTGGAGGAACTCAAGGCCATCGTTGACCGTGTAACGATCATGCGGGATGGCCAGTATATCACAGACGGAAACTTTAAGGATATGACTATGGATCAGATCATCGCGAACATGGTCGGCCGTGAGATCAAAGAACAGTTCCCGAGAGTCTCCTGCCCGAAAGGAAAGAAGATCTTCGAGGTCAGAAACTTAAATGCCGGGCGTCTCGTCCGCGACATCAACTTTTCCCTCTACGAAGGCGAGATCGTCGGATTTGCGGGACTGATGGGAGCGGGGCGCACCGAGACCACGAGAGCGATCTTCGGCGTTGACCCGAAGACAGGCGGAGAGATTTTTCTGGATGGAAAAGAGGTAAAGATCAGTTGTCCGATGGACGCCATCAAAGCCGGAATCGTTCTGTCACCGGAGGACCGCAAAAAAGACGGCCTCTGCACGAAACTGAGCATCCGCCACAATCTGGCGCTTCCGAATCTGGATCTGATCTGCAGCAAGCTTGGTGTTATCAGCAGAAAGCAGGAGGATGACCTCTGTGAGAAAGCAGTGAAGGATCTTCTGATCAAGACCCCGACGGTGGAAGTCAATGCGGGCAACCTCTCCGGCGGAAACCAGCAGAAGGTCGTTGTCGGAAAATGGCTGGCGAGAAACTCGAGAGTCGTGATCTTCGACGAGCCGACGCGAGGCATCGACGTAGGCGCGAAGGTCGAGATCTACAACTTGATGAATCAGTTGAAGAAACAGGGGATCGCCGTTATGTTCGTCTCCTCGGAGATGCCGGAGGTCTTAGGAATCGCGGATCGTGTCATCGTCATGTGTGACGGAAGGATCACCGGTGAGGTCATAGCGAAAGAGACGACCCAGAACGAGGTACTGAAGTTCGCAACTGAGTTCGAGCAAAAGAAAGCCGTTGGATGAGGGAGGACAGGATGATGAATGAAAAGAAACAGAGCGCAGTAAAGCGGATCCTGGGAACGCGCGGAATGGGAGCGGTCATCACCGCCTTCGCAGGTCTGATCATTATTTATGTAGCGTTCGGTCTTATCGACCGTAAAGTATTTGCCGGACAGAATGTCATGAACCTTTTACGATCCATGTCAAAATATCTTCTGATCGGCGTCGGATAGAGCTATCTTCTGATCACCGGAAATATCGATCTTTCCATCGGCTCCATGGTCGGAATGAGCGCCATGATCTCGGCAACCCTGATGGCGATGGGCGTGAACCCGTTCGTGGCCATAGCAGTTGCAATGATATGCTGTCTGGTCACAGGTGTTGTAAACGGTATGTTAGTCGGAAAGTTTAAGCTTCCGCCGTTTATTGCGACCCTTGGTACCATGTTCGTGACACGAGGCGTTGCCTACATGGTCAACAATAACCGAAACACGGATGCCATCGCCACCGGTATCGGAAAGGAAGCAGGAGACAGGTTCCAGAACTTCTTCTATTATGGAAAGACACTTGGTGTTTACAATACCTTCTGGATCGCTCTCGTGATCTTTCTGATCTTCTTCTTCCTGCTCTCAAAGACCCGTACAGGAAGACATATTTACGCCATCGGCTCCAACGTGGATGCTGCGAAACTGTCCGGTGTGAATGTTGTAAATACAACAATTAAGGCATATCTGGTAAGTGCCGTCTGCGCGTGTGTCGTTGGTTATATCCTCTGCGCACAGGCAGGAATGGGCAACATGGAAGCAGGAAACATGTACGAGATGTACGGCGTTGCGGCCGGCGTTATCGGCGGCATCTCCCCGCTCGGCGGAACAGGACTTCTGCTCGGTACATTCGCAGGCGCGGCTGTATGGCAGACACTTGAGAACGGACTGAACATGATCGGTGCACAGGTCGGCATCCAGAGACTGGTCATCGGTATCATCGTTGTATTCTCCGTACTTTTAGACGTAGTTGTCCGTTCCGGAAACTTTGGAAAGAAAGCCACTAAGTAAAAACGCAGCTGCTACTTGCGTGCGGGCGCACAGTCCGTCTGGCTGTCTGACAACATTTTATCAAGTATATTTAACCCAGGCAACTTTAGGGGGTTACATATAAGAAATATTAAGGAGGATTTTTATGAAAAAGAGAGTATTGGCACTGTTAAGCTGTGCAGCCCTTGCGGCAGCCAGCATCAACGGCTGGTTCCGCCAGAAACCCGGGCCGTTTG
>OBWK01000716.1_pt1 | contig 13290 bp, 3 predicted proteins | sample 1495251 | NCBI WGS metagenome assembly OBWK01 (sample SAMEA2580065, study PRJEB22360) | human gut metagenome | biome: human gut; feature: human-associated habitat; material: faeces | place: Denmark | collected 2008/2010 | reverse complement strand
AATATGTTTATCTAATATCATTATGTTTATATAACTTATTGATCCACCTTAACATCTTATCTGATATACCATTTACATTCTTTTATAAAACAAATGACGCCACCCACAAGGGTGGCGTCATTCGTATAAGGATTATTTGTGCCCTAGTTAGGGGTTCTAGGGTATATACGGCCCCTATATTAGCATATGAGGGGCCATATTGTTTTTTTAAAGATATACGGTCAGCAATCTTATTGTTGAATTGCTTTACGCAAATCAATTGTGTGAGGAGCGGAAGGTTCCACTGGCTCATTGATTGCTTTTTTAAGGTCTACTACGTGTTCTTCAGTAGCAGTAGGCTCTTCACTTGCTTTGTTTTTTACGGTTTCTTTAGCTGCGTACCAAATTGTTTCGTTCATCATGTGACGAAGGTCTTCGTTGTTCACATGTTCTTGATCTTGAGCCATGATATCCAAGATTGCGTCTTCCAAAGCACTTGCTTCGTCGTTAGTCATAGGACCGCCGATTTCTTTTTGTCTTTGAACGACTGCATTGATTTGGTCTACCATGCCGCGTAATACATTGAATCCGTAGCTATTTACGAAACCATCTTTTTCATTGTATTTTGGCATATCAAAGAATTCGTATTCATTTTTGTTGCGGTTTTCGCCGTTCCAGTTGAATGCGACTTCAAAGCCATGAACACGTCCCAAGGAATGTGTGCGGAAGTAGTCCGCATAGTTATGTTTATCCTTAGAATGTAACCATTTACTTTCAGCCTTAGTCAATTGTTCATGATTGTCATGTTTAATCTTAGCTTTAGTATAGTTAACTTCTGCATTTTGCCATGCTTGTACAAATGTATGCAAAGCTTGTACCGTTTGTGGGCTAGCCACAGGAACGAGTACAACAGGACCTGTAGTTGGTGTAGAAGCAGAGTTAGGCAAAATCAAATTATCATCATATGTTGGTGAGCCAGCAGCATATCCTGTAATGGATGCAGCGCTCATAAGTGCTGCTGCTGTGAAAGCAAGCATTGTAGATTTTTTCATATCTATTCCTCTTTTCATTGTCGAATATTAGCGATGGTAGGGGATTCAAGGAGAATCCCCATCCATGTGTATCTTATTACATACCTAATTTAGCCATCATAGCAGCCATTTGAGCTTTCAATTGGTCTACTTCGCTTTGTAAGCCTGCATTTTGAGCCTTAATTTGTTCATTTTCGGCTTTCAAATCAGATACTTCGCCTTTTAATCCGGCATTTTGTGCTTTCATAGAAGCCACTTCAGTTTGCATTGCATATGTAGAGCTGATAGGACCCTTACGGTAACGATCTGCTACAGCAGCTTCGCTATCGCGGTTGCCAACCTTCCAAGTTACACCAGCGTTAGCCATCATATGTCCGTTGCCGCCAGCCCAGGACACGCCTGCATGGAACATTGTGGATTCGTTCTTGTAATGAGCTACGCCCAATGCCAATGCGGAGTTGCCACGATAGTTACCATAACCAGCCATGATTTGAGTTGGTTCCATTGGATCGTATTGGATAGGTTTCAACGCGGATAATGCAGCAGATTGTGCACCTACATGACCGATTTCTTCACCTAATTTATCTACGCGAGGGTCAGCTGCAGGGTTAACATGTAAATCGTATTCATGTTTGTTAGGATCTGTGCTTAAATCTGTAACTCGTACAGTGCCATCTGTAGATTTAACAGTTGTTAAGGAATCGCGCAATTGGTTAACGTTTACGCCATCAGTACCATCGATACCAGGTGCAAGGTTAACGATGCGATTACCAGTCATGCTTAGGTTACCACCATGTACTTCAAATGCAGGGGTTGCAGGAGCACGATCACCAGGAACACTACCAGGGTTAGAGTTGATTCTAAGTGTTGCACCACCATTGCTGATGGAGTTGATTTCAGTCAAGTCGTGAGACAAGCTGTAAGTGATGGAGTTATCAAGTTTATCGTCGCCATCAACATGTTTGCGTTCTACAACCATGTTGTCGCCAGCGATGTATTGCGTACCTTTTTCAACTTTTTCAGGGTTCTTAAGGCCTTTAGCCACACCAGAACCATCTGTACCAACGCCAGCATAAACTTTCGCGCCAGAAAGATCAGCGTTTACAGTGTATGTTTTTTGACCAGTTGCATTATCAGTTGCTTCATCAACGGATACGTTTTGACCAGCTTTTACGATTGTGCCAAGGCCAGTGATAACCTTTTTACCTTCGTTAGTAATGTTGGACAAGTCTTGACGAGCGATACCGGAAATAGTTGCTTTCACAGGATTGCCGTGTTCGTCAACTAATTGTTTACCAGAACCATCAACATATGTCATTTCAACAGTACCGTTTTTGCTAACTTCGTAGTTACCGTCTTTGATACGAGTATCGTTAGCTTTGGAGATACGTTTGATGTCGCCAATGTTAGCGCCATTGGAATCTACATCGCCACCAGATTTCACGTTGTGAATTTGTTGGCCACCCATATCAACATTGTTCTTAGTGATAGTAGGACCACCAGTGATAGTCAAACCATCGTTGTTAACTACTGTATCACCAATTGTTACGGAACCATTTGGAGTCAAGTCGATGTTGTTGTTCAATGCGAATTCTACTTTTGCACCGTCAGCAGTATTAGTTTGTTTAACAGTGAGGTTCTTACCACCAGAGAATTCCACAGTTTTACCATCAGTGATGTTTTTAGCTGTTTTATCGGAATCGTTAGTAGTATTACCAGTAGATTTAACATTGAAGCCGTTCATAGTACCAACGCCGTCAGCACTAATTGTCATCTTACCAGCTGCATCAGTAGAAACTTTGATGTGGTCACCGCCTACAACATTAACTTTGCCGCCTACAGGTTTAACGTCTGTACCATTTGCTTGGATAGTCCAAATATCATCTAAGTTAGCTACTTGTTTAGTGCCGTTCTTAGTTGTGTACTCGATACGATCATTACCTGCATTGTAGTTAATAGTTGTATGAGATGTTGGGCTACCTAAGTGGATTGTGTTAGTTTGAACGCTGTTAAGCTCTTTCAAATCTTTATCCAATGCGAATTCGTAAGTTTGTTCTTCGCCGTTTACAGTTTGTTTTACGTTCAAGTTTTTGCCTGCGCCGTAATTTACTGTGCTACCAGGTTTAACGATTGTTGCAGTGGATGTACCTACCACATTACCTGTTGCATTAGCTTTCCAACCGGAGTTGTTGATTGTATCAACTACAGTTTTAACTGTTGCGATACCATCTTTACCATCTACGCCTGGTTTGCCGTCTGTACCTTGTTTGATGTTGCCAAGGTTAACGTCGTATTTAACTTGACCATTTGCATCAACGGAAGCAGATGTGTAGTTACCATCAACAAAATTCAAACCTTTAGACAATTTAACGGATTGAGTGTTAGTGCCGTTAGCAGAGTATTTCAATTCTGCATCGCCAAGGTTAACGCCAGTAGCACTTACCTTGTAGATTGTTTGACCGTTAGCACCTGTACGGGATGTTACAGTTACATTGTCACCTTCTTCAACTTCTGTTCTAGCAGAGTTCAATTGGTTAACGTTTACTGCATCAGTACCGTTTACGCCAGGAGCTACGTTAACGATTGTTTTATTACCAGCATTGATACCGCCTTTAGTAATGGATGGACCTTGGTTGATTACCAAACCATTATCAGTAATGCTAGTACCACCGATAGTTAAGGAACCTGCTGGAGTCAAGTCGATGTTTTGAGCCAATTGAACTTTCAATTTACCATCTACGTTGTTCACGCCGATGTTGTTGTCAGTCAATTTAGTGCTGTTTGCACCACCAACGATATCCATTGTTTGGTTCAATTTCTTAGCGATAACCTTGGATTTATCTGTGCCTTGAGCATCGTCGCCAGCATATTTCATGCCGTCATCCAAAGTAGCCACTTCGTGTGTATTCTTGCTGTTATCTTCGTATACGATACGAGTGATACCGTCTTTACCGTTTACACCTGGTTGGCCATCTTTAGCTTTCATAGTAAGACCGTCTTTGCCGTCCTTACCATTTAAGCCGATGGAGCCGTCTTTACCGTTGATGACAACGGAGGAACCATCTTTACCGTTTACACCAATCTTACCGTCAACACCGTCTTTGCCATCTTTACCAACTTTGATGTCATCGGACAATGCATAGTTGTAAGTATGATCGCCTGTTACAGCATTAACGATTTGTTCAACAGTTAAGTTTTTACCAGCACCGAAGTTTACAGTTGTACCAGGTTTAACGATTGTTGCAGTATGGTTATTGACTGTGTTACCAGTAACATCACCTTTCCAGCCGGAGTTGTTGATTGTATCAACTACAGTTTTAACTGTTGCGATACCATCTTTACCATCTACGCCTGGTTTACCGTCAACGCCGTCTTTCACCTTACCGATTGTTACGTCGTATTTAACTTGACCATTTGCATCAACGGAAGCAGATGTGTAGTTACCGTCAACGAAGTTCAAGCCTTGAGACAATTTAACGGATTGCGTGTTAGTGCCGTTAGCGGAGTATTTCAATACTGCATCGCCAAGAGCTACGTCGTTCGCATTAACAGTGTAAATTGTATGACCATCAGTACCATACGTTGTGTCTACAGTTACGTTATTACCAGCTTTAACTTCTGTTTTAGCTTTTTTCAATTGTTGTACGTTAACTGCATCAGTATCATTTACACCAGCATCTACGTTAACAATTGTTTTATTACCAGCATTGATACCAGTCTTAGTAATGGATGGGCCACCAGAGATAGTCAAGCCATTGTTGTTAACTACAGTATCGCCAATTGTTAAGGAACCAGATGGAGTCAAATTCACTTCTTTGGACAATTGAACCTTCAACTTGCCATCTACGTTGTTCACGCCGATGTTGTTGTCAGTCAATTTGGACTTATCTGCACCACCAACAACGTCCATAGTTTCGTTCAATTTCTTAGCGATCACTTTGGATTTGTCAGCACCTTGTGCATCGTCGCCAGCATATTTCATGCCGTCATCCAATGTAGCCACTTCGTGTGTATTCTTGCTGTTATCTTCGTATACGATACGAGTGATACCATCTTTACCGTTTACACCAGGTTGACCGTCTTTTGCTTTCATAGTAAGACCGTCTTTGCCGTCCTTACCATTGAGGCCGATAGAACCGTCTTTACCGTTGATCACAACGGAGGAACCATCTTTACCGTTTACGCCGATTTTACCATCAACACCGTCTTTACCATCTTTACCAATCTTAATATCGTTGGACAATGCATATGTATATGTTTGTTCACCAGTTGCATTATCGATATGTTGAGCAATTGTCAAGTTATCGCCTGCTGCATAGGAAACAGTCTTGCCGTTGCCTACAGCTGTAACTGCATGGTTACCAACTACATTGCCTTTCGCATCAGTAGAGAAGGAATAACCGTCTTTAATTTGATCAGCCAAACCGGACAAGTCGATTTTTGCGATTGTGCCAGCTTGGTTAGCGCCGTTGCCATCGTTGTATTTCAATGTTACGGATTTGCTTGCTGTATCGTAAGCGTAAGATGTAGTTGTTTCACCAGTACGATCAGATGTTGTAGGAGCAATGTGCAAGTCGTTAGCTTTGGAAATTGTCTTAACGTCGCCGATGTTAGCACCATTTGTATCATCAGTGGAGTTGTTATTTACGATACCAGATTTAAGGTTCGTAATGTTGTTGCCACCCATGTTCACATTGCCGCCGTCGAATTTGAATTCGTTGCCGCCGATTGTGAAAGTAGCAGGACCACCGTTTTTAATTGTGTTGATGTTGTTCAAGTCTTTAGCCAAACCGATGTTGATTTCGCTGTTACCATCAGCACCTTGCGTGATGCTTGTTTTGATATTAGAGGAATCGTATTCGGAATCAGCTTTAGCACCTGTACCTTTTACAGTAACTTTGGAGCCAAGTTTATTTTTCTTTTCGCCACCGGAGTTAGCGTCGAAACGTAAACCATCATCCAATGTAGCTACTTCGTGTTTATTGTTGTCATGATCTTCGTAAACAATGCGAGTTACGCCGTCAGCGCCTTTTTCGCCCTTCATAGTAAGACCGTCTTTGCCGTCCTTACCATTTAAGCCGATGGAGCCGTCTTTACCGTTGATCACAACAGAGGAACCATCTTTACCGTTTACGCCGATTTTACCGTCAACGCCGTCTTTGCCATCTTTACCAATCTTGATATCGTTAGCCAAGTCGAATTCAACCTTAGCACCATCGTTATTGCTAGTTTGTTTTACAGTCAAGTTCTTACCTGCTGCCATTTCAACTGTTTTACCATCAGAGATAGTTTTCGGAGCTGTTTCAGAATCAGCAGTCGTATTACCTGTAGATTTCACATTCCATACAGATTGTGCAGCACCAGGAGCCACGTGCAAGTCGTAAGTCACTTGGTTACCGTTTTCAGTTTTGTTAATTGTTACGGAGTTATCGTTAGATGTAACAACTGTACGAGCATCTTTCAATTGTTTTACGTTAACTGCATCAGTGTCGTTTACGCCAGCTTTCACATTAGTAATGTTCAAGTTACCAGCGTTGATACCAGTTTTAATGATGGATGGACCACCAGAGATAGTTAAACCATTGTTGTTAACTACAGTATCGCCAATTGTTAAGGAACCAGATGGAGTCAAGTTCACTTCTTTGGACAATTGAACCTTCAACTTGCCATCTACGTTGTTCACGCCGATGTTGTTGTCAGTCAATTTGGACTTATCTGCACCACCAACAACGTCCATAGTTTCGTTCAATTTCTTAGCGATCACTTTGGATTTGTCAGCACCTTGTGCATCGTCGCCAGCATATTTCATGCCGTCATCCAATGTAGCCACTTCGTGTTTATCGTTGTTGTGGTCTTCGTATACGATACGAGTGATACCATTAGTACCATTTTTACCGTCTACGCCATCTTGACCTTTTTCGCCACGGATAGTAAGACCATCTTTACCGTCCTTACCATTGAGGCCGATAGAACCGTCTTTACCATTGATCACAACGGAGGAACCATCTTTACCGTTTACGCCGATTTTACCATCGATGCCATCTTTACCATCTTTGCCGACCTTGATGTCATTGGACAATGCGTATGTATAAGTATGTTCACCAGTTGTAGCGTCGATATCTTGTTTTACAGTCAAGTTATCGCCTGCTGCATAGGAAACAGTTTTACCATTGCCAACAGCTGTTACAGCATGGTTACCAACTACATTGCCTTTCGCGTCAGTGGAGAAGGAATAACCGTCTTTGATTTGATCAGCCAAACCGGACAAGTCGATTTTTGCGATTGTACCAGCTTGGTTAGCGCCGTTGCCATCGTTGTATTTCAATGTTACGGATTTGCTTGCTGTATCGTAAGCGTAAGATGTAGTTGTTTCACCAGTACGATTAGATGTTGTAGGAGCAATGTGCAAGTCGTTAGCTTTGGAAATATTCTTAACGTCGCCGATGTTAGCAGCATTTGTGTTATCTGTATCATTGTTATTTACAATGCCAGATTTAAGGTTAGTAATGTTGTTACCACCGATGCTTACGTTGCCACCATTGAATGCAAAGTTATCGCCACCAATTGTGAAAGTAGCATTGCCACCGTTCTTAATTGTGTTGATGTTTTTCAAGTCTTTGTTCAATTGAACTTCTAAAGTATCTGTACCATCAGCTTTTACGTTGATGTTACCAGCTGCGCTCTTGAATGTAGCAGATGTATTTTTATCTACGCCTTCGCCTTGTACTTTTACTAAGCTGTTCAATTTTTGTTTGTTCACTGTATCAGTATTGTTACCAGTGAAGTTCAAACCATCATCTAACGTAGCAACTTCATGTTTATCATGGTTGTTATCTTCATAAACGATGCGAGTGATGCCATCTTTGCCGTTTAAGCCAGGTTGGCCTTTTTCGCCCTTCATAGTAAGGCCGTCTTTGCCGTCCTTACCATTTAAGCCGATGGAGCCGTCTTTACCGTTGATCACAACGGAAGAACCATCTTTACCGTTTACACCGATTTTACCGTCAACGCCGTCTCTACCGTCTTTGCCGTCGTTACCAATCTTGATATCGTTAGCTAAGTCGAATTCAACCTTAGCACCGTCGTTGTTGCTAGTTTGTTTTACAGTCAAGTTCTTGCCTGCTGCCATTTCAACTGTTTTACCATCAGAGATAGTTTTCGGAGCTGTTTCAGAATCAGCAGTCGTATTACCTGTAGATTTCACATTCCATACAGATTGTGCAGCACCAGGAGCCACGTGCAAGTCGTAAGTCACTTGGTTACCGTTTTCAGTTTTGTTAATTGTTACGGAGTTATCGTTAGATGTAACAACTGTACGAGCATCTTTCAATTGTTTTACGTTAACTGCATCAGTGTCGTTTACGCCAGCTTTCACATTAGTAATGTTCAAGTTACCAGCGTTGATGCCAGTCTTAGTAACGGATGGGCCGCCTGTAATTGTTAAACCACCATTGTTGAGAATTGTGTCACCAATTTTCAAGGAACCATTTGGTGTTAAATCAACATCATTGGACAATGCATATGTGTAAGTATGTTCACCAGTTGCATTATCAATATTTTGAGCAACAGTTAAGTTTTTACCTGCTGCATAAGAAACAGTTTTACCATTTGCTACAGGTGTAACAGCATGGTTACCAACTACATTACCTTTAGCGTCAGTAGAGAAGGAATAACCATCTTTGATTTGATCAGCCAAACCGGATAAGTCAATTTTTGCTACTGTACCAGCTTGAGTTGCGCCATTACCATCGTTATATTTCAATGTAACAGATTTACTTGCTGCATCGTAAGCGTAAGATGTAGTTGTTTCACCTTGACGATTAGATGTTGTAGGTGCAATGTGTAAATCGTTTTCTTTAGAAATACGTTTTACGTCGCCAATATTAGCTGCGTTATTGATAACATCACCACCAGATTTAAGGTTAGTAATGTTTTGGTCACCCATGTTGATAGGGCCATTTGTGATGTTAATGGAGTTAGGACCAAATTCCATTTTTGGACCATTTGTAGTATTGGAAATGGAATTGATGTTAACTAAATCTTTATTCACATCGTATTTAACAACGCCTTCAGCATCTACAGAAGCTGTTGTGTTTTTACCGTTTGTGAAGTTCAAACCTTTATCCAATGTAACTGTTTGAGCATTTTGGCCATTCGCTTTGTATGTCAAAGGAATTTGAGTAGCTGCTTTGTTACCATCGAATGTTACTGTGTAAGTTGTGTTATGGTTTGTTTCATCTTGTACAGGTGTAACAGTGATAGGGTTGTTAGTTGTATTGCTAGTATTTACAGTTACCGCTTCACGAGCTGCGTCTTTTACGTCGTTACGGGATACGTTTACTTCGTAAGTTGCACCAGCGTCGCCATATTGGTCACCTGCTTGAGGAGTAACCTTAGCAATGTTTTTATCTGTAGAACTACTGGAATCAGCTTTTGCTTTCACCTTTTCAGTAGAAGCAGCTGTAGGTGTTACATTATCAACGTCTACTGTGTAGATTGTTTTCTTACCACCGTCAACAGTATTTTCTGTTACAGAAGTAACCTTCGCAGCATTTTTACCACGAACCTCTACAGTATTGTTCAATTTGCCTTTAGCATCATCGGACAAGTCAACAGCTACGTTGCTACCAGATGCAGTTGTCTTGATGTATTGGCCATTGTTAGCACCAATTACGCCAAAGCTCAAGCCACCAGCTTGGTTCAATTTTTGAAGATCAGTAGCGCCTGTGTTACCAGTCAAGCCAACTGTGTTATTGAAACCGTTATTAACGATACTTAATTGTTCTTCAGTAGCGGCGCGACCTTTTTTAGCGAAGTCAGGAGCATCCAGCGTTACGTTAGTTAAACCAGTGATGTCACCAACTTTAGCATTCAAGTTAATGTTGTGATCACCTGCTACGTTAACAGTTTGGTTACCACCGAATACAACCTTGCCATCGCCAGCTTTGTTTGTGATGGATGTAATGTCGTTTAAATCACCTTCAACGTCTACTTTGAAAGTTTTAACGCCATTGATTTCACGGTTGCTCACCTTTGTATTCTTACCATTTTCCATATCGATGGATTTTTTAGCAAGATTTTGGATGACTGTTTCGCCACCCTTATTGATATTGGAAAGATCTTGTTTAGCAATACCTGTGATAACAGCCGTTTCGTTAGCAACGTCTTTGTTGTTACCATCAAGGTAAGTCATCGTTACTTTGCCGTTTGCGTCTACCGCATATTCACCAGGTTTGATGTGACGTTCGTCAGCTTTCACCTTGTTCAATTGGCTAACATTAACTGCATCATTGTCATTTACGCCAGCTTTCACATTAGTGATATTCAAATCACCAGCGTTGATGCCAGTTTTAGTAATGGAAGGACCATTGTTGATAGTCAAACCATTGTCAGTGATGTTAGTATCGCCAATTTTCAAGGAACCATCTGGAGTGAGGTCCACATTTTTATTCAAGGAGAATTCAACAGCCGCATTACCATTATTATTAGTTTGCTTAATGGTCATGTTCTTGCCGGCTTGCATTTCTACAGTTTTGCCGTCACGGATAGCTTGTTGGCCTTGAGAACCACGAGCCACTGTACCTTCTGTAGCCGTAGATTTCACGTTGAAGGAGCTCATGTCGCCTGTTGGCAAACCACTCAAGTCGATAACGGCTTTAGGACCGTTAACAGTTTTACCATTACCATCTTGGTATGTTAATGTAACCTTCTTGTTAGCGTCTACAGAGTATTCAGCCACGTTATTGTTAGTGCCTGCTGTAGGTGCAATGTGTAAATCATTAGCTTTGGAGATACGATTAACATCGCCAATGTTGGCAGCATTATTGATTACATCACCACCAGATTTAAGGTTAGTAATATTATTGTCACCAAGATCCAAGTTACCACCAGTGATGCTGATGTTGTTTGGACCAAAGTTCATTGTTGCACCACCATTGTTAGTGATGGATGTAATTTCTTTTAAATCCTTATTCAAGGAATATGTATATGTTTGTTCGCCTGCAGATTGGTTAATTTCTTGTTTTACTGTTAAGTTTTTACCAGCTGCATAGGTAACAGTTTGACCGCTTTCAACTTTAGTTGCTGTAGCAGTACCATCTAGTTTACCACCATTAGCCTTAGCATTTGTTAAGAAATCGTATTTTGCAGCAGCGTCTGCAGCGTTGATTGTGTATGTAGTACGACCATCAACTGTTTTTTCATCAACAGTAACGTTTTTACCAGCTTTCACCATGCCTTTGTCATCAAATGTCAAAGTCAATCTGGAGTCTTTAGTATTTTCATCAGCAACAGCTGCGGATACACGGCCTTCGCCACGAACATTCAATTTACCACCGTCAGCCAAGAAATCACTAGAACCAGTGTTACCAGTTACAGCAACACCAACGTTTTTCAATTGAGCTACGTTAACAGCATCAGTATCTGCTGTACCTGCAGCAAGACCTGTCAATTGACGAGTTAATTGCTTACCATTACCGATAGATACAGCAGCCGTAGTAGCTGTTTGTACATTACCAGTTAATTTATCATATTTACGTTCATGTAAATCAGATGGATTATAACCAAATACACCTTTATCTGTAGTTGTAACAGAAGAAGAACCAAGAGCTACACCATTGGCAATGTTAGCCTCTGCTGCATTACCCAAAGCAGTCGCAGCTTCTGCATTCGCTTTAGTTGTACGACCTAATGCAACGCCATATTTACCACTTGCACGAGAGCCAGCACCTTCAGCGATGGCAGCTTCCCCAGTAGCTTGAGATTGCATACCGATAGCAATGGAGTTTACACCAGATGCAATTACTTTAGGAGAACCTTTACCACTTTGACCGATAGCAATAGAATTGTCACCAGAAGCCTCTGCACGAGCACCGACTACAGTAGAGCCAGAACCAGATGCAGTTGTTTCACGACCGATAGCAATCGTATCTAGATGAGTTGCAACGTTGTCACGACCGATAGCGATTTGAGAGTTTTCATCTCTAGTATTCGCAGCATTTCGACCATTATTGGAAGAATCAGTCAAGTTATTTTTACCAATGGAGATACCACCCATTGTTTTAGCATTATTTTGTTGACCTAATGTGATTGTATCTGCTACATGGGATGTATTTTCAGAACCGATGGCAACAGAGTTTTGGCCCAATGCATTTTCTTTATAACCAGCTGCAAAAGATCCAGGACCAACAGAATTGGAATATACACCCATAGCAGCTGATTCTCTACCTGTTGCACTAGAATAGTTACCAACTACTGTAGAGTATGCTCCAGCTTGCAAAGGTGCTGTAGCCCAAGTACCTTTTTTATAGTTAACATTGTTATAGGAACCGATTGCAATAGCACTTTTAGCATTGGCATTACTTACGTTACCAATAGCTACTGTTGCAGCGCCACTTGCTCTATTACCAGCACCGATAGCAGTAGAAGCACCGCCTCTAGATTCATTTTGATTACCTACAGCTAAGCCAGAGTTACCATATGCTTGGTTATTTGCACCAAGAGCCGTAGTGCCATCTTCATCATCAGTTGTGTTTTGGTAACCAACAACGATGGAGTTAACGCCAACACTATTACTAGGTTTAGCATTAGCCGCAATATTAATACGACTATCTTGAGTATTTACACTGCCATCAGGACTTCTATAGGCATCTACAGGAGTACCCATTTGTGCGCCAACGCCAACAAGCGCTAAACCAGCTAATACGCTAGCTAGGACTTTCTTTTTGCCGCTATTATTTTTCGCAATTTCAGGAACTACAACGTAGCATTCCTTGGATTTGCTCCAAACGACTTTAAAGACCTTATTCATAAAACCTTTGAACCCCTTTCTCATAAGTACATGAAAAATGTAACTTTTACACTTTAGTTCACTTCATGAAGAGTGGTTTTTCTCTCATTCACACACACTTCATATAGGATAACTTAATAATATCAATTTATTAATTAATTGTAAATACTTTTACTCCTATTTATTTAATGAAATTTTATATTTTAGATGAAAATAAACTGAAATTTATATGTATGTGTAAAAACAATCACATTTACCAAAAAGTACGCTATAACTATGTTTATAGCGTACTCAACGACATTTTCTTCATATACTTTTCATATAAGTCATAGTTCTTTTTAGTTTATAAATATGTTAAATAATATAAAATCAGACAAAATAAGGTATTTAACCAACACCACTATTCTATAAATTTCATAAATCGAAATTACACGATAAATCAGTAAAACACTGTATTTATAAGACATTCATTAATTCAACACATTAAATTGT
>OBWK01000712.1_pt1 | contig 13396 bp, 14 predicted proteins | sample 1495251 | NCBI WGS metagenome assembly OBWK01 (sample SAMEA2580065, study PRJEB22360) | human gut metagenome | biome: human gut; feature: human-associated habitat; material: faeces | place: Denmark | collected 2008/2010 | reverse complement strand
TAACCAACCCACACTGCATCCACATGGCGATAGACGGCATCCCCATCGCATTCAGGCGCGTCATCGGTTCCGGCCACAATGCTTTCGGCGTCCCCTGGATGATGGCTTTCAGCGGTGAATAGCAAAGCGTAAAGAACGCACCGGTATAAGCGAGGAACATCGACAGTCCGGTAATACGCGCAAACCATACGCCCAGCGACAATGACGCTTCAGGTGACAAATGCAGTGCGTTACCCAGCGTCACCCCTAGGCTCTTCATCAGCACATAGGTAATATTGCCGAGGTTAACGGAACCATTACTTAATACCTGCTGCCAGTTTGTGCTGACGCCCCATAAAAATATTGCCAGCGAATAACCGATTGAAATAACAATAGCGGCAAAAACAATACCTTTGGCAAAGTTCTTTTCTGGATTTTCCGTTTTATCAACCAGACCACCAACCGCTTCAATTCCGCCATAGGCAAAAATGGCAAATACCACAAACGATAGCATTGCCAGACCGGACTGATAACCTGGGTTCGGTGATGCAAGGAAATTAATATCCTGCGCGAAATGCCCACCATTTAATAACAAAATAGTAATGCTTACTAACAGCAATACTAAATTCAGACACATTACTGCAATACCGCCCACCGCAGTAATGCGGGCAATTTTATTAATCCCTTTTGAAGCAACGACGGTGACCAGAATCATCCATGCCACTGCCAGCAGACCAACCACCTGCGTAGGCTCCAGTCCGGCAATATGCCAGTGCTGGGTCATGTCGCTACCGTAGAGGAATGTTGAGAACGGTACCCAAACTTTCGCGGAGGTACTCACCATCCAGATGATATAAGAGGAAAACCACATAAACGTACCAATGAAGGCAAAACGTGGTCCGACACTATTATTCATCCAGGAATAGATACCGCCTTCTTCTTTGCGATAAGCAGCTCCCATTTCAGCCATCATTAAGGCGAATGGAATAAAGAATAATAATGCAGAAAATATATAAAAGGGAATCGCACTATAACCCATTAAGTAATAAGCCGATGGGCTATTGGCAAATCCAAATACGGAAGTAAAGATCATCAATATGAGTCCTATCAGACTCATCTTTTTTATCGAGTGAGGCATGAAACCATCCTTCATTTCAGCGCGTGTATAAAACGCGCCCACTGAACTGCACTGCCCAACATTGAGCGGGCAGCGTAAAAACCAATACAGAATTGATACCTGGATGATATCAAATATCCAGTCTTAAATTGTGGCCTTTAGCGGAAAAATGAAAACATATGCTACAGAATGGCGCTTATCACGCCATTCTTCGCTGTTAATTCAGTAATTTTTCAGAATTATGCCCGGTCAACGCTAAAGGCGATGACTTCAGCCAGTGTCTCCGCGCCCAGCGCCAACATCACCAGACGATCAACACCTAATGCCACGCCGGAACAGTCAGGCATACCGACTTTCAAGGCTTCAATCAGATTCTGGTCAATGGGGTGCTGCGGCAAACCGCGCGCCGCGCGCTTACGGTTATCTTGTTCAAAGCGTTGTTGCTGCTCACGGGCATCCGTCAATTCATGGAAACCATTCGCCAGCTCAATACCTTTATAATAAACCTCAAAGCGTTCAGCGACCCGATGATCTTCGGTACTGATTTGCGCCAGTGATGCCTGGCTGGCTGGAAAGTGGTACACAAAGGTCGGTTTTTCTTTGCCAATATTTGGCTCTACGCCAAAGGTAAACAGCAATTGTAGAAGCGTGTCGCGGTCTTCTTCAGTATCGGCAACGTTGCTCAAATCCAGTTTCGCTGCCACTTCCCGCAGTTGCGTTTTGTCGGCAGAGAGTGGGTCAATTTCCAGATAACGCAAGAAAGCTTGTTGATAAGAAAGGCTTTCTGCTGCCGGACAGTCCAGCACCTGTTGCAAGAGATCGTCCACCTCGTTCATCAACCGGTACATATCATAGTGCGGTCGATACCACTCAAGCATAGTGAACTCAGGGTTGTGATAACGCCCCATCTCTTCATTACGGAAGCTGCGGCACAGCTGGAATACCGGCCCACAACCGGCAACCAGCAGGCGCTTCATATGGTATTCCGGGCTGGTCATTAACCAGAGATTCATCCCCTGCGAATGCCCGGGGCCAACGAAACGTGTCTCAAACGGGACCAAATGAATATCGGTTACCGTCGCCTGGCTCATACAAGGCGTCTCCACCTCCAGCACTCCACGATCGGCAAAGAAACGACGGATCTCCGCCATAATCGCCGCGCGTTTTAATAAGTTAGGAATGGATGCGCTCGGCTGCCAGGATGCCGTTTCGCTCATAGTTAAATCTCCAGTTTTTGACAAGGGCACGAAGTCTACTCGCAACGCGACGGCGAGACAAATTTTACGCAGGAATAACACAACGGTGGGCAGTGACTAAAAAAAGCACGATCTGATGGTTTAGTAATTAAATTAATCATCTTCAGTGATAATTTAGCCCTCTTGCGCACTAAAAAAATCGATCTCGTCAAATTTCAGACTTATCCATCAGACTATACTGTTGTACCTATAAAGGAGCAGTGGAATAGCGTTCGCAGACCGTAACTTTCAGGCACTTACCCTGAAGTACGGGGCTGTGGGATAAAAACAATCTGGAGGAATGTCGTGCAAACCTTTCAAGCCGATCTTGCCATTGTAGGCGCCGGTGGCGCGGGATTACGTGCTGCAATTGCTGCCGCGCAGGCAAATCCAAATGCAAAAATCGCACTAATCTCAAAAGTATACCCGATGCGTAGCCATACCGTTGCTGCAGAAGGGGGCTCCGCCGCTGTCGCGCAGGATCATGACAGCTTCGAATATCACTTTCACGATACAGTAGCGGGTGGCGACTGGTTGTGTGAGCAGGATGTCGTGGATTATTTCGTCCACCACTGCCCAACCGAAATGACCCAACTGGAACTGTGGGGGTGCCCATGGAGCCGTCGCCCGGATGGTAGCGTCAACGTACGTCGCTTCGGCGGCATGAAAATCGAGCGCACCTGGTTCGCCGCCGATAAGACCGGCTTCCATATGCTGCACACGCTGTTCCAGACCTCTCTGCAATTCCCGCAGATCCAGCGTTTCGACGAACATTTCGTGCTGGATATTCTGGTTGATGATGGTCATGTTCGCGGCCTGGTAGCAATGAACATGATGGAAGGCACGCTGGTGCAGATCCGTGCTAACGCGGTCGTTATGGCTACCGGCGGGGGGCGGGCGGCGTGTTCGGTTAAACTTTGTCGTTATGGCTACCGGCGGTGCAGGTCGCGTTTATCGTTACAACACCAACGGCGGCATCGTTACCGGTGACGGTATGGGTATGGCGCTAAGCCACGGCGTTCCGCTGCGTGACATGGAATTCGTTCAGTATCACCCAACCGGTCTACCAGGTTCCGGTATCCTGATGACCGAAGGCTGCCGCGGTGAAGGCGGTATTCTGGTCAACAAAAATGGCTACCGTTATCTGCAAGATTACGGCATGGGCCCGGAAACTCCGCTGGGCGAGCCGAAAAACAAATATATGGAACTGGGTCCACGCGACAAAGTTTCTCAGGCCTTCTGGCACGAATGGCGTAAAGGCAACACCATCTCCACGCCACGTGGCGATGTGGTTTACCTCGACCTGCGTCACCTCGGCGAGAAAAAACTGCATGAACGTCTGCCGTTCATCTGCGAACTGGCGAAAGCGTACGTTGGCGTCGATCCGGTTAAAGAACCGATTCCGGTACGTCCGACCGCACACTACACCATGGGCGGTATCGAAACCGATCAGAACTGTGAAACCCGCATTAAAGGTCTGTTCGCCGTGGGTGAATGTTCCTCTGTTGGTCTGCACGGTGCGAACCGTCTGGGCTCCAACTCGCTGGCGGAACTGGTGGTCTTCGGTCGTCTGGCCGGTGAACAAGCGACGGAGCGTGCAGCAACTGCCGGTAATGGCAACGAAGCGGCAATTGAAGCGCAGGCAGCTGGCGTTGAACAACGTCTGAAAGATCTGGTTAACCAGGATGGCGGCGAAAACTGGGCTAAGATCCGCGACGAAATGGGCATGGCCATGGAAGAAGGCTGCGGTATCTACCGTACGCCGGAACTGATGCAGAAAACCATCGACAAGCTGGCAGAGCTGCAGGAACGCTTCAAGCGCGTGCGCATCACTGACACTTCCAGCGTGTTCAACACCGACCTGCTCTACACCATTGAGCTGGGCCACGGTCTGAACGTTGCTGAATGTATGGCGCACTCCGCAATGGCACGTAAAGAGTCCCGCGGCGCGCACCAGCGTCTGGACGAAGGTTGCACCGAGCGTGACGACGTCAACTTCCTCAAACACACCCTCGCCTTCCGCGATGCTGATGGCACGACTCGCCTGGAGTACAGCGACGTGAAGATTACTACGCTGCCGCCAGCTAAACGTGTTTACGGTGGCGAAGCGGATGCAGCCGATAAGGCGGAAGCAGCCAATAAGAAGGAGAAGGCGAATGGCTGAGATGAAAAACCTGAAAATTGAGGTGGTGCGCTATAACCCGGAAGTCGATACCGCACCGCATAGCGCATTCTATGAAGTGCCTTATGACGCAACTACCTCATTACTGGATGCGCTGGGCTACATCAAAGACAACCTGGCACCGGACCTGAGCTACCGCTGGTCCTGCCGTATGGCGATTTGTGGCTCCTGCGGCATGATGGTTAACAACGTGCCAAAACTGGCATGTAAAACCTTCCTGCGTGATTACACCGACGGTATGAAGGTTGAAGCGTTAGCTAACTTCCCGATTGAACGCGATCTGGTGGTCGATATGACCCACTTCATCGAAAGTCTGGAAGCGATCAAACCGTACATCATCGGCAACTCCCGCACCGCGGATCAGGGTACTAACATCCAGACCCCGGCGCAGATGGCGAAGTATCACCAGTTCTCCGGTTGCATCAACTGTGGTCTGTGCTACGCCGCGTGCCCTCACGCAGGACTGAACCCAGAGTTCATCGGTCCGGCTGCCATTACGCTGGCGCATCGTTATAACGAAGATAGCCGCGACCACGGTAAGAAGGAGCGTATGGCGCAGTTGAACAGCCAGAACGGCGTATGGAGCTGTACTTTCGTGGGCTACTGCTCCGAAGTCTGCCCGAAACACGTCGATCCGGCTGCGGCCATTCAGCAGGGCAAAGTAGAAAGTTCGAAAGACTTTCTTATCGCGACCCTGAAACCACGCTAAGGAGTGCAACATGACGACTAAACGTAAACCGTATGTACGGCCAATGACGTCCACCTGGTGGAAAAAATTGCCGTTTTATCGCTTTTACATGCTGCGCGAAGGCACGGCAGTTCCGGCTGTGTGGTTCAGCATTGAACTGATTTTCGGGCTGTTTGCCCTGAAAAATGGCCCGGAAGCCTGGGCGGGATTCGTCGACTTTTTACAAAACCCGGTTATCGTGATCATTAACCTGATCACTCTGGCGGCAGCCCTACTGCACACCAAAACCTGGTTTGAGCTGGCACCAAAAGCGGCCAATATCATTGTAAAAGACGAAAAAATGGGACCAGAGCCAATTATCAAAAGTCTCTGGGCGGTAACTGTGGTTGCCACCATCGTAATCCTGTTTGTTGCCCTGTACTGGTAAGGAGCCTGAGATGATTAATCCAAATCCAAAGCGTTCTGATGAACCGGTATTCTGGGGCCTCTTCGGGGCCGGTGGTATGTGGAGCGCCATCATTGCGCCGGTGATGATCCTGCTGGTTGGTATTCTGCTGCCGCTAGGGCTGTTTCCGGGTGATGCGCTGAGCTACGAGCGCGTTCTGGCGTTCGCGCAGAGCTTCATTGGTCGCGTATTCCTGTTCCTGATGATCGTTCTGCCGCTGTGGTGTGGTTTACACCGTATGCACCACGCGATGCACGATCTGAAAATCCACGTACCTGCGGGTAAATGGGTTTTCTACGGTCTGGCTGCTATCCTGACAGTTGTCACACTGATTGGTGTCGTTACAATCTAACGCATCGCCAATGTAAATCCGGCCCGCCTATGGCGGGCCGTTTTGTATGGAAACCAGACCCTATGTTCAAAACGACGCTCTGCACCTTATTAATTACCGCCTCTTGCTCCACATTTGCCGCCCCTCAACAAATCAACGATATTGTGCATCGCACAATTACCCCGCTTATAGAGCAACAAAAGATCCCCGGTATGGCGGTAGCGGTAATTTATCAGGGTAAACCTTATTACTTTACCTGGGGCTATGCGGACATCGCCAAAAAGCAGCCCGTCACACAGCAAACGTTGTTTGAGTTAGGTTCGGTCAGCAAAACATTTACGGGCGTGCTTGGTGGCGACGCTATTGCTCGAGGGGAAATCAAGTTAAGCGATCCCACAACAAAATACTGGCCTGAACTTACCGCTAAACAGTGGAATGGGATCACACTATTACATCTCGCAACCTACACCGCTGGCGGCCTGCCATTGCAGGTGCCGGATGAGGTGAAATCCTCAAGCGACTTGCTGCGCTTCTATCAAAACTGGCAGCCTGCATGGGCTCCAGGAACACAACGTCTGTATGCCAACTCCAGTATCGGTTTGTTCGGCGCACTGGCTGTGAAGCCGTCTGGTTTGAGTTTTGAGCAGGCGATGAAAACTCGTGTCTTCCAGCCACTCAAACTCAATCATACGTGGATTAATGTACCGTCCGCAGAAGAAAAGAACTACGCCTGGGGATATCGCGAAGGTAAGGCAGTACATGTTTCGCCAGGGGCGTTAGATGCTGAAGCTTATGGTGTGAAGTCGACCATTGAAGATATGGCCCGCTGGGTGCAAAGCAATTTAAAACCCCTTGATATCAATGAGAAAATACTTCAACAAGGGATACAACTGGCACAATCTCGCTACTGGCAAACCGGCGATATGTATCAGGGTCTGGGCTGGGAAATGCTGGACTGGCCGGTAAATCCTGACATCATCATTAACGGCAGTGACAATAAAATTGCACTGGCAGCACGCCCCGTAAAACCGATTACGCCCCCAACTCCTGCAGTACGCGCATCATGGGTACATAAAACGGGGGCGACCGGCGGATTTGGTAGCTATGTCGCGTTTATTCCAGAAAAAGAGCTGGGTATCGTGATGCTGGCTAACAAAAACTATCCCAATCCAGCGAGAGTTACCGCCGCCTGGCAGATTCTCAACACTCTACAGTAAAATTTCATCGGGTCCGAATTTTCGGACCTTTTCTCCGCTTTTCCTTGCTGTCATCTACACTTAGAAAAAAACCAGTAAGGAAACATTTATGCGCCTGCTCCCTCTCGTTGCCGCAGCGACAGCTGCATTTCTGGTCGTTGCCTGCAGTTCTCCTACGCCGCCGCGTGGCGTGACCGTAGTGAATAATTTCGACGCTAAACGCTATCTCGGCACCTGGTATGAGATTGCCCGTTTTGATCACCGCTTTGAACGTGGACTGGAAAAAGTCACCGCAACATACAGCCTGCGTGATGACGGCGGCCTGAATGTCATTAATAAAGGCTATAACCCTGACAGAGAAATGTGGCAGCAGAGTGAAGGGAAAGCGTACTTTACCGGCGCACCAACTCGCGCTGCGCTGAAAGTGTCATTCTTTGGTCCTTTCTATGGCGGTTATAACGTTATTGCACTCGATCGGGAATACCGCCATGCGCTGGTTTGCGGCCCGGACCGCGACTACCTGTGGATACTCTCCCGCACGCCAACCATTTCTGACGAAGTGAAACAGGAGATGCTGGCAGTCGCGACCCGGGAAGGGTTTGATGTCAGTAAGTTTATTTGGGTACAGCAGCCCGGTAGTTAATGAGTGCTGAGTTTCAGACCAATAATCCCCAATACGATTAACGCCAGACTCGCCAGACGCATCGGGTTAGCGGACTCACCGAGCAACACAATGCCGGTGATGGCCGCGCCGACTGCGCCAATACCCGTCCACACGGCATAAGCCGTCCCTACTGGTAACGATTTCATCGCCCCGGCAAGTAGCGCCATACTGACAATCATCGCCGTCACGGTAATAACACTTGGCGTCAAACGACTAAAGCCGTGGGTATATTTCAGGCCAACGGCCCATACCACTTCCAGCAGACCAGCAATAACTAAGATAATCCAGGACATATCAGGCTCCGGAAAATTGGGGCCGTCCCCGGTGAAAAGACGCGTTTGCAGGTCGTCCTGCAAAGCTGATGGTTGAACGGATATTGTGCCAGGTGGCAGAGGAATTTCAACTATTACCTTTGTAACTATCGCAGAAAAAACAAACGGCACGACACAGCTGCCGTACCGTTATTGCTTATTGCTGCGCTTTCGTTGCTGCGCCAGAAATCGCGTTACCGCCATCAGAAATGTCTTCACCAACGCCACGCGTGGTGTTGCAGGCAGTTAATACTGTTGAAAGCACCAGAACAGAAAAGATCGCTGCAATTGTCTTCTTCACCATAACGTCTTCCTTTTAGGTAATGTTATTTATGTTTGCCTATAGCAAATTAATAATAGACAACATCGCCAAAAATGACGGAAATCTGATGATTTTTCGGAAGAGAAGAAAAATTAGCTGGCAGCGCGGGAGATGGAGTTGCCGAGGTGTTTGATATCTTCGCCGAAACCTCGAGCGGTGTTACAGCCCGTAAGCAGCGTGCTGGCAAGCAAAACAAGAACAATAAGGCGTTTCATCATCTCTAACCTGAATAAGTGATGGTGCAGCCTGCAGGCCGCACCACAACCGCATTACTTCACGCGAGAGACGTATTCACCAGAGCGGGTATCCACTTTGATGACTTCGCCGATTTGTACAAACAGCGGAACTTTAACCACAGCGCCAGTAGACAGGGTAGCCGGTTTGCCGCCAGTACCTGCGGTATCACCTTTCAGGCCCGGATCGGTATCCACGATTTCCAGTTCAACGAAGTTCGGCGGAGTAACGGAGATCGGCTGACCATTCCACAGAGTTACGATACACTCTGCCTGATCCAGCAACCATTTGGCGTTGTCGCCAATTGCTTTTGCATCAGCAGACAGCTGCTCGAAAGTTTCGTTGTTCATGAAGTGCCAGAACTCACCGTCGTTGTACAGGTAAGTCAGGTTCATATCGACAACATCAGCACCTTCAGCGGAATCAGTAGATTTGAAGGTTTTTTCTACGCGAGTACCGGTCAGCAGACGACGCAGTTTAACGCGAGCAAATGCCTGGCCTTTACCCGGTTTTACGAATTCACTCGCTTCAACCGCGTAAGGTTCGCCGTCTAACATGATTTTAAGACCAGCACGAAAATCGTTGCTATAGTACGTTGCCATAAGGCCCTCTGAAATTTGTTAATTGGTAGCTAAGCCACAAAATGGCGCATATTGTAACCCTAAATACCCCATCCAGAGAAGATTGGTTAACGCAACTTGCCGATGTTGTGACCGATCCTGATGAACTTCTGCGTCTTTTGAATATAGACGCGGACGAAAAACTGTTGGCCGGACGCAGCGCCAAAAAGCTGTTTGCCCTGCGTGTGCCCCGCTCATTTATCGATCGCATGGAGAAAGGCAATCCGAACGATCCGCTTTTGCGTCAGGTAATTACCTCGCAAGATGAGTTTGTTGTCGCGCCCGGATTCTCCACCGACCCGCTGGAAGAACAGCACAGCGTAGTGCCAGGTTTGTTGCATAAATACCACAACCGGGCGCTTTTGCTGGTCAAAGGCGGCTGCGCGGTAAATTGCCGCTATTGCTTCCGTCGCCACTTCCCCTATGCCGAAAATCAGGGCAACAAGCGTAACTGGCAGACTGCACTTGAGTATGTTGCTGCGCATCCGGAACTGGACGAGATGATTTTCTCCGGCGGCGATCCGCTGATGGCGAAAGATCACGAGCTGGACTGGTTGCTCACACAACTGGAAGCCATCCCGCATATCAAACGTCTGCGGATTCACAGCCGTCTGCCGATTGTGATCCCGGCACGCATCACAGATGCGCTGGTTGAACGCTTTTCTCATTCTACGCTGCAAATCTTGCTGGTGAATCACATTAACCATGCCAATGAGGTAGATGAAACATTCCGTCAGGCGATGGCTAAGTTGCGCCGGGTAGGCGTTACTTTGCTGAACCAGAGCGTTCTGTTACGTGGTGTGAACGATAACGCGCAAACGCTGGCAAACCTGAGTAATGCGTTGTTCGATGCGGGTGTGATGCCGTATTACCTGCATGTGCTCGATAAAGTACAGGGCGCGGCGCATTTTATGGTGAGTGATGACGAAGCACGGCAGATTATGCGTGAGTTGCTGACACTGGTGTCGGGATATCTGGTGCCTAAACTGGCGCGAGAAATTGGCGGCGAACCCAGCAAAACGCCGCTGGATCTCCAGCTACGCCAGCAGTAACTGATTAAACAGGGAAGTTTAATCTTTGCCCGTTGCATAACCTTTAATTATTCATATACATTGCTGTTATTACTATTTATATAACCGACACCAATAATTAACCTTTCTTTTCTGTTTATATAGAGTGAGCACGGCTATTTATGTTATTTTAACAACTATTACTACCAAGCCCATTTATCTGGCTTATAAACTAAAATTAATTATTTAATTGAGAAATGGTTAGGGAGAACCTACATGGCCATAAGCATCAAGGGTGTTAATACCGGTGTTATTCGCAAGAGTAATAATTTCATTGCACTGGCGCTGAAAATTAAAGAACCTCGCAATAAAGAATCGTTGTTCTTTATGTCTGCCATGGAATTGCGCGACCTTCTGATTGCGCTGGAAAGTCGTCTGCATCAAAAGCATAAACTGGATGCTGCTGCACGCCTTCAGTATGAACAAGCTCGCGATAAAGTCATTAAGAAAATGGCAGAAAATATCCCAGAAATTCTGGTTGATGAGCTTAAAAATGCCGATATTAATCGTCGGGTTAACACGCTGGAACTTACCGATGATCAGGGCGAAAATCTTACCTTCGTATTAACACTACATGACGGTAGCAAATGTGAGTTAGTCGTCAATGAGTTGCAGATTGAAATGCTGGCGCGAGCAATCATTCATGCAATTAATAATGCGGAAATGCGTGAACTGGCATTACGTATTACCTCACTGTTAGATTTCCTGCCGTTATATGATGTCGACTGCCAGGATGATGGTAATCTGGAATATGACACCTATTCCCAACCGGAATGGAAACATAACTTGTTCAACCATTATCTGGCGGTGCTTTACCGCTTTAAAGATGAAAGTGGCAATGAACAATTTAGCGGCGCAGTGGTGAAAACGCGTGAAGCAACGCCGGGTAAAGAAGTGGAGGCGATCACTCGCCGAATGCTTGATTTCAGCCCCCGACTGAAAAAACTCGCGGGTATGCCATGTCAGGTCTATGTTCGCACCGTAGCGGCAAATAACGCCCAACCGCTAACCCAGGATCAATGCTTACGCGCGCTGCATCACTTACGTGTTCAATCCACCAGCAAAACTGCACCACAGGCGAAATAATCTCATCTGTTTTACTACGAGGCTGGAAGTATCCAGCCTCTGGATCACATCAGTTCGGGCACTTATAAACCTGACCGATAATCTGGCTATCCGTCGGGACAAAACTGGACAACATTCCCTGCGACGGGCTGCTGATGCCATAAATCACGTTACCGCCCATTGCAGCCGCCTGGTTGCGCAGATCGTTTGCTGCGCCGCGCATAGAACCGCCTTCTTCTCCGTGTTGCCCGGAAAGCCAGTTGCTTTGCTTACCTGTCGCAGTACCAATCAGCTGGCACTCTGCACCTGGTTGCTCGTCCACAATGCGTACACTCTGACCGGCAGCACTCAATTCGTTGCTGGAGCTACAACCCGCCATCAGTAGCGCGGCACCGACAATCCCTGCTAAGTATTTTACGTGCATGTTATTCCCCATAATCAATGAGCTGGACGCCACTCGCGTCGTCCGTGTCTGAATCTTATACTAGAAAGATGACCAAAAGAAAAACCCCCAGACATTTCTGCCCGGGGGTTTGTTTATTTCTGCGAGGTGCAGGGCAATTACATCATGCCGCCCATGCCACCCATGCCGCCCATACCGCCAGCAGCGCCTAAGTCAGCTGCATCGTTTTTCGGCAGGTCGGTAACCATGCACTCGGTGGTGATCATCAGGCCAGCCACAGAAGCCGCGTACTGCAGAGCAGAACGGGTTACTTTGGTTGGATCCAGGATACCCATGTCGATCATGTTGCCGTATTCTTCGGTTGCTGCGTTGTAACCGTAGTTGCCGTCGCCGCCTTTAACGGTGTTAGCAACAACAGACGGTTCTTCGCCGCAGTTCAGGACGATCTGACGCAGCGGAGCTTCCATTGCACGCAGTGCAACTTTGATACCCACGTTCTGGTCTTCGTTCTGACCACGCAGGTCAGCCAGTTTAGACGCTACGCGGATCAGCGCAACACCACCACCAGCAACCACGCCTTCTTCTACCGCAGCACGGGTCGCGTGCAGGGCGTCTTCAACGCGTGCTTTTTTCTCTTTCATTTCAACTTCGGTAGCAGCACCAACTTTGATAACTGCAACGCCGCCTGCCAGTTTCGCTACGCGCTCCTGCAGTTTTTCACGGTCGTAGTCAGAAGTTGCTTCTTCAATCTGCTGACGGATCTGAGCAACACGGCCCTGGATTGCAGCTTCTTCACCCACGCCATCGATGATGGTGGTGGTGTCTTTGTTGATCACAACACGTTTAGCCTGACCCAGGTCTTCCAGGGTTGCTTTTTCCAGCTCCATACCGATCTCTTCAGAGATTACGGTACCGCCAGTCAGGGTTGCGATATCCTGCAGCATAGCTTTACGACGATCGCCGAAGCCCGGAGCTTTAACCGCAGCAACTTTCACGATGCCACGCATGGTGTTAACAACCAGAGTTGCCAGTGCTTCGCCTTCAACATCTTCAGCGATGATCAGCAGCGGTTTACCTGCTTTGGCAACAGCTTCCAGAACCGGCAGCATTTCGCGGATGTTGGAGATTTTCTTGTCAGCCAGCAGGATGAACGGGCTTTCCAGTTCTACTGCGCCAGTTTCCGGCTTGTTGATGAAGTAAGGAGACAGGTAGCCACGGTCGAACTGCATACCTTCAACCACGTCCAGTTCGTCCTGCAGACCGGTACCGTCTTCAACGGTGATAACGCCTTCTTTACCGACTTTGTCCATCGCTTCAGCGATCAGTTTACCTACGGTTTCGTCGGAGTTAGCAGAGATGGTACCAACCTGAGCAATCGCTTTAGAGTCAGAGCACGGTACGGACAGCGCTTTCAGTTCTTCAACTGCAGCGGTAACAGCTTTGTCGATACCACGTTTCAGGTCCATCGGGTTCATGCCCGCAGCAACAGCTTTCAGGCCTTCGTTCACGATAGCCTGAGCCAGTACGGTTGCGG
>OBWK01000711.1_pt1 | contig 13408 bp, 10 predicted proteins | sample 1495251 | NCBI WGS metagenome assembly OBWK01 (sample SAMEA2580065, study PRJEB22360) | human gut metagenome | biome: human gut; feature: human-associated habitat; material: faeces | place: Denmark | collected 2008/2010 | reverse complement strand
TCGGCATCTCGATCATCGGGATGTTGTCGAGTAAGCAGTAGATCGGCATACCGAGTGCTGCGAGAAGAAGACATAATGCAAACATCATGATCATTCTTGTGTTGTCGAGTTCCGGAACTTTACCGGTTGCGTGTGCTTCCGGCTTGTCGTTCGGATCAGCTTTTAAGCCGTGCTTTGCGATCAGAAAAGCAGCGACCGGGCCGCCGATGAGGGAGCCCATGATGTTTCCCATGGTACCTGCCGCAACACCGACAACGGTAGCGTCTGCAGCGCCCCACTCTTCAAAGATCGGGCCAAATGCAGAAGCAGTACCAACGCCGCCGGACATGGCTGCGGAAGAGCACTGAAGGGCCAGGAGCGGATGCATGCCGATCAGCTGGCTCAGGGCATAACCTAAAAGGTCCTGGCAGGTGATCAGGAGGCATGCAGCGAATGCGATCAGGGCACAGAGCTTTCCGCCCGCATGCCTTAACATCTTTGCGCTGAAGCCGAAGCCCACGCAGAGGAAGAATAAGTTCTGGCAGAGATCCTTCATGATCGTCGCGTCGAAGGAGATTCCGACGATTCCTGCCCCCTTGATGCAGGATACGATGATCGAGAAGATCAGACCGGAAATAACAGGCGCCGGAATCGCGTATTTTCTGAGCGTCTCAGAACGGGCAACGATGGCCCTGCCGAGGAAGATCACGATGGCCGCGAAACCGAGAGTACACAGGTACTCAAACTTGAAAGAGGCGACTGCTCCGTCGGCTGCCGGTTTGTAGGTGCCGAAATAACTGATGATACTTTCCATAAGAGTTCCTCCAATCCTTTTTTTGCTTTCCGGGTCATATCATTCCGTCCGCTTCTGAGACCGGAAGGTTTTCTGTCTCCCCACAGAGGAAACGGTCGGATCACCCGGAAGATAAAACTTTAGTAACTTGAAAATCAGGAAGGACCGTTGCTAAAATTTATGAAAAAAGTATAAAATATTATAAAAATATTTGCAATTTTTCGAAACTATTAACCGACAAAAGTAACTAAAGTTATAAAATTACAGTAAAAAACTTACAAAAACAGATGCAGAGAAACAATAAAGATGAACAGATACTTAACGGAGAAAGACTTGACAGTAAGAAATAAGTCGTAAAAAAATCCCCCGGGAGAGTGGGGAGCTCTCCTGAGGGATTTTTAAGGGAGGTTCTGTATAATTCGTGAAAACCTTATGTTTCCGATCAGCCTTTGAATAATCCACCAAAGATGGAAAGGAAGATCGGGTTGTAGATATCATCGATGATAACAGCGAAGGACGGGTAAAGAACCCATGCGATGTTGTGCCATCCGTACTGATCCATAACAGCCTTTTCGTTCGCTACCGCGTTCGGACCGGAACCGCAGCCCCAACCGATGTTGCCGGCTGTCATAACGGCTGCGCCGTAGTCACGGCCAAAGAGGTTGAAGGATACGAAGATACCGAACAGAGCCATGAGGATCGCCTGTGCTACGAGGACGATACCCATCTGACCTGCAACCGGGGCAAGCTTTGTGAAGTCTGTTGTCATAAGAACAAGTGCAAGGTAAAGCTCCAGGAACATATGCTCGATGGCGTCAACCTCCGGAACATAGAACTTGATGTTTGCTGCTTCCATAACGTTTCTTGCGATGGCACCTGCGAAGAGGCAGCCGATGAATTTCGGCATCTCGATCATCGGGATGTTGTCGAGTAAGCAGTAGATCGGCATACCGAGAGCAGCGAGAAGTAAGCACATTGCGAACATCATGATCATCTTTGTGTTGTCAAGCTCCGGTGCCTTGCCGGTTGCCTTTGCTTCCGGCTTATCGTTCGGGTCAGCCTTTAAACCGTGTTTTGCAATTAAGAAAGCTGCAACCGGACCACCGATGAGGGAGCCCATAACGTTGCCAAGAGTACCTGCCGCAACACCGATCGTTGTAGCATCCTGTGCGCCCCAGCCCTCGAAGATCGGACCAAAGGCAGATGCGGTACCAACACCACCGGACATCGCTGCGGAAGAACACTGGAGAGCGAGGAGCGGATTTAAGTTAATCAGGTGAGCGATCGCAACACCAAGAACATCCTGACAGGTGATCAGGAGGCAGGCAGCAAATGCGATCATGACGCAGAGCTTTCCGCCGGCATGTCTTAACATCTTTGCGCTGAAGCCGAAGCCCACGCAGAGGAAGAAGAGGTTCTGACAGAGATCTTTCATGACCTTTGCGTCAAAACTGATACTGACTGTGCCGGTCATCTTGATCGCGGAAATCAGAAGTGAAAAGATGATACCGGAAACGACCGGAGCAGGAATCGCGTATTTTCTTAATGCCGCGGAATGTGCGACGATCGCGCGTCCGAGGAAGATTACGATTGCTGCAAAGCCGAGAGTACATAAATACTCAAATTTGAAATTTGCGATTGCGCCATCGGCAGCTGGTGTGTAGGTGCCGAAATAGCTGATGATACTTTCCATAAAAAATCCTCCAATCCTTTTTTGGTAACCGTCTTGCATCAGTTACAGTCGTTTTTACCTTTTGCGTTGCTGAGATCTTTCAGTTTCTGTATTTTTAAAAACTGCTCACAGTAAAAAAACAGCTTCCACCGTTTATACCCCGCTTATTTTGGCGGAAAAAGTGTAAAAACTTTATAAAAAGAATAAAATATTTTGTATATAATGTCAATTTGTGTAAGTATCTAACGAATTATGTAATTATCGTAACCGAAAAAATCACTTTCGTTCGCCACGCTCTGAACAGAAGACTCCGCCGGATCAGATCCGTGCGGAGTCTTAAGAAATGCCTGTTTATTATTTTTTCCCGAATCCGTATTTGATGGAAGGGCGTCCTCCCGTCTTATAGTCGATGGTGCTGATGATCTCTCCGGTGTCCACCATATAATTCATATATCGCCGGATCGTAATGCGGGAGAGATGGATCTGCTCGGCGATCTGTTCGCTGGTGAAGAAGCCGTCAGGATTTGCCATCAGATATTCCCGGACCATATTGAGGGTAGTCTCGTTCAATCCCTTTGCCAGCGTCGGTTTTGCCTCTGTTGTGGGCTCGCTTCCGGAAACCAGACGGTCGATGGCGTGCTGGTCCAGATTGGCATGGGAATCTTCCAGGTACTTCTTCATCTCCGCAAAACGGTCAAGAGCCGCCTTAAAACGTGTATATTCAAACGGTTTTACAAGATAATCCGTGACGCCGCGGTTTAAGAGCGAGCGGACGATATCCGTGTCATTCGCGGAGGTGACCATGATCACATACGGGGTGAGTCCTGCCGCATGGAGCGCGTCGAGGAATTCACCGCCGTTCATGACTGGCGTATAGTAATCGAGAATCACGAGATCAACAGGCTTTGTTTTGATATAGGGCAGAGCCTCCGCTCCGTTTTTGAAGAGATGTTCTACACGGAAGTTGGTACTGACTTCGATATATTGTTTATTGATGGATGCGACCATCGGGTCGTCTTCAATGATGATTACATGGTACATGATGGTTTCTCCTTTCCGGTAAATGTAATGGTAAAGCAGGTTCCTTCTCCTTCTTCTGTTTCGATGGAGATATCCCCGTGCGATTCTTCGACAAGTTGTTTGATCAGGAAAAGTCCGGTTCCGCGGTTTTCGCCTTTGGATGAGACTCCACGCTCATAGATCCGGTCGATCAGATCCGGCCGGATCCCGCCGCCGGTGTCCTCACAGGTGATGATGTTGCAGTCCGGATCGCAGTAGAGTCCAAGCGTGATCTCTTTGATCTCATGCTCCCCGTTGGAAAGCTCCTCAATCGCGTTTTCGAGAAGGTTTCCGATGATCGTGATGTAATCTTCCATCGGCAGCAGCAGATCTTTTTCAAGACACCGGCTGTCGGGGGATACCGTGAGCAGGATCCCGAGTTCTGCGGCGTGCATCATCTTTCCGATGACCAGGGCGCAGATCTTTGATACGCGGATGCAGTCGGCTGTCTGCCGGATCGACTGGCTGGAGACGAGGTTGCTGTTGATGATGAATTTGATGGCTTCCTCTGTCTGACCTGTCTGGAGGTAGCCGAGGATGACATGAAGTTTATTTAAGAATTCATGGTTAAAAGCCCTCAGTGTGTCCAGCATCGCCTTTGCTCCGGTGAGCTCATCCATGACGGTCTCCATATCGGTCTGGTCATTGATGATGGTCAGGACGGCATGGGAACCTGTTTGGGAGTTGACGGGAACTTCGCTCACGAGAAGTCTGTGGTTCCCGTTGGTGCAGGCCCGGTGGTAGGACGGAACTCCGGAAGTCAGGACGCGGTCTGCCTGGGAGGCAGGAAAGAGGTCCTTAAAATGGCAGCCTTCAGTGGCCGGCGCCGGCTGCGGCAGCTGAAAGAGCTGTCTTGCCGCCTGGTTTGCATAGGCGATCACGCCATTCGAATCGGTCGCGATCAGACCTTCTTCCAATGCATTCAGAACGACATCCTGGCGGAGATAGAGATCAAGAAGCTCGGTCGGATGATGGCCCATCAGGGAATCGCGCAGGAGCGATACGAGTCCATGCGACAGAAGGACACTGACCACCAGCATGACCATTGCGGCCAGTAAATAGGTAGGAAAGAGCGTTTGCATCTGCTCGAAGATATACGTGTTGAAGACGGATGTCATGATAAAGCCGATGATGTGCCCGTCCTTACTGAGGACCGCATGGAAGGCGCGCCGCTGTGTTCCGTGGGTGCCGTAGCCGGTCGTGATGTAGGGCTGGCTTCCTTTTAAGATCGCTTCTTCCTCGCCGCCGACGAAGGTCTCGCCGGTCTCCTGACGGTTCGTGTGATAAAAGCGGAGACCGTTGGTGTTGTAGACGGCGATGACGTTGAGGTCGGAAAAGTTTTCGGACAGGGAATCCAGCTCTTCAATAGCAGAGTTATCCGGATATCCGTTTTCCAGCATGGAGATCACGTTGTCCATCGACGCGATGTAGGAGGCGAGCGCACTGATATTTTTATCGATCTCCTGTCGCTGGCGTGTGATCGTCGAGAACAGGGTGATACTTAGGGAGAGGAGCAGAAGACAGATGGATACTGCCATGAAGCTTAAAAAGAGCTGACTCTCCAGGGATAGTTTTCGGAATTTCTGTATCATATGTGGGTCCTCCGGGAGTGGGATGGAAAATATTTATCACTTAGTATATAGAAAATGAGGGGGAGATGCAAGAGGGGAAAAGAGAAAAATGTGCTTGAAAAAATGTGCTGGCGGGCCGGTGAGAGTTCGACTGGATGTGCTGGGGATGCCGGGAGGGTTCCTCTAGGCTTGCGAAAGAATGCTAAGGGCAGGAAACAGACGGCACAACTCGCTGCGCTCAGACAAGTGCCGTCTGTTTCCTAACGCATTCTCCCGCGAGCCAAGAGGAAGCCAGCTCCCGGGATCAGGCACATCCAGCCGAACTCTCACCGGCTGGTTGGGGGATTGGCGGGATTAAGAAAAGGGTTTGCTGGCATGCAAAGTAATTTTTTCTGAGAGGGAAGAAGAGAAGAGTCCGGGAGGGGGCGATTTTGTTTGAAGTCTTACAGGCGCGTTAGAGGGTGGTGGGATGATGAGGGAAGGTTAGGCGGCTTTGGGACGGTTTTATTTAGGAAAAGATTTCAAAAAGGACTTGCTATTTCTATAGGAATTGGGTACAATAACCTTAAGGTTGATTATTATTTAACAATCCATGACTGTTCAACGTGAACAATCACATCATTTTCTAGGAGGAAAAGAAAAATGGCAGTTAAAGTTGCGATTAATGGTTTTGGCCGTATTGGCCGTCTTGCATTCAGACAGATGTTTGGCGCAGAGGGATTCGAGATCGTTGCGATCAACGACTTAACCTCTCCGGAGATGCTCGCACACCTTTTAAAATATGACTCCACACAGGGCAGATACGCTCTTGCAGATACCGTATCTTACGGTGAAGATTCCATCACAGTTGATGGCAAAGAAATCAAGATCTACGCGAAAGCAAACGCAGCAGAGCTTCCGTGGGGCGAGATCGGTGTAGACGTTGTTCTTGAGTGTACAGGCTTCTACACATCCAAAGCAAAAGCACAGGCTCATATCGATGCAGGCGCTAAGCACGTTATCATTTCCGCTCCGGCAGGAAACGATCTTCCGACGATCGTTTACAACGTAAACCACGAGACATTAAGCAAAGATGACCACATCATCTCCGCTGCTTCCTGTACAACAAACTGCCTCGCTCCGATGGCAAAAGCATTAAACGATGCTTACCCGATCCAGTCCGGTATCATGTGCACAATTCACGCTTACACAGGCGACCAGATGACACTTGACGGACCGCAGAGAAAGGGCGACAAGAGAAGAAGCCGTGCTGCAGCGATCAACATCGTTCCGAACAGCACAGGTGCTGCAAAGGCAATCGGTCTTGTAATTCCGGAATTAAACGGCAAGCTCATCGGTTCTGCTCAGCGTGTTCCTACACCGACAGGTTCCACAACAATCTTAACAGCTGTTGTTAAGGGCCAGCCGACAAAGGAATCCATCAACGCAGCAATGAAGGCAGCTTCCAACGAGTCCTTCGGCTACAACACAGATGAGATCGTTTCCAGCGATATCGTTGGTATGAGATACGGTTCTCTCTTCGATGCAACACAGACAATGGTTCTTCCGATCGACGAGAACACATCTGAGGTTCAGGTTGTATCCTGGTACGACAACGAGAACTCCTACACAAGCCAGATGGTTCGTACCATCAAGCACTTCGGAAAACTGTTAAACGCTTAATTTCGCGCAGTTATCGAAGAAAATAGACTCAGCAAAGGGTCCGGTCTGATGAGGACCGGACCCTTTTTTTCGATTTATAAAAAGGAGGAATTCCAACATGTCTTTAAATAAGAAAACAGTTGATGATATCAACGTAAAGGGAAAGAGAGTGCTGGTCCGCTGCGATTTCAACGTACCGTTAAAGGACGGTAAGATCACAGACGAGACACGTATCAACGCGGCTCTCCCGACGATCCAGAAGCTGATCAACGATGGCGGCAAAGTGATCCTTTGCTCCCACCTTGGCAAGGTAAAAAATGGCCCGAACGAGGGAGAATCCCTTGCTCCGGTTGCAAAGAGCCTTTCTGAGAAACTCGGAAAAGAAGTTGTTTTCGTATCCGATTACAATGTAACCGGCGAAGCTGCAACAAAGGCTGTGAACGCAATGAAAGAGGGAGATGTCGTTCTTCTTCAGAACACCCGTTTCCGCGGAGCTGAGGAGACAAAGAACGGCGAACAGTTCAGCAAAGAGCTGGCTGACCTCGCAGACGATTATGTATGCGACGCATTCGGTTCCTCCCACAGAGCACACGCTTCTGTAGCTGGCGTTACAAAATTCATCTCCGCAAAGGGCGGCTCCAACGTAGTCGGCTACCTGATGGAGAAAGAGATCGCTTTCCTTGGAAACGCGGTTGAGAATCCGGTTCGCCCGTTCGTTGCGATCCTCGGCGGCGCGAAAGTTGCTGATAAGTTAAATGTAATCTCCAACCTCCTTGAGAAGTGCGATACTCTTATCATCGGCGGCGGTATGGCTTATACCTTCTTAAAGGCACAGGGCAAGGAGATCGGTAAGTCCTTAGTTGACGATACAAAGATCGATTACTGCAAAGAGATGATGGATAAGGCAGCAAAGCTTGGCAAGAAGCTTCTTCTTCCGGTTGATACGACGGTTGTCTCTGAGTTCCCGAACCCGATCGATGCTCCGGTCGAGGTTGAGTATGTTTCCGTAGATGCGATCCCGGCTGACAAAGAGGGCGTTGACATCGGACCTGAGACCTGCAAGATCTACGCGGACGCAGTGAAGAACGCAAAGACCGTTGTATGGAACGGACCGATGGGCGTATTCGAGAACCCGACACTTGCTGCTGGTACGATCGCAGTGGCAAAGGCACTTGCTGAGACAGATGCGACAACGATCATCGGCGGCGGTGACTCCGCAGCAGCTGTCAACCAGCTCGGCTTCGGCGACAAGATGAGCCACATCTCCACAGGCGGCGGCGCATCCTTAGAGTTCCTGGAAGGAAAAGAACTCCCGGGCGTTGCAGCAGCTGACGATAAGTAAATGAATGAAACCAGTACACCGTGCGCCGGAACAGGCGTGGAAGGGCGCTGCAAGCTCGCTTGCACAAGCCCTTTCAGGTCTGTTCCGGTATAGGGGGCGCAAATGTACGCATTTACTTCCCTGGCTGTAAATATTATAGTGTCCGAGATTTCAGATCCGGGGCGGTGATCCCGTCCCGGATTTTGTCATAGTATGGAAAACTGCAGATGTAGTTTTTGAATGTTATCGTTCAGAGAGAATCCTGGATATGGATCTTGAAGATAAATATTGGTATATATGGGGGTAGATAACCATGGCAAGAAAGAAAATTATCGCTGGAAACTGGAAAATGAACATGACTCCGTCCGAGGCAGTGGCACTCGTTGAGACATTAAAGCCGCTCGTTAAGACGGAGGAAGCGGACGTTGTATTCTGCGTACCGGCTATCGACATCATTCCTGTCGTAAAGGCATGCGAGGGAACAAACATCGAGGTCGGCGCTGAGAATATGTATTTCGAGGAGAAGGGCGCGTACACAGGCGAGATCTCCCCGAACATGCTGACAGATGCCGGCGTAAAATATGTGATTATCGGACATTCCGAGAGAAGAGAGTACTTCGCTGAGACAGATGAGACTGTCAATAAGAAAGTCTTAAAGGCATTCGAGCATGGACTGACCCCGATCATCTGCTGCGGTGAGACTCTTACCCAGAGAGAACAGGGCATCACTCTGGACTGGATCCGCAAACAGGTGAAGATTGCGTTCCAGAACGTGACAGCAGACCAGGCGAAGACTGCTGTGATCGCTTATGAGCCGATCTGGGCGATCGGAACCGGAAAGACAGCAACGACAGAACAGGCCGAGGAAGTCTGCGGAGCGATCCGTGCGTGCATCGGTGAGATCTACGATGAGGCAACAAAGGAAGCAATCCGCATCCAGTACGGTGGATCTGTAAATGCCGGAAATGCTGCAGAGCTCTTCGCACAGCCGGATATCGACGGAGGACTTGTAGGCGGCGCATCCTTAAAGGCTGATTTCGGAAAGATCGTCAACTACAAATAGTACATGTACATCCTGGCGCTGTGTCATAGAAAATGGGCTGTGACACAGCGCTTTTTTCATAGAAGATTCCAATGGAACTTCCTATGAAAAAAGGCACATTCGCGAGAAGATGAAGATCGTCGCAAGCGACCGCGCGCCCGGTGCGAGAATGTGCCAGGACACATTCTTTTTACATAAGAGAAAATAGTGACAATCTGTCATTTTTTGCCTCCACCCTATTGACTGGAAGGATTTTGGATGTTACGATTATTAGATACGCAAAACGTTAAAATTGCGCAAAAGACAGCAATCTCTTGCGTGAATCCAGGATATAAAGAGGAAATACATATATGAAGAAAATTGGAATCGTAACAGACAGTCACAGCAGCATCAGCCAGGAAGAGGCAAAGAAACTCGGGATCTTTGTCCTGCCGATGCCGTTCTATATCGACGGGGAGTGCTATTATGAGAGTGTGACGCTTTCCAGGGAACTGTTTTTTGAAAAGCTGACATCCGGAGCCGATATTTCGACTTCCCAGCCATCTCCGACCGCTGTGATGGAAATCTGGGACAAAGCACTCGAAGAATATGAAAAGATCCTGTATATGCCGATCAGCAGCGGACTCAGCAGTTCCTACAATACGGCGATGATGCTGGCGCAGGAGGAAAAATATGAAGGACGCGTCCTCGTTGTGGACGACGGACAGGTTGCGGCGCCGCTTCACCAGATGATCCTGGACACACTGGATATGATCGAAAAAGGATATGAAGCGGAACATATCCGCGAACTCCTGGAAAAGGCGGGAGACCGGATGATGATCTATATCGCCCTTCAGACGCTGGAATTCCTGAAAAAAGGCGGAAGAGTAACTCCGGCTGCAGCTGCGCTCGGATCTGTATTTAATATCAAACCGATCTTAAAGCTCCAGACCGGAAAACTGGATTCCTTTAAGAAGTGCCACGGAATGCAGAAGGCCAAAAAGACAGCCATCGAGGCGATGCAGACAGAGATCCGCGAGAATTTCCAGGATGCCTTAAACGATGGCGCTCTGCATCTCTTAGCGTCTTCCAGCGGAACGGATGAGGAGAATGCAGCGTGGGTCGAGGAGATCAAAGAGGTATTCCCGGGTGTTCCGATCCTTTATGATAACCTTTCTCTCGGCGTTTCCTGCCATATCGGACCTGGCGGAATGGGAATTGGTTGTGCGGTGGCACCGGATTATAAGAGAGTATAAGTAAGAAAATATTGGCTGCGAGTAAAAATACCATTGCTGCAGACAATTTTTAATGGATTTTTGTTCGTAACTGTGAGTATATGGAACCGTTACAAAAGAAGTTTGAAATCAGAGTTTCGGTTGTATGAACGTGCATAATAAGGAGGCAATCATTATGGAATACCGCAGATTTGGAAATACGATCGTAGCAAGAATTGATAAGGACGAGGATGTGCTCGAGAAGATGAAGCGCATCGCGATGCTCGAGGACGTAAAACTCGCGAGTGTCAGCGCACTTGGAACTTTTTCATCCATGACGGTCGGCATCTATGACCTCGAAAAACGTCAGTTTATGGGGAATGATTTCGAGGGAATGTTTGAGATTGTCTCCTTCACAGGAACCATCAACACCATGGACGGAAAGTATTACAGCCACATCCACGCGGCGGCAGCCGACGCGAAGGGCAATGTGTACGGCGGACATTTAAGCCGCGGCATCATTGGAGCGACCTGCGAGATGGTGATCACGGTGATCGACGGAGTTGTGGACCGCGTAAAGGATGAGGAGACAGGACTCAATATCTTTAACTTCAAGTGTTAAAGTGCAGAAAGGTAACTGTGAAGGTACTGAATCGTTACATATTTTTGCGAATTGTGATAAGAGATAAGAAAAGATCGATAAGGAGCAAGCTATGGAGCAGATGATTCCGGGATTTCTGGAAGAGATGTTGAAAAAACAGTATGGAGAGGAAGCTTTCGCGAAGATCCTCGCGGGATATCAGGCGAGACGCCCGGTGACACTCCGGGTCAATCTCTTAAAGGCGGACCGGAACTCGGTAGAACAGGCACTTACCGGTGCAGGGATCGCGTTTAAAAATGTATCATGGTATGAGGATGCGATGATCATCGAGGACGCAAGGGAGCCGGAGATCCAGGAACTTCCGATCTATAAGGAAGGCGGAATCTATCTCCAGAGCCTTTCCTCCATGCTGCCGCCGCTGTTTCTCGGCCCGAAGGCGGGAGAGTCTGTCCTTGATATGGCTGCCGCCCCGGGCGGAAAGACGACCCAGATGGCGGCGATGACGGGAAATCAGGCGCAGATCACGGCCTGTGAGAAGAATAAGGCGCGGTCAGAAAAGTTAAAATACAATCTGGAAAAACAGGGGGCATCGGGAACCTACGTGATGGTGGAGGACGCAAGAAAGCTCGACGATTTCTTTTCCTTCGATCGGATCCTCTTAGACGCGCCCTGCAGCGGAAGCGGAACTGTAGAAGTGCGGGACGGCGTCTGCCGGACAAAGATCTCAAAGGAACTTGTGGAAAGATCCGCGAGAACCCAGGAAGAACTGTTAAAAAAAGCGCTGAAGCTGTTAAAATCCGGCCATGAGATGGTCTACTCCACCTGCTCGATCTTAAAAGAGGAGAACGAAGGTCTCTTAAAGCGCGTGTTAAAGAGCGCAGGTGGAGAGCTTGTACCGATCGGGGAAGAGTGGACGAAGGAACTTCCGTTACTTCCGAACGCGATGCCGGGGACGCTCCTCGTGGGACCGAATGAATTGTTTGAGGGATTTTTTGTGGCGAAGATCAGAAAAAAATAGAAGCTCCGCGAGGAACTTCTATTTTTTTGCAAAAAAACGCTTTAAGATTTTATGCCGCCCTGCGGTTCTCAACTTCGATCCGCTTCAGCTCCGGCAAGACCGTGAACAGCATCGTGAGAATGCAGGCGGTTCCGCCGATGACATTGGAAACCGGCTCGGCGAGGAATACGCCGTCGGTTCCCATATGCATGGCGTAGGGGAGAAAGTAGGTCAGCGGTACAACGATGAATACCTTGCGGAGCAGGGAGAAGAAGATCGCAAAGACCTTCTTATTCAGGGATTTAAATACCGCCTGACCGATGTACTGGAGGTCCATAAAGATAAAAGCTGCAAAATACATGTTCAGCGCAGGAACCGCATCCTGGATCAGCGCCGCGTCCGAGCTGAAAATACGGATCAGCGTTTCCGGGATGAGAATGATCATGCTCCACATGACGGCCGTGTAGCCGAAAACAAGGAGACTCATGATCAGAATGGATTTCCGCACGCGTCCCGGTCTGCGGGCACCGTAGTTGTAGCTCAGGATCGGGGAGGTTCCCTCTACCATGGCGTGGATCGGAGTCTCAACAAGCTGGCGCACACTGGAGATGATAGTCATGACGGAGATATAGATATCACCGCCGGTGACGGAAAGAATATTGTTGCAGCAGATCGTCACGAGGCTGTTTGTGAGCTGCATGATAAATCCGGCAGCGCCGAGGCTGAGGATATTTTTCGCATGTCCGGTACATTCCGGGATCTCATTTTTATGAAGGAAGCGCAGCTTTAACTCGGATTTTTTTGTGAGGAAAAACAGGACGAAGGCGGCGGACAGGCACTGGGAGATCACGGTGGCGATAGCAGCGCCGCGGACGCCGAGTCCGAGGGCAAAAATAAAGAGCGGATCAAGCACAAGGTTCGTTCCGGCACCGATTGCGACGGATAACATGCCGATGCTGGAGTAGCCCTGGGCGTTGATAAACGGGTTCATGCCGACCGCGATCATCGATGGCAGGGTTCCGATCAGATAGAGCATCAAATACGGATAGGCGTAAACGATGGCCTCAGCGGAAGCGCCGAAGAGGATCAGGATCGGGCGGGCGAAGAGGAAGCCGACCGCCATCAGGATCACCGCGCAGACACAGAGCATTGTAAAAGAAGTGTTCATAATGCGTCTTGCTGTGTCAGGGTCCTTTTTCCCGCGGAAGATCGAGAAGAGCGGCGCACCGCCGGTCCCAAAGAGGTTGCTGAAGGCTGTGATGATGACAATGATCGGAAAGCATAAGCCGACCGCGCCGAGAGCGGCTGTTCCGATCTCCGGGATCCGCGCGATGTAGATGCGGTCCACGATATTATATAGAAGGTTTAAGATCTGGGCAATCAGCATGGGGAGTGCGGCTCCGAGGATATTGCCCGTTATGGTTCCGTTTTCAAAATCAATACGTTTCATATGTATGGTAGATTCGATTCGATCCTTTCTAAATTTTCCTTGCATTTCAAGTATAGCATCCCCTATAATATATGTAAATTATTGTTTTT
>OBWK01000698.1_pt1 | contig 13726 bp, 4 predicted proteins | sample 1495251 | NCBI WGS metagenome assembly OBWK01 (sample SAMEA2580065, study PRJEB22360) | human gut metagenome | biome: human gut; feature: human-associated habitat; material: faeces | place: Denmark | collected 2008/2010 | reverse complement strand
ATTTAAACTATTTCTTGCATGCAAAAAGGCGCCAAAAGCATTTCGCTTTTGGCGCCTTTTATAAGCACTGCCGTATCAATATGTTATTTCATATTATTTCAAGCCCGCTTGTTGCATCAATAATGCAATTTGTGCTCTCATTTCTTCATTGTCGCGTTGTACTTTTTCGTACTTAGCTTTCAAAGCAGTCATTTCATCTTGCATTACGTACATGGAGCTAATAGGGCCACCTTTGTAACGTTCAGGAACCGCTTTCTTCGCATCGGAAGTACCGAATTTACGAGTTACACCAGCATTCACCATGTTATGGTGGCTACCAACAGATACGCCTACATGGAACATTGTATCTTCTGCTGTGTAATGTGCAACGCCAAGAGCTGCCGCAGTTTCACCTCTGTAATTACCGATACCAGCCATTACTTGAGTTGGTTCCAATGGATCATATTGAATAGGTTTCAATGCAGACATAGCCGCTGCATGTGCGCCTACACGTTGTGTTTCGCCCGCTACGGAGTTAATAGCATTAGCTAAACCGTCTGTAGCACCTTTCAATTGATTTACGTTAACTGCATCAGTGCCGTTTACACCAGGGCCTACATTGGTAATTGTATTACCGCCGTTGTTGAGGCCATCTTTAGTAAGGCTTACTGCATTACCGCTAGCAGGTGTAATTGTTACACCGCCACCGTTCATAACAGTAATATTACCTGCAGCATCCTTAGTGGTTACTGTTTCAAGACCTTTCAAGTCTTTCGCCATACGAACCTTAAGGTTGCCAGTACCATCGGATACGACACCTAAATTATCTTCTGTAGTCAACTTGCTAGCATCAGTAATGCCACCCACTACATTAACTTGTTCGTTAAGCTTTTTCTTGATTACGGAACCGCTATCGCCACCGTATTTCATACCATCATCTTTAGTTGCCACTTGGTGGGTCTTACCGTTTTCGTCTTGGTACTTAATACGAGTGATGTTGTTACCGTCTAAGTCTGGATCACCTTTATCAACGGTAATATCCGCATTACGGCCGTCTTTACCAGTTAAACCGATATGACCAACACCGTCTTTACCGGACATAGATACAGCATCTTTACCGTCTTTGCCTGTGATACCTACTTTTCCGTCTGTACCGTCAGCACCGTTAGGGCCAGTAATGGATACGCCGTCCTTACCGTTTTTGCCAACTTTTACCTTATCAGTAGTTAAGCTGTCAGTTTTAAGGTCTTTCGCCATCTTGATATTAACATTACCATCTTGGTCGGCTACTGTTTTAATATTTTCGCCGGAGTATTTATCATCAGATTCTGTACCTTCACCTTTGATGGTAACCTTTTGGCCTAGATCACGGTGGAATTCGCCTGTATTACCAGCAAAATTCATACCTTTTTTCGTGATTTCATCACCTAGGTTAGTAATCTTATTATCCAAGGCTTTGTGAGATTTTTGCAATTGGTCTTCTGTAGCAGCACGACCGCTTGTGATGTTGTTAGGATCCCAATCTTTATTTTCCAAACCTGTCACGTAGCCGTCTTTACCATCAATAGATACCTTGCCTGCCTCAATCTTACCATCTTTACCGTCGATAGTTACCTTGTCGCCAGCTTTAATTGTACCGTTTTCACCGTCAATTGTTACATTGCCAGCTTTAATAGTACCTTTGTTGCCGTCGATTGTAACTTTATCACCAGCCTTGATAGTGCCTGTAGTACCATCCAACGCGATTTGTTTCGTAGCATCAGAGCCTAATGTCACTTGATCTTTAAGACTTACTTCATAGTTCTTTGAACCATTCGCATTGGTGCTAGGTGTCACAGTAATATTATTACCTGCCGATACTGTTGTAGATGCAGCTGCTGTAGCTTTATCCAATTGAGATTTATTAACCGCATCGTTAGGGTCCGTACCGTCAGCAACATTCGTAATCTTATTACCGCCATTATTTAAGCCGTCTTTTGTAAGGCTTACTGCATTGCCGCCAGCACGATTGATTGTCATACCATCACCATTGATAACAGTATTATTGCCGCCGTTTGTGAAAGTAGCAGATGTCAAACCTCTCAATTCTTTCGCCAAGCGCAATTTCAATGTATCGGAACCGTCAGAAACAACACCGATGTTGTCTTCAGTAGCTAATTTGCTTTCATCGGAGATACCACCCTTAACATTCACTTGATTGTTAAGTTTCTTTTTAATTACATTACCTGTATCGCCGCCATACATCATACCATCATCAAGGGTTGCAAGCGTATGTGTATTGCCGTCTTTATCTTCAGTCACTAAACGATTAATGCTTGTGCCATCTACACCGTTTTTAGCGTCGCCACCTTTAAGTGTAACGCCGTCTTGACCGTTTTTACCAGCAATAGCCACACTATTAGCTTTGAGGTTTTTGTTCATCTTCACATCGATAGTTGTGTTGCCAGCTTGATCTTGTGTGATGAAAGTTTTAATGTTTTCACCGCTGTAGTTAGCATCAATATCATTACCTTCGCCCTTAACAGTAACCGTAGAGCCAAGTTTATTAGTTTTTACACCGCCACTGTTAGCATCGAATTTCAAACCTTTATTAGTTAATGCGTCTTCACTATCTTTGATTTTATCTTTCAAGTAATCCACATTAACCGCTTCGCTACCATCGTTGCCTGTAGCATATGCCAAGTTTGTCACATGAGTGCCACCCGCTTTGTTAGCATAGGCAGGACCTTCGTAACTTACTTTAGTTTTATCAACAGTGCCAGCAGGATCCAAGTCATACTTAACAGCACGATCTGTCAATTTATCGAGGCTAGATTTAGAGGCAACGTCCTTAATCTTAACAGTTTCTTTACTACCTGCATGGTTTTTATCCTCTACAGTTAAGTCAATATCACCGTTAGAATCAACTGTATAAGCCTCATCTGCAGCAGCTGCATTTTTCACCAAACGATAATCTGTAGCAGCAGCACCTTGGCTCTTAACAACATCGCTGATCTTTTTCAATTGATCTTCTGTAGCTGCGCGACCACTTACAGGATTAGATGTGTTCACATCCCAATCTTTATTATCAAGGCCTGTCACATAATTTTTAGTATCAGCGTGTTTACCCATTGTTACGCCGCCAGCTTTCACGGTATCTGTAGCCGTCAATGTTTGAACATTAAGATTTTTGTTCAATTTAACGCCGATCTTAGTATCGTCGCCGGTTTGTGTGATTTCAGTAGTGATGTTGTCATCACCGTTTACAGTCACCTTGGAACCGAGCTTGTTCGTTTTTTCGCTGTTATTATCTGCATCGAAACGAAGGCCTTTGTTGATAAGATCAGTTTTAGCATTATTGATATTAGTATTTAATTCGTTTTTAGCATCGTGCAATTGACCGCCGTTTACAGCGTCTTTGCTACCTGCACCTACAGCACCATCAGCAACATTGGTAATTTTTTGATCGTTCGCATTGATACCTGTTGGAGATACATATGTTTTACCACCTACAGTCAAACCGCTGTTGTTGATAGTAGTACCACCAGCTGTAACGCTATCTAAACCGCTTAACGTTTTTGCCAATTTCACATTCAATGTGCCATTGCCGTCGGATTCAACACCGATATTGCCGTCGGATAATGCGCCTGTAGCACCGCCTTTGACAGACAGTTTTTCACCTAATTTTTTATTGATAACTGCACCGGAGTCACCATCAAAGTTCAAGCCTTTATCAAGAGTTGTATTGATAGTAGTGATATCTCCAGCATTTTTATCGATAGCAGTTTTATTAGTGTTAACTTTATCATTAACCTTTTTCAACTGATCTTCTGTAGCACCGCGACCAGATACAGCCGCAGGATGATCTACATCCCAATCTGTATTTGTAAGGCCTGTTACATGACCAGCATCACCGTCTACAGTTACAGGGTTTGCAGTACCTACGGTAATTTTATTGCCTAAACCAACAGTAAATTCTTTGCCCCCATTAGCATTTGTAGCTTCTGTTACAGTTATATTTGCATCTTTTGGTTTTACAGTGGATGCTTTAGCTGTACCACCGATAGCAGCTTGTAATTGGCTATAGTTAACTGCATCATTAGGGTCGCTACCATTAGCAACATTAGTGATCTTTTGATTATTCGCATTGAGACCTGATGGAGACACATACGTTTTACCGCCTACAGTCAAACCACCGTTATTGATAGTAGTGCCACCAGCTGTAACGCTGTCCAAGCCAGTCAATGTTTTAGCTAATTTCACATTCAATGTGCCATTGCCGTCGGATGCAACACCGATATTGCCATCGGACAATGCACCAGTAGCACCGCCTTTAACAATAACTGTATCACCTAATTGTCGATTACTTACAGTGCCTGTATCGCCAGCAAAATTCAAACCTTTATTAATTTTTGTATTAATAGTAGAGATGTCTTGCTTATTTTTAGCGATATCAGTTTTGTTATTTGCAATGTCGCCAGCATTTTTAGTGATATTTTGCTTGTTAGTATTGATATCACCAGCATTTTTATCGATTGCAGCTTTATTGGTATTAACTTTATCATTTACCTTTTTCAACTGATCTTCAGTAGCCGCTCGGCCAGATACAGCCACAGGATTATCTACATTCCAGTCTTTATTTTGAAGGCCGGTTACATGACCAGTAGTACCATCAATAGTTACAGGGTTTGCTGTGCCTACTTTAATGGTATTACCTAATGTCATATTAATAGTTGTATCACCATTAGCTTGTGTAATTGCAGCATTGATATTGCTGCCATCACCTTTGATAGTAACTTTAGAACCTAATAGATTATTTTTAGCACCACCTGTATTAGCATCAAAGTTAAGACCTTTATCAATAGTGTCTTTATTGAATTTAATAGCATCATGAATCGTGCCTTTACCTGTGTTACCGATATTACTCATCGACAAGTTACCCGTATCAGGGTCAAGCGCTGCATTGCCACCTAAAAGGCCTTTTGTAGTGCTTGCTAAATTACCTAAAGTATTAGCAACACCATATAATTGGCTACCGTTGATTGCATCTGTAGATTGTGCATTCACACGACCTGCAGCCACATTTGTGATAGTACGTTTTACCGTATCACTACCCACACTAAGTGTGGAATCAGCACTGCCACCGGCATAGTTTTTATACCATAAACCATTTACCAATTGATTTGGTGTGCTTACTACATTAGCAGTCTTGGAGTTAGCACCTAATGCAATAGATCTTTGTTGATTAGCATCAACTTGTGCATTATGACCAATAGCGATAGCATCCTCAGCCGCTACATTTGCACTAGTACTCATAGCAATAGAATGATCTGCAGTTGCTTTTGAAGTCTCACCAATAGCGATGGAAGAAGCACCACTAGCTACACTATCCCAACCCATAGCAGCAGCATTAGTAGCTTCAGCTTTAGAGTTCGCACCGATTGCGCGAGCACCCGCTGCCAATGCTTTTGCACCGTTACCGATGGCTACGCCCCAGTCGCCTCGAGATTGAGAACCGTTACCCATGGCGATAGCACCGCCTTTGGACGCCTTCGCATTATTACCGAAGGCCATGGAGGAACCGCCATAAGCACGAGCATTGGAACCGAAAGCCTGGTCATTATCAAGACCTATCAATTGATTATTTTCATCAAAACCGGCACGGGCATTATTCCCTAAGGCAAAACCATTCGTCGACTGCACGCGTGCTTCGTTACCGATAGCCACACCGTTGTTAGCGATTGTACGCGCATTACGGCCGATAGCCACCGCCTGTGCACCTTGACCGATAGTGCTCGTACCGATAGCAATTGTATTGATATCCTTTGTTGTCGCATCATGACCGATAGCGATACCACCGCTTTTATCCGTAATACCCGGCGTCGCCGTTGCAGGGTTAACACTTACTGTGGCACCATGACCGATAGCGATACCGTTCTGGCTTTCAGATTCGGACGGATCAGCTTTACCGACGGTAGCGCCTGTTCCCATAGCCACACTATAATCACCCCGAGCATTTGTGCTATCACCAATTGCGATACCACCGTCATTTTCAGCTTGTGCGCCGATACCATTTTTAATCGGTGCCCCCAAGACATCAGTCGGCATCATAACACCTGTCAACATAACGGCAACCGCTGTAGCACCTACCATTTTAGAGAATACAACCGACAAAGAGGAACGTTTCGTCATGTTTTTTGCTGTTTCTGCCACAACGACATAGCAGCCCTTTGTGCGATTCCAAATCACTTTAAATACTCGATTCATTAATCTTTCTCCTATAAAACTTATAAAACTTACTAACTAACTATTTACATATTTAATGAAATAACAATGATGGATCGATGATGTATTGAGAATTCATCGATATTCTTGAATGTGTATATCTAAAATACCACATATTACAGGAAAAGTAAACTTTTTTTCATTTTATTTTCATAAAACTTTTGTGTTTAAGTTATTAATAATTTCGATATAATTAAATATACTGAATATTCTGCATAAACACTGTATTTTTTTAACTATTATTCACCTACTTTCATAAATAATACCAAACTCTCCATAATTATGTGCCAATATCACACCATATATAACCAATTTATTTTCTCTTCATCATTCTGATTTATGATAGACCATATAATAGAATGATATCTTTTCATAAACGGATATCGTACAGTGTTTCTGCCATTTTGACTCAATGTACGTACACAATTACTACATACCTACTTAAGCCAATTAACTATTGCACAATCAATAAAGGTAGCATTTTATTATATAGTAAAAGGAATGACAGGTGAAATTCAAATCGCCTTCATTCCTTTTTTTATTCCAAGTCCCTCTAAAGGCGTATCGGCGGGCTTTATAGGCTTTATAGAAATAGAGCATATGTGTATAAAAACAATTTATACGATTACTCCATGTGTTTTTTAATTTTTATTGTTATACTGAAAGCAGAAAGGAGGAAGAAATCTATGTCAGAACTCAATATCTTACAACAAAATATAGATAAACCAAATACGGTTACCGAAGAAGATATCGTAGTTACACGAGATAATCAAACTTTCACAATCAAAGGTCGCTTTAATGGGGAAGAAGGCGTATTCACATATGATGCGGACGTTCAACCTAACGATCAGTTACAATTTCTGCATCACAACTTTACGGCCATCGTAAAAAAAATTACATATAAGGTGATTCAAGGTCAGCGAATCACATTGATTGCAAAATTATATGCATAAAAATATCGGGGTATTGTTAATACAAACAACACCCCGATATTTTTTATCGGTCATACAATTATAAGAAATACAATACAACACAACAACACTTAATTCTTATAATTGGATAATCTAAAATTATTGAATTGTTGGTGCATTAATCGCTTTACGAAGATCCACTGTGTGAAGTTCGTCCATCGCAGGAACTGCTTTTTCATCCACAGGTTTCACGCGATTATTGCCGTCTTTCATAGCTTCGTTCAAGCTGAAGATCACCATTTCGTTCATGTAGAAACGCAATTCATCATCATGTACATTGGCTGTATTGCGATCCAAGATATCGATGATTTGTTGCGCATAGTCCAATTTAGCGTCTTCAGATACAGTCGCATGTTCTGTAAAGAACTGTTTATAATCGTTATACAAACGATCCAACGCTAAACGACCATAGCTATCATTTTTATAACGATGGCTCACGATGTACCAGCTACGACGAACGTTCATGTAGTACAACACATTATTACGGTAACGTTCTTGACCGGTCATAACACGAGAATCGTCCATGATACGTTTACCCTTTTGGTCCAATTGGAATTGTGTAAAAGCATTCACTACGTCGCGAACTTCTTCGCTAGGTACAGGAACTGCAACTTCCGCTTCAATTACGTTTAATGGTTCAGCCGGTTGTTCTGGCATCATCAATCGATCTTGAGCCGCATCCGCTTGACCTACCGCGCATACACAAGCAAGTGCCAATACAGGCATAAATGTTTTGAATTTCATAAATCCTCCTAATGATGAGCCGTCCCCCGAAGGGCGGCTTTCATATTCCTTACATGATTCTTACATGACTAGAGTATACTAAATAACCCATTTAATCAAGTCAAATTTACTTTGTAAGCCCTGCTTGTTGCATCAACAATGCAATTTGAGCCTTCATTTGTTCATTATCTTCCTTCACAGAGGATAATTCATCAATACGTTGTTGCATACGTGCATTATCAGCCTTCACAGAAGACAATTCGTTAAGGCTTTCTTGCATGCGTGCATTTTCAGCTTTCAATGCTGTTACCTCATCTTGCAACACATAAACAGAGCTGATAGGGCCACCTTTATAACGTTCTGGAATCGCTTTCTTCGCATCGGAGTTACCGAATTTGTGAGTTACACCAGCATTCACCATATTATGATGACCACCAACAGATACGCCTACATGGAACATTGTGTCTTCTGCAGAGTAATGTGCAACACCTAACGCCGCCGCAGTTTCACCTCTGTAATTACCAACACCAGCCATTACTTGAGTTGGCTCCAATGGATCGTATTGAATTGGTTTCAACGCAGCCATAGCCGCTGCATGTGCGCCTACACGTTGTGTTTCGCCCGCTACAGCATTGATTGCATTCGCCATCTTATCTGTTGCACCTTTTAATTGATTTACGTTAACCGCATCAGTGCCGTTTACACCAGCCGCAACATTGGTAATTGTATTACCACCGTTGTTAAGGCCATCTTTAGTAAGGCTTACTGCATTACCGCTAGCAGGTGTAATTGTTACACCGCCACCGTTCACAACTGTGGTGTTGCCCGCAGCGTCCTTAGTGGTTACTGTTTCAAGACCTTTCAAGTCTTTAGCCATACGAACCTTGAGGTTGCCAGTACCGTCGGATACAACACCTAAATTATCTTCTGTAGTCAACTTGCTAGCATCAGTAATACCGCCGATTACGTTTACTTGTTCATTAAGCTTTTTGTTAATCACCGCACCGCTATCGCCACCGTATTTCATACCATCGTCTTTAGTTGCCACTTGGTGGGTTTTACCATTTTCGTCTTGGTATTTAATACGCGTGATTTCGTTGCCTTCGATATCAGGGTCACCTTTTTCAACAGAGATATCAGCACTGCGACCGTCCTTACCATTAAGACCGATATGACCTACACCGTCTTTACCGGACATGGATACAGCATCTTTACCGTCTTTACCAGCGATACCTACCTTGCCGTCTATGCCGTTCGCCGTATCTGGGCCTGTGATGGATACGCCATCTTGACCATCTTTACCAACTTTAATAGTCCCTTTATCGCCGTCGATTTCAACCTTGTCGCCAGCTTTGATTGTGCCTGCATTGCCATCAATAGCGATTTGTTTCTTCGGATCGGAGCCCAATGTTACTTGGTCTTTAAGACTTACTTCATAGTTTTTGGAACCATTCGGATTGTCACTTGGCGTAACCTTAATATTATCGCCCGCTGTTACCGTTGTAGTCGCAGCAGCTGCAGCTTGATCCAATTGAGATTTATTGACTGCATCAGTTGGAGCTGTACCAGCAGCTACATTCGTAATCTTGTTACCACCATTATCCAAACCATCTTTAGTTAAGCTCACAGGGTTACCGCTAGCAGGTGTAATTTTCATGCCGCTGCCATTTACAACTGTAGTGTTGCCTGCAGCATCTTTAGTTGTTACTGTTTCAAGACCTTTTAAGTCTTTTGCCATACGAACCTTGAGGTTATTGCTACCATCGGATACGACACCTAAATTGTCTTCAGTAGTCAACTTGCTAGCATCAGTAATGCCACCGATTACGTTTACTTGCTCATTAAGCTTTTTGTTGATCACGGCACCGCTATCGCCACCGTATTTCATACCATCGTCTTTGGTTGCCACTTGGTGAGTCTTACCATTTTCGTCTTGGTATTTAATACGCGTGATTTCGTTACCTTCGATATCAGGGTCGCCTTTTTCAGCAGTAATATCCGCACTACGGCCGTCCTTACCATTAAGACCGATGTGACCTACACCGTCTTTGCCGGACATGGATACAGCTTCTTTACCGTCTTTACCAGTAATGCCTACCTTGCCATCTGTGCCGTTCGCACCATCTGGACCTGTGATAGATACACCATCCTTATTATCACCTTTGCCAACTTTTACAGATTCAGCTTTAAGATTTTTGCTCATCTTCACGTCAATGGTCGTGTTGCCTGTTGCTGCATCTTGTTTGATGAAAGTCTTAATATTTTCACCGCTATAATCGCTATCAGCAGCTTTACCTTCGCCTTGTACGATTACTGTAGAACCTAATTTACTAGTTTGTACACCGCCTACATTGGCATCAAATTTAAGACCTGTTGCAGTTTGATTTGCCAAAGCTTGTTTCAATTGGTCTTCTGTTGCGGCACGACCAGATACAACATTACCTGGATCCCAAGTCTTATTATCAAGACCCGTAATATAGTTGCCTGTATTACCAGGATTCGCACCATCAGCTTGTTTACCCATTGTTACGTCCCCTGCTTTCACAGTGTCCGTAGCCGTAACAGATCTAACATTAAGGTCTTTCTTTAATTTAAGAGCAATCTTAGTATCATCACCAGTTTGAGTAATTTCTGTAGTGATGTTATCATCGCCGTTTACAGTTACTTTAGAGCCTAATTTATTCGTTTTTTCATCGTCATTATCCGCGTTAAAACGAAGGCCTTTATTGATAAGGTCAGTTTTAGTATTATCAATTTTATTATTTAAATCATTCTTGGCATTCGTAATTTGGTCACCAAGATCTTGCTTAACTTGATGTAATTGACCACCGTTAACTGCATCTTTGGAGTTCGGAGCCACGTCGCCGTTAGCAACATTCGTTACCTTTTGGTCGTTTGCATTGATACCATTTGGAGATACATAATTCTTACCACCTACGGTCAAACCGCCGTTATTGATGGTAGTATCACCAGCTGTAACACTGTCCAAACCAGTCAATGTTTTAGCCAATTTTACATTCAATGTACCTGTACCGTCGGATACAACACCGATATTGTTGTCAGACAATGTACCTGTAGCACCGCCTTTAACAGCAACCGTATCACCTAATTTCTTATTGATTGTTGCACCAGAGTCCCCATCAAAGTTCAAACCTTTTTCAATAGTTTTATTGATAGTAACGATATCACCAGCATTCTTTGCGATATTTTGCGTATTATTAGCAATATTACCGGCATTTGTTGTGATATTTTGTTTGTTATCAGCGATAGCTTGTTTATTTTTGTCAATTTGATCCTTATTGGTATTAACCGTATCGTTAACCTTTTTCAACTGATCTTCTGTAGCAGCGCGACCAGGAACAGCCACAGGATTGTCTACATTCCAATCTGTATTTTGAAGGCCTGTTACATGTCCTGCATTACCATCTACAGTTACAGGATGTGCAGTACCAACATTGATTGTATTGCCTAATCCAACAATATATTCCTTACCACCTGCTGCATTTGTACCTTCTGTTACAGTTACATTTGCATCTTTTGCTTTCACAGTAGGCGCTTTATCGATAGAGTTAATCGCATTTTGTAATTGACCATAGTTAACCGCATCATTAGAGTTAGTACCATCAGCTACATTGGTAATCTTTTGGTTGTTCGCATTGATACCGTTTGGAGATACATAGTTTTTACCATCTACGGTCAAACCGCCGTTATTGATAGTAGTGCCGCCAGCTGTAACGCTGTCCAAACCGGTCAATGTTTTAGCCAATTTAATATTTAGCGTATCAGTGCCATTGGAAACAACACCGATATTGTTATCTGTCAATTTAGTTGCATCAGTCACGCCGCCTACAACATTAGTTTGTTCGCCTAATTTACGCGTGAATTTATTATCTACAGCTGCTGCAGCTTTTACATCACCTGCATAGGATACGCCTTTTTCCACTTCTGTTTTAACTGCAAACAATTGGCTACCATTGATAGCATCAGTGGATGTAGCAGAAATACGACCAGCCGCTACATTAGTAACAGTCCGTTCCATACCTGCCTTACCTACGCTTACTGTGGAAGCAGGGTTTGTGCCTGCAAAGTTATGAGTGACCCCATTGATTGTAGCAGAAGGAGTAGCCGCAGCCGCTGCTGTTTCAGAGCCATTACCGATGGCTACGGCATTGTCATTAGCTACTTTCGTATTATTACCAAGAGCTAAACCATTAGCCCCTGTCACAGTAGCACTGTTACCTAAAACCATGCCGTTATCTGCGGAAATAGTGGAGTTACTACCTACTACATAGGAATTATCCGTTGTAATGGTATTCTTATAACCGAACGCACCGGCTGTATTACCTTTAACCGTACCAGCAGTAACCTTTTTAATTTTATCGCCATTAGACTCTGTAGTTTCAGTAACAGTAGCCGACCCTACGGTATTTTCACTACCGATAGCATATGCATTATTACCATATACCTTATTGCCTCTACCAAGAGCGCCTGCAGCAGAACCAGATAGAGTAGCATTTGTCATATCAAAGCCTACTATATTCGCATCGCCGAGGGATGTGGATTTCTCACCATACGCACCGGCTTGGCTACCGATAGCCAGAGAGTTATTCCCCCAGCTACGAGCCATAGCACCAATAGCGGAACTAGCCACACCTTTTGACAAGGAGTTAGCACCGATAGCATTAGAACCCGTGCCTAAAGACTGTGTCATCATACCAATAGCAAGGCTTGCATTTCCGATAGAAGCAGTATTTACATAGTTCTTACTATCATTAAGCCCTGCTGTACCCAATCCACTTGGATATAATGCAGCCACTTCACGGTTAAAGTTTTTTTGCGTACCTGGCACCGATAAATCAGGAATGGCCTTATATAAATCAGGCTTTGCCTGATCGATATCATCACCGCCGATAGCGATAGAAGACTGACCAATAGATCTTACATCACCACCGATAGCCACAGATTGTGTGCCATATACCTTCGCTACGCTACCGATAGCTACAGATTGTGAAAACAGCTGTCCGTCACCATCAACAGTAGCATTCTTTCTAATTATATTAGCTTCCGCTGCAGCACCGATGACTACGTCACCTCGAGAACCGTAAGAAGCGGCTTCTGCACCCATTACAACTGCACCGGATCCAGGTTGTTGATGATACTTGGAAATCGTGCTCTTCGCTTGACGACCTATTACAATATCGCCATTTTCCTTTGCCACAGATCCTTGACCGATAGCAATAGTACCCGCAGGATATGGAACCTTCACTCGTTGTTGACCTTCAGCCTTCGCACCATTACCGATGGCAATACCATTTTCACTTGTTGCTAATGTAGCCGCGTCATTACCTATCGCCACAGACTTAGCACCTGCGGATTTTGCATTATCGCCGACTGCCACGCTATTGCTACCAGTAGCAGCAGCGCCAGGGCCTTGTATTACATTTGCTTCTGCAATTCCCGATACTAAACAACCCGTAATAGCAAACGCGCATAAAGCCGCACGGAAAGTAATGCTCGTTCTTGCAGAATTCACACTAGCTTTACCGCCACCGCTCTTAACTAACTCAGATACTACAACGTAGCAATTTTTAGCTTTACTCCAAATTACATTATAAATTCGATTCATGTTATTCCTTTCTCACCGAATTACCGGACTTGCCGGTTACGCATTATGTTTATAGCCTCATATAAAAAAGTAAAATAAAAGAAGAAGTAATAGATATAAAAAATCATCTACACTTCTAACATAAAACAATAGTACTCAATACTATAGTTTAAGTACTATTACG
>OBWK01000691.1_pt1 | contig 13920 bp, 9 predicted proteins | sample 1495251 | NCBI WGS metagenome assembly OBWK01 (sample SAMEA2580065, study PRJEB22360) | human gut metagenome | biome: human gut; feature: human-associated habitat; material: faeces | place: Denmark | collected 2008/2010 | reverse complement strand
CGGAAATAGCATCAACCTCTACCTCCATACCAACCATGTAACGGTCGATAAGAACTGGATGTTCTTTGGACGCTACTACGGCTTCCTTCATATATACATCAAGTTCTTTATCATTATATACGATTTCCATAGCACGACCACCCAATACATAGGAAGGACGAACGATCAATGGGTATTTTAAGTTCTTAGCAGCTGCTTGCGCTTCTTCATCAGATGTAACAAGAGCACCTACTGGACGAGGGATACCAAGTTTTGCCAATAATTCGTCAAAACGTTCACGGTCTTCTGCCATGTCGATACTATCTACGGATGTACCGAGAATTTTTACACCGCGTTTAGCCAATGGGCCCGCCAAGTTAATAGCTGTTTGACCACCAAATTGAGCAATAACGCCAGCTGGTTTTTCTTTATCAATGATTTCCATTACATCGTCCACTGTTAATGGTTCGAAGTACAAGGAATCAGAAATATCGAAGTCTGTAGACACTGTTTCTGGGTTATTATTAATCATAATGGATTGGTAACCCGCTTTACGAAGTGCCCAAGAGGAATGCACAGAGCAGTAGTCAAACTCTACACCTTGACCGATACGAATTGGACCGGAACCAAGTACTACAACGGATTTTTCACCTAGTGGTTTAACTTCGTCTTCTTGTGCATAAGCACTATAGTAGTATGGTGTTTTAGATTCGAATTCTGCAGCACATGTATCTACATATTTATAGGTTGGAAGAATATTCCATTCTTTGCGTTTCGCCTTTACGTCTTCTGCCGTTGTATTCGCATAGCGCGCAATAACAGTATCAGGGAAGGAATAACGTTTAGCTAGACGCAATACATCTTGAGTCAAACCATGTTCAGTTAACGTTTTCTCTACATTGACGATATTCTTGATTTTTTCAATGAAGAATGTATCGATTTTAGTAATGTAGTGGATTTTTTCTACACTAATCCCCTTGCGAAGTGCTTCAGCCACAACGTAGATACGTTCATCATCTACTAAATGTAAACGTTCAATCAATTGTTCAATGGACTCATGAGCAATTTTCTTAAGCTCAATATGGTCTAAACCGATTTCCAAGGAGCGGATAGCTTTCAATAAAGAACCTTCCAAAGTACGGTCAATAGCCATAACTTCGCCTGTAGCCTTCATTTGAGTGCCCAATGTACGATCCGCCAAATTGAATTTTTCAAATGGCCAACGAGGGAATTTAGTTACCACATAGTCAAGTGTTGGTTCGAAGCACGCTTTTGTTTCACCTGTTACAGCATTAGTAATTTGATCCAATGTCATGCCTACTGCAATTTTTGCAGCCACCTTCGCGATTGGATACCCAGTTGCTTTAGATGCCAATGCAGAGGAACGAGATACACGAGGGTTTACCTCGATAACGATATATTCATTGCTATCTGGATTCAATGCGTATTGTACATTACAACCACCTTCGATTTTCAAATAGCGAATGATGTCAACAGATGCGGTACGAAGCATTTGGTATTGAATATCGTTCAATGTTTGGCTTGGTGCCACAACGATGGAGTCACCTGTATGTACGCCAACAGGGTCGATATTTTCCATGTTACATACAATGATACAGTTGTCTGCACTATCGCGCATGACTTCGTATTCTATTTCTTTCCAACCTGCAACGGAACGTTCCGCCAAGATTTGGTGAATTGGTGAAAGTTTCAAACCACGGCGTGTGATTTCATACATTTCATCTTCGTTATGCGCAATACCGCCACCAGTACCGCCCAATGTATAAGCAGGGCGGATGATGATAGGATAGCCGATGCGATTTGCAAAGGCTACGGCTTCTTCAAGGTCATTGAAGATGTCGGATTCAGGAACTGGTTGATTGATTTCCTTCATCGCTTCCTTGAATAGTTCGCGGTCTTCTGCATGTTTAATAGCTTCTAATGTCGTACCAAGCAACTTAACGCCATACTCTTCGAGTACGCCTGCTTCGGATAATTGAACGGCCATATTTAGACCTACTTGGCCACCCAATGTTGCCAATAAGCCCCAAGGGCGTTCTTTTTTAATAACTTCCGTTACGAATTCAAGGCTAATAGGTTCTACATATACACGGTCTGCAATATCTGTATCTGTCATGATTGTTGCAGGGTTAGAGTTAACCAACACTACCTTATAGCCTTCTTCACGAAGGGAACGGCACGCTTGTGTACCAGCATAGTCGAATTCTGCTGCTTGGCCGATAATAATTGGACCAGAACCAATTACGAGTACTTTTTTTGCTTCTGTGGTCATATTATTTTCCCTTTCTCATCATATCTTCAAATTCATCAAACAAATATAGATTATCAGTAGGTCCAGGGGACGCTTCTGGATGGTATTGTACGGAGAAGATTGGTAATTCTTTGTGGCGCATACCTTCTACAGTACCATCATTCACACTGCGATGTGTGATTTCAATATAATCAGGTAAAGAAGAATCATCTACGGCAAAGCCATGATTTTGAGATGTAATATATACACGGCCTGTACGAAGATCTTGTACAGGATGGTTAGAACCACGGTGACCAAATTTAAGTTTGAATGTAGTGCCACCGTATGCTTGTGCCAATACTTGGTGACCCATGCAGATACCAAAGATTGGTTTCTTACCAAACATTTTCTTCACTTCTTCTACTGCATAACCTAAATCTTGAGGGTCTCCAGGTCCATTGGACAAGAAAATGCCATCAGGATTAACAGCGAGTACGTCTTCTGCCTTAGAATCTGCTGGGAATACAGTTAAACGGCAACCAGCAAGCTCTAAGGATCGAAGAATATTTTCTTTTACACCATAATCCATTACAGCCACATGGAATTCTGCATTTTTATCACCACGCATGCCTTGCCATTTTGTAGTGACGCGCATAACTTGGTCTGTAGGCAAATCTTGTTTAAATAATTTTTGAATATCTTCCATCGGATAATCAGCACGCACAAGTACGCCTTTCATAACACCATGGTTACGAATAGTACGAGTAATAGCACGCGTATCTACATCATAGAGGCAAGGAATGCCATGCAAACGTAAATATTCGCTGAACAAACCTTCATTTTGCCAATTGGATGGGAAGTCACATAGTTCACCTACGATAAAGCCTTTACAGTATGGTTTAGGACCTTGTGTAATAGCATTTAATGTACCATAGTTACCAACGAGTGGATATGTTAATGTAATAATTTGATCCGCATAGGATGGGTCAGTCAAAATTTCTTGATATCCAGTCATGCCTGTATTAAACACAACCTCGCCCACTGTAGGAGCGCCGCCTAATAAGGAACCTTCAAATACGGAACCATCTTCCAGAACTAATTTGCCTTTCATTATAGGACCACGCCCTCCTTCATAACGATGTTACCGTCTACAACGGTAAGTTTTGCTTTACCAGTAACAATCATGCCATCAAATGGGCTGACTTTACCTTTTGTATAGAATTTATTTCTATCTACAGTCCATTGTTCTGTAGTAGAGAATACTGTAATATCCGCTGGTTTACCAACTTCTAACACACCTGCATCTAGATGCATCAACTCAGCTGGACGTGTACTCATGTAATACACCACTTGGTCGATGCTAAGTTTATCTGGACCATAGGCATTAGTAATAACGCCAGCCAAGGATGTTTCAAGCCCGCTAAAACCATTTGGAGCGCAGCAGAATTCGTGGTCTTTTTCTTCGAATGCATGTGGTGCATGGTCAGTGATAATAGCATCAATGGTGCCATCTTTTAAACCTTCTAGCAATGCTTGACGATGATCTTCAGAACGAATTGGCGGTGCCATTTTGAAAGCAGGATTATATTCGCGCAAATATTCATCAGTAAAGGATAGATGTTGGCTTGTTACCTCACAAGTTACATTAACCCCTTTAGCCTTTGCACGACGTACCATATCCACCGTATTTTTACTACTTACGTGAGCGATATGGATATGACCACCTGTCATTTCCGCTAGTAAAATATCGCGAGCTACCGCCAAATCTTCAGCTACAGCTGGACGCCCGATAACGCCCATTTCATAAGATACGAAACCTTCATGCATATGACCATTTTTAGTCAAGCTAATATCTTCTGCATGGTCGATAACCATTTTATTGAACATGGATGAATATTCCAACGCACGACGCATGAAAGCAGCACTTTCTACATAGTGTCCATCATCAGAATACGCTACAACACCAGCCTCAGCCATATCACCTAATTCAGCAAGTTCTTTACCTTCAAGGTTCTTGGATACAGCACCGATGAATTCTACTTTTACGACACCAGTAAGTTCAGCTTGTTTTTTCAAACCTCGTACAAGAGCCGCATTATCTACTACTGGTGTTGTGTTCGCCATGGTCACGACGCGTGTAAAACCACCAGCAGCTGCCGCTTGTGTACCAGAATGGAAATCTTCTTTTGCTTCTTGGCCTGGTTCGCGCAAATGTGTATGAATATCGATAAGACCCGGTGCTACAATAAGTCCTGTTGCATCATATACTTCAGCACCATCTGCACTTAAATTTTGACCGATGGCTGCAATTTTACCATCTTTCACGAGAACGTCTGCTACTTCATGTTGTTGTTTTGCCGGATTGACTACCGTACCATTTTTAATAAGCAAGCTCACTACCGTCACCTCCATGAATTGTTAAGTACAACACAGCCATACGAACGGATACACCATTGCGTACTTGTTCTTGAATTACGGATTGATCCCAGTAGGCTACATCTGGGGAAATTTCAAGGCCACGGTTCATTGGGCCTGGATGCATAACCATAACATCATCTTTTGCTAGGCTTAATACATCTTTATTGATACCAAAGATACGCGCATATTCGCGATTTGTTGGATATAGAGCGGAGTGAATGCGTTCTAATTGGATGCGAAGTACATTGACAACGTCTGCATCTTTTACAGCTTCACGCACATCGTGATGAATGGTAACACCCATTTTTTCAAGTTCAGGATAGAGCATAGTGCGAGGACCTGCCAAGTGAACGTCGGCCCCCATTTTAGTAAGACCGTAAACATCGGAGCGAGCTACACGGCTATGCATAATATCGCCTACGATAACGACTTTTTTACCTTCTAATGAACCTTTGCGTTCAATGATGGAGAACATATCGAGCAATGCTTGTGTTGGATGTTCATGGGCACCATCGCCAGCATTGATAATGATAGGATCAACGGCTTTTGTCGCATAGAGAGGAGCCCCTTCTGCACTACTGCGCATTACGATAGCATCCGTCCCCATATAGGACAATGTTAATAATGTATCGCGGAAGCTTTCACCCTTACCCATAGAGGAACCACTTGGTGTAATATTGATTACATCTGCCCCTAAATATTTACCTGCTAGTTCAAAAGAACTACGCGTACGTGTACTAGGTTCCATGAATAGATTGATAATCGCCTTACCTTTCAAGTAAGGAATTTTTTTGTCATCAGACAAAACAACCTTCTTCATCTTTTTCGCTACATCTAGAATTAATTTAATTTCTTCAGGTGTAGCATGTTGTAACCCTAACAAATGTTTGCCATGCAAGCTCACTTGTCCCATGATTGCCTCCTAACCGTATAACAAAAAAGACCTCTTGCCCCAGGGCAAAAGGTCGAATAGTTTGCACAAAGAAGCCCTTGAGGGCGCTTCAACTATATGTCCTTTTTTAGCCTCTCTGGACCAATTTAAAAGGGATTTTGTAATGCTACAGTATCTCGTACTGTATATTGCACTTATCTCTATTCATTGTACTGAAATTACCTGTGAAAGTCAATGTAATTCCCATGAAGAAACACAAATCGGATGCCTCAAAAGGCATCCGATTTAATATGTAAATCCACCGATTCGTTTACTGTTGTTTTCTGGTCAACTGATCAATAGATACCGCATTTTGTGTAGTATCTTCATCTTGATTGGCAGATGTATTAACATCATCTAACTCGGCAAAGCTACGACGTTTACCACCTTGTGCTGCAATACGCGCTGCTTCACGTTCTTCGGCCAATTTTTGACGTGCAATTTCTGCGTTTCGCTTAGCGATAATTTGTCGTTGTGCAGCTAAGCGGATTTCTTCAGCCCGTTGAGCTGCTTTTTTCTGAGCTTCCCGTTGAATATCAGCACGACGGCGTGCCTCTTTGGCTTGTTCTTGAGCAATTTCGTATTCACGGTACCGTTTTTCTGCCAATTGGCGAGCTTCTTCGGCTTTTCTAGCCGCTTCTGCTTGTTCCTTCGCAATCCGTTCACGCTCTGCTTTACGTGCCGCTTCTGCAGCGCGATTTTCTTCGCGAATGCGAGCTTCCTCAGCTTGTCGAGCGGCTTCCGCAATTGCCGCCAAGCGAGCCGCTTCTGCTTTTCTAGCCGCTTCTTGGCGTTCTGCTTCGTTTTTAGCCGCTTGTTCTGCCGCTTTGCGTTCTGCTTCTATGCGTGCAGCCTCAGCTCGTTGTTCAGCCAAAATGCGTTCTTCTTCAGCCTTACGCTGCGCTTCTAACCGTTGTGCTTCTAATTTTGCTGCATATTCACGAGCTTTTTGCTCGGCTGCTTCTCGAGCAGCTTGCTCACGTTCCGCTTTTTCACGAGCTGCTTGTTCGGCTGCGATGCGTGCTACCTCTGCTTTTTGAGCATCAGCCTTGGCTTTTTGTTCGGCTGCAATACGAGCCGCTTCAACCTTAGCCGCATCATCTTTCGCCTTTTGCTCTGCTGCAATGCGTGCTGCTTCCACTTTTTGGGCATCAGCCTTAGCTTTTTGTTCAGCCAATTGTCGATCAGCTTCCGCCTTAGCACGTGCTCGCTCAGCAGCTGCATCGGCTTTTGCCTTGAGTTTAGCTTGTTCCTCTGCATCTCGTTTATCAAGCTCAGCCTGTCTATCTTGAGCTGCTTTATGAGCAGCAGCTGCCTTTTCAGCCGCTAATTTAGCTGCCTCCGCTAATTGATGAGCTTGTTCTTCTTTTTGAGTCTTCGCTGCTACATATTTTTCTTCAATAGCCACCTTCTTAGCTGCTTCGGCTGCTTCTTTTTGCGCCTCTGCTTCTAATGCACGCTGACCAGCTTCATTAGTAGCCAATACGCGAGCATATTGAGGGTTGGCTAACGCTTCTGGAATCAGTAAAAAACGAACTGGTAAATTCGAAGCACCAGCCGGCATGAAATCGATGGTCAACGTATCGCCACCGTAATAGTTCCCCATGTATCGAGAATCTAATACAGTATTATGACCTAATGCCATTAAACCATCATCACCACCGATATGATAGGTCATGCTTTCACTAGGTGCCTTCTGCCAACGACGTTGTGCTTTCACAGTAAAAGAACCCGAATAACCGCCGCCTAATGGATTGAAATAGAGGCGGAAAGGATCCTCGCCGCTTGTAGGAATTTTAACGGTATAAGAAATACCATAGTTCCCTGCGTCCTTAACATAGGCTTTATTATCGAGCTCATCCACGCCCTCTACAAAACGGTCTTCTCTATCATTGCCCAGTTCCACATAGGCACCACCTAATGTGGTGTTATATTCTTTTGTTACTGCCATTTCGCGCTCAGCACCGGTGAAAGTACCACGCAATCGCACATGGTCTATAGGCAAATTATTCACCCAATACGAGGACTCAATAGAGTTCAGATTCATAGGAATCATCATAACCCGTGCAAATACAGGAGCACTTGTTTGCAAATCTACGATGCCTGTAAATAAAGCATCTTTAGGTATTGGGGAATGTTCTAAATCGGTAAATACGAGTTGACGACTTTTGGGAGGCATCACAAAGGAATACAATGGTTTATCCGTCAATGGTTGCTCTAATTCCTTTCGTGATAAATCACGGCCCGCCGCAAAATAATCTGATGTAGCGATGGATTTTAGTTCACGGAACACGGCAATGCCATTTGGTTCATTACCTGTATTCTCCAAGATAATGGCAATCTTATGAGGTTCAGCCATTTCATTTACATGGTAAAAATAGATACGCCCTTTCCCATTAATGCTACCGGCACTTAAAACGCCGCCTACGGGACCTACATATTCAGGACTATCAGATAATAGCAATGTATCCTTCTGCGCTTGTAATTCCGCTGGTAATGGAGTAAACGAAAAATATCCTATGGAGTTCAAATCAATATCGCTTGCTGCATGACCTGTTAATGCTCCCATAACTGCTAACATCGTCGCTAGCTTATATGTTTTCTTAAATAACATAATATTAAACCTCTTCCAGCCCCATAGGATCATATGTAAGGGCTAATGCTTCTAACTTTTTCAAACGATGTCCAATACCAGATTTAGATAAGGTACCATTCATCATTTCTTCTAATTCTTTTAAACTTGCTTCCGGATTATTCCAGCGCAATCTAGCTACAATTTTCAATTTATCCGGCAATGCATCAATACCTATATGCTCATCCAATATACGGATGGCTTTTACTTGACGTACCGCTGCATCTACGGTTTTTTGTAAATTTGCAGTCTCACAATTTACCTGTCGATTGATCTGATTGCGAACGGTCTTCATGATGCGTACATTTTCAAATTCCATCAATGCCGATTGAGCACCCATGACCTGTAAACAATTTGTTACCGCATCGCCTTCTTTAAGATATACCACATATTCTTCTTTACGCTCTGTCAGACCTGCATGAATGTGAAATAATTTCAATACATATACAATTTCTCGTGCAAAAGCTTCGTTGCCCGTCATAAATTCAAGATGGTAATCACTTTGTGGTTTATTAACGGATCCGCCCCCTAAAAAAGCGCCGCGCAAGAAGGCGCGTCGCGCCTCCATTGAGTGTAACCACTTTCGCGGCAACTGTTCGGTGACAGGCCACAGTGCCAAATCTTCTAAGGCTTGACGTCCCTCTTGAGATGGATCCACCGTTAGTGTATACATATTCTTTTTCCGCAAATTTAAGCCTTGGCGCACCATAACATGGGTCGGCAATTCGTATTGTTTTTTAAGTATGCCTAGCAAACGTCTAGCCACCGCATTATTAGCAGTGGCTAGTCGTATACCGATAGCTCCCCTCATACCGAGCAATAAGGAACCACCCATGCGCAATAAGCAGGATGCTTCAATCTTCATGGCCACATCGGTATCCGTTTCAGGCTCATAGGCACATAATTCATTTTTTACATCTTCTGCAAAAGACATAGGTTTTCCTTTCTAATGATCAGCACGGCGTAAATAGTATTCTAATACCCGTGGTTCCATATCTGATTTCATAGCATATATGATATCCATAAGGACCTTACCTAAACGTTCTGGGTCATGAATAGCCGGTTTTTCTTGGCTAATGAGCGTTGCTCTAACCGTGCGAATCCCCATATCTTGTAAACGTTTAGAATCGATGGCCACAGGTTCTGAACCAACTGCGCTATACTGTTCTACCATTTGAATTGGCAAAGGTCCATCATTGGCGAGAACCGTATCGATGATGCCTCCCCCACTATGGTCGATGATAGCTTGTACGTGATCAGCCAATGTGTAGCCTGACGTTTCACCAGGTTGTGTCATTACATTGGCAATGTAAATTTTATTGGCCTTACTAGCACGCACATGGTCCGCGATTTTGTCGGTCAATAAATTAGGAATGATACTCGTATAGAGACTACCAGGCCCTAATATGATAACATCTGCTTCATCAATGGCGCGCAATGCAGCGCCTTCTGGTTTTGGATGTTCAGGACTACTAAATACGCGTTTAATCTTCTTTCCTGCGTGTGGAATATTACTTTCACCATCCACAATTGTGCCATCAATGAGTTCAGCGCTAAGTTGAATAAATTCTGTAGACGACGGAATGACACGACCGCGGACACGCAATAATTTACTAGCTGCTTCGAGGGCCTCCTCTATATCGCCATCATAAACCTGTGCCAACGCCGTAATAAAGAGATTTCCAAAGCTATGACCAGAGAGCTCATTGTTCCCTTCAAAACGATAGCGAAAAAGATTTTCCATAACCCCTTCTTGTTCTGCAAGAGCTACAAGACAGTTACGTAAATCGCCAGGTGCAATCATTTTAAAATCTTCTCGCAAGCGACCAGAAGAACCGCCATCATCGGCAACCGTAACGATAGCCGATAAATTAGATGTATGAGCTTTCAAACCGCGCAATAAATTGGATAAGCCCGTACCACCACCAATAACTACGATTTTAGGGCCTTTATCAAGGCGGATATTTTGAAAGATAATATCCGATACCTTGCTAGATGGATCTGGTAAAACAGCGCGGATAATGGTTTTAATAACCTTGCTGGTACCAACTAAAATCAAGACAGCCGCTATACCGATAAGTACTGCGCCCACTAAAATCAATACATTGTAATTATAATATCCCGTTAAGGAATAGGAATAGGCAAGAACAATGTCCTCTATATACGATAACCATTGATAGTTAAATAATAGTGAAATGCCTATGATTAATAAGCCTACCCCTAAGCTATAGAGAGCAAGCCAACGTTTTATATTAAGGCCCGGGATTAACCACCGGAACCAACGTTTTCGTAACATATAATCCCCTTTTAATCCCCTAGATCTGCTTGATGTGGATTAAAATCTTCTTCCACATTATTCTTCATCATATCCCGATGTTCCACCGTGACACGATAACCTTTTTCTAATAAATGAGCATACAAAGCCTCTGCCATGGCAACAGAGCGGTGCATACCACCTGTACAACCAACGGCTACAATAAATTGAGCTTTGCCTTCCTTCTCATAATTAGGCACAAGGAAATCCATGGTATTAAAATAGTGTGTTTTAAATTCATCCGTTACGTCAAAGGAATGAATATAGTCGTTAACAACCTGTACACGCCCCGTTTTATGACGGTATTCTGGAATATAGAACGGATTTGGCAAGAAACGAACATCCCAAATCATATCTGCATCCAATGGCAAGCCGTATTTAAAGCCAAAGCTCACAACAGTTACGGACATGCCGTGTTTATCTGCCACTTGAGTAAAGCGTTTTTTCAAGTATTCCTTTAAGGATGCGGTTTTCATATCCGTTGTATCGATAATATAATCCGCTTTATGGCGCACAGAATCTAGAATCTGACGTTCTTTTCTTAGGCCTGTTGTAATACGACCACTTGGTGCGAGCGGGTGACTACGGCGAGACTCTTTATAACGACGAATCAAGGTTTCATCACTAGCATCCATGAAAACGATTTCATAATCTACCTTCATCTCATTCAAGGTCTCTAACGAAGCAGACAAAGCCTCAAAAAACTCTCCGCCACGAATATCGACAACGAGAGCCACACGATTGGTGCGGACCCCACCTTGGCGACAAATCTCACTCAGTTTTGGAATTAATACAGGCGGAATATTATCTACACAAAGGTAGCCCATATCTTCTAAAGCCTGTAATACCTGTGTTTTCCCAGCACCAGACATGCCAGTTACGATTAATAAACGAAATGCTTCCATACCTTACTCCATTATAATAAATGTTCTTCAATCCAATGAGCTACGCCGTCTTCATTATGATGACCACATACCTCATGGGTCACCGATTTTACATGATCTACCGCATTTTCAACGGCTACTGAGTACCCCGTTTTAGATAACATAGATATATCGTTCTCTGCATTGCCAAAGGAAACGATATGTTCTAGGCCAATTCCATATTGCTGTGCTAGCTGCTCTAATGCATCGCCCTTGGATACATGAGGTGCTATGATTTCTAAAAAATCCTGTTGGCTTCGCACTAACGTAGCCGTATCGCCTACAATGGGCGTCAATGTATCAATGATAGAATCTATGTTTTTAACAGTATCTATAGCAATTAATTTATTCGGCTCTTGTGAAAGTTCATACAACGAATCGCCTAAAAATTCAGCTTTAGCCCCCGTTTGACGTTCATATAAATCCGATTGCCAATCCTGATGATGACACAATAGATGATCATCTACATATGACTGAATATGCCAACCATATTGACTTGCTATTTTCCAAATCCGTTGCACCGTATCTAATGGCACAGTCCGTTCAAATAACTTACGACCTGATTCTAATTCTTGAATGAGACCTCCAGAAAATAATATCATCGGCACATTACCAAACTGCAATGACATGCCAACAGGCTTTGCCGTTTGGTACATGCGACCCGTTGCAATAGTGATACGAACGCCTTTCTCTTGCAATCGATGCAGAATATCCTTAGTATACTCTGACACCGTATTATCACTGCGCAACAATGTTTCATCACAATCGATGGCCACCATCTGAATATGTGAAAAAGAAGGATTCATCAGCAGACCTCCTTATATAATTACTGTATTTATCTATTATACCATTTATAAGGGGTACAAAAAAAGAGACTCCCGAAGGAGTCCCTTTTATATTTGTAACTATCAAATTAGAATTTGTAGTTAAGTTCTGCACGGTAGAAGTCAGCTTTGTCAGTTTTAGCGCTGTCAGCTGTTTTCCAGTCGAAGCCGTAGTATGCGGACAAGCCAACGTTTGGTTGTAATGCATAGTCAACGGAAGCCATCCAACCTTTAGCGTTTTGGATGTATTTGTGGTTCCAAGTGGAATCGAATACAGGTGCGTTTTCTTTAGCGTTGAAGTATTGACCTTTAACGTCCCAAGAACCTTTTTTAGCGATGCTGTAGTCGCCATAACCAACGCCTGCAGTCCAAGCTGTGGAGTCTTTAACGTTAGAAGCTTTTACCCATTCGCCACCAACCCAAACTTTGTCGAAGTTAGTGTTAGCATTGAAACCATAAACGTTTTTATAAACGTTACCTTTATTGCTACCACCATCAGCAGTAGCAACACCTAAAGATTTGCTATCGTTGAAACGTGCGTAGAAACCGCCTACATCAGCGTGTTTACCTACTTTACCATTCAAGCCCAAGTATACTACTTCAGCGTTAGCATCTTTATCTACTTTATCAACAGTTGTAGTAGTTGTACCACCTGTAGTAGTTGTAGTTATAGTTTTCACATTATCGGAAGTCAAGTAACCATAAGCAGCTTGGAAAGCAACTTTATCGTTACCAGCGTTGAATTGAGCACCATCGAAAGTGGAGTCATATGCTAAACCAGAACCAAATGTTTGATTGTAGCGACCAGCTTTAACGGATACGCGTTCGCCAAATTTATGGTTTACATATGCACGATCCAAGGAAACTCCAGTGGAACCATTAGCATCACCAAATGTGTAAGCACCTTTGATACGAGCTACTGCTTCAGTACGATCGTTTACTTTTGCATTGAATTGGATACGAGCACGGCCGTTAGTATCGGAGGAAGCATGTTCTTGGTCTTCCCATTTAATACGCATATCGCCAGTTACTTTTACGTTACCAACGCGGTCTTCCAAACGAGCTACACGAACGCCCAAGTTGTTCAATTCGTTGGAGAATTCATCAGCCAAACGGTTGATCATAGCTTGTTGTTCAGCGTTAGCGCGGTCTTGGTTAGCCATAGCTTTAGCTACCATTTGAGCCATTTCGTAACGAGTGATATCGTTTTGGCCTTTGAAAGTGCCATCTGGATAACCGTTAACGATACCAGCAGCTGCTAATTGAGAAACTGCTTGGTATGCCCAAGAATCAGGAGTTACATCGGAGAATGGGTTAGCTGCGAATGCAGTAGTTACACCCAAAACTGCTGTTGCTGCAAAGATTGCTGCGAATTGTTTTTTCATAGTTGAATTCCTTCTTTCTGAAAAATAAGAATAAAATTGTTTTCACAAGTTGCGATTCACAATTCATTCTAATTTCAAGATTTAGAATTCTCATGGGAGTGTCCACGTTTCCTCACCATAATTCTTCATCGAGATTTCAGTATGTTTTGCTTACCGCCTCTTGTTGCCATGATATTAGCACGAAGAAATTTTGATGTAAACCCTTTTTTCTCATTTACATTCTCATTTAAAAAAATTTATTTTTTAAAATCTTGGAAAAGTTA